>ENA-OQJX01000580-OQJX01000580.1-human-gut-metagenome-genome-assembly--contig:-NODE-580-length-17025-cov-2.862232_pt1 | contig 17025 bp, 19 predicted proteins | sample MGYA00242615_ERZ504782 | MGnify/ENA primary metagenome ERZ504782 (study PRJEB26092, sample SAMD00036354) | human gut metagenome | host: Homo sapiens | study: EMG produced TPA metagenomics assembly of... | reverse complement strand
CTCCCCGGCCGGGACAGATCTCCCGCGCGGGAGAGATGTCACCGCAGGTGACAAAGAGAGGAGCAGATGTCACGCAAGTGACAAAAAGGGGAGCAGTGGCATCGTGTCAGCGATGACGGAAGGAGTTCCTGAACGGAATAAAAGACCATCTGAGATGCAGTTAAAAATGCCTCAGATGGTCTTTTTTTGCTTTGTCAATTCAGCACATTCTGCCCGGCGGAATCCAATACCGTCAGCTCCTGCCCGGTCACGCTGGAGACCAGCGCAATGTAGCTGCGTCCGGTGCGGATGGTCAGCGGCCTGCCGTCGGCATCGTAAAAGGCAAAGGTGGAGTCTGTGCCCTGCGTCCATGTGATGTGCACAGCTGGCTGCCGTTCAGCCAGACACCGCCGCCAAGGGACAGGTCGTAGTCCAGCGTGGTGCCGTCGTCCCGCAGGCTGGAAGCGGAATAAAGGACCAGCAAATTGTCGAATTGCGCCTGCGCGCCGGTGTTGGCATCCAGCTGGGCGGTGCCGTCGGCGCGGAGCATCCCGTAGGTGCCGCTGGCCGCATCGTAGGCAAAGCCGGTGGTGCTTTGGGGCGCAAAGTTGATCTGCACCTGTTCGGCATCCCGGGAACCTGGCTCCGGGCAGACGGGGCGTCTTTGGCCTGCGGCAGCAGGGCGGGCAGAGCGGAAATGGCAGAACTGTCCTCGGCAGTGCTGGCCGAGGAGGAAGCGCTGCTGCCGTGGTCGCCCAATGCGCCGGAAAGGTTCAGGCTGCCCAGCACGGAAGCGACCTCCCCGCCGCTGGTATGCCACAGCGGCGCGCCGCTCCAGACATCATCGCAGGAAAAGGCGTTGCGGCCCACTTCCAGCGCGTCCACGGCCCGCAGGTTATAATAATCCAGATAGTTGCGGGCAAACTGCCCTGCACCCCGCTGGATGGGCAGTACTTCCTGCCCGCTGAGCAGCCGCCAGTAAAGGTCCTGCCCAAGGGTCACTGGGCCGACGGTTGGCATGGCCGATACCGAAGGATAAGCCAAGCACAGGCTGGTGGGCTGGCCGCTCTCGGTCAGGGCTTCCAGCACCACCGATGCGCTGCCAATACCCCACTGTGTGGTGCTGGAAGCGGCGTTGTCGATCACCACGGCGGCGGTGCGTTCGCCGGGATACTGCAGCTCCTGCCCGGTCAGCGGGTCGGTGGGCGCTGCACTGTCCGGGGCAGTGGTGCCGGACAGCGCACACCGCACAGCAGGGCTGTGCACAGCACCGCCGTGCCAAGGGCCAGATTCCAGATGCGTTCATGCGGTTCCCTCGTTACTGATAGCTGAAGTTGGACCACTCGTCGTCGTCCACGATGGCAAGATAGGTCTTGCCGCGGTTGAAAAGCATCTGCGCACCGGTCTTGTCGTAGACCCGCAGCGGATGCTCAGGCGAAGCCTTTTCCCAGCGGCCATGCTGTACAGCGCCGCGGCTGAAATAATAGGCATCGCCGCCGGAGATGTAGCTTACCTGCTGCACATCGCCGGAGTCGCCGGAATAGCGCTCGATGGGACAAAGCAGACCAGCAGGTTGTCAAAGCTCAGCTGCTTTGCGTTCAGCTCGTCCACGGTGTTTTCAAACTTGCCGGAGATGCGGCTGTACATCTGCATTTTATAGGTGCGGGACTGCGGATCATAGCGGAAGCTGGTCTTGTAGTGGTCCGAGTGGGTGATGCTGACCGTCCTGCCGGATGCTGCACCCTGCATGGCATTCTCCTCGCCGGTGCGGTAGTCCGCAAAGCGGAAGAAGGTGGTGTCGTAATCGTATTTCAGGCCGATGCCCGCATTGGAAGCGGCCTGCCGGATCTCCTTGCCGGAGGTGAACTCGGTGTGTTCATAGGCCACATCCCGGCCCCGGCTGTCGCGGTGAGCCACATGCGGATGGGTGGGAGTATTAAAGTAGCTCTTGCCGCCGATGTTCAGGCCGGAATAGTTGTATACGCTGATGAATTTGGTGCAGGCGGCGCTCTCACCGTCGTGGTAGTACAGCGCCTGATAGGGCATCAGCAGCTGCAGGAACTGGTCGCGGCCAGAGCGCAGCGGGCCGATCTCCGGGATGGAGTCGGCATCGTGGAACACCGCGCAGAAGCGGGTGATGCCGCCCTCCACCTTGCACTCGATCAGCAGATCGGCAGAGGAAAGGCCGCGCTGCGGACGGGCGTTCTGACGGGAGGTGTTGGAGATGTTGTTGACCATCACGCCCACGATACGGCCATTGCTGCGCTTGGCCTCACCGGTCAGCGGGTCGGCATCGTAAGCGGCAGTGCGGCAAGACTGGCAGCGGCTGCTCGCCTGCTGCCAGCGAGGAAGCAACCATGTCCTCCGAGGATGCAGCAGAAGAAGCTGCGCCGGAAGAACTGATGCCCAGTGTCTGCTGGAGCCAGCTGGAAAAATTGCTGCCCAGAATGGCACTGCCGGAAGCACTGCAGCTGGAAAGCGCCAGCGAAGCGGCAGCGGCACCGGTCAAGCGAAGAACAGTACGGCGAGTGATCTTCATAGGAAAAACCTCCTGCAAAAAACGTATCGGCGCGGCCCGGCAGAATGCCAAAGCCGGGAAAAAGTTTGCGGGTGCAGCGCGGCGGGGCGCACACTGCCGGGCAGTAAAACGCAGCGCACTGCAGACGGATTTGATTTGATTGTAACGATTCTTGCCGGGTTTGTAAAGAGGAAGTTATCGGGATGAAGCCCCTTCCGCTGCCGACACCGGAGCATCTTCGATCTGCTGCGCGGATGAAAAGCGGAGGCCCACACCGATGCAGGAGCTTTTTGCGCCTTTTTGCCCGGGAACCCTTGCATTTTGCGCAAGTTGTGGTAATATTATTCGGCAGTATGTTCACTGCGGAAATATGCGCTCGTAGCTCAGCCGGTAGAGCATCTGACTTTTAATCAGAGGGCCAGGGATTCGAGTTCCCTCGAGCGCACCAAAATCCCACGAAGAATCGTATGGTTCTTCGTGGGATTTTCTTTTTATACGCCATTTGCACGGTCTCTGCACGGTTTTTGCACGGTCCGCATTTTTCGTGTCAGATGGAGTAAGTCTGTGAATTACTCTGCAATTCGTGCTATTTTTTGCAATTCAGGTCAGCAGAGCCAAGCGGAGCTGTGCTTTTACGGCAGGGTCTGCGTCCTTCAGAAGCTCCAAAAGTGCCGACACGGAGATGGTCGGTTCTGCTTCAACCGGGGCAGCCTGCACAGGTGTTGTTCCCTGCACCGCTTTCACATCACCGCCGGAGATCATCAGTTGGTAAGCAGAGCGCAGGCTGCGCGATGGAATCGCTGAATAGCACAAAGGCATGTTGGAGTCCAGATGTAAAGAAAAAACGGTAAAGCAGATAAAATCCACTTTACCGTTTTATAGCAATTCAACTTCTTCATGCAACAGCAATAGCGTTGAATTGCATATCGCAAATTGCTGTTTTAACGTTCCACTAATTTCTTGCCTTGCAATCAAGAAAGCACGTCTGCTAAACGCTCTACATTGAAAATATAATCGTACACTGCTATAATAAAATTGTGATATTATCACCAAAAATTCGAGATGCAAAGCGTTTGCGATTGGCAAACATTCAGGAGGAACGCATGGTAACAGGAGCCATTAAAAATAAGGTAGACAAGATCTGGACGGACATCTGGGCAGGAGCATCACCAATCCGCTGACCGTCATTGAACAGCTGACTTATCTCATGTTCATCCGGTCACTGGACGAGAAAGAGCTTGCCACCGAAGATTTTGAGAACATGGCGGGCGAAAAGATGGAGCACATCTTCCCGGCCAGCGCGGCAGGACAGTCTATGCGGTGGAGCCGCTTCAAGGATAAAGATTCCCGCGAAATTTTCCTGACCATGCAGCAGCGGGTGTTCCCTGCCATCAAAAAGATGAAATATGGCCGTCTGCCGGACTTTGACGCAAACGGCGAGCTGGTGGAGATCGCAGACGACCCCACCCGCCCGGATGAGGGCAACACCGCCTTTGCGCGGTACATGGACGATGCCATGTTCCTGATTCCCACGCCGCAGGTGCTGCAAAAGATCATCACCGGGCTGGAAGATCTCTACACCCACGACATTGCCGACCTTGATATGCAGGGCGACCTGTACGAGTATATGCTGGGCAAGCTGGCAACCGCAGGGCAGAACGGCCAGTTCCGCACGCCCAAGCACATCCGCGACATGATGGTGGAGCTGGTGCAGCCCACGCCGGACGATTTCATCTGTGACCCGGCCTGCGGTACGGCAGGTTTTCTGGTGTCCAGCGCAAAATATGTTCGCAAGCACTATGGGGACGATATGACTCCGGAGCAGTGGCAGCATTTTGCCGGCCCGATGTTCACCGGCTTTGACATGGACCGCACCATGCTGCGCATTTCGGCCATGAACCTGATGCTCCACTCCATCACGAACCCGGAGATCGACTACAAGGACAGCGTGTCGAAGCAAAACTCCATTTGCAGCAAGTATACCGTTTGCCTTGCGAACCCGCCGTTCAAGGGCACCGTGGATGCCGAGAGCATCAACGACGACCTGAAAGCCGTCACCAACACCAAAAAAACAGAATTGCTTTTCCTTGCGCTCTTCCTGCGAATGCTCAAAACCGGCGGACGCTGCGCCTGCATCGTGCCGGACGGCGTGCTGTTCGGTTCCAGCAAGGCGCACCAGAGCATCCGAAAAGAACTGATTGAAAACCACCAGCTGCGGGCGGTCATTTCCATGCCCTCCGGCGTGTTCAAGCCCTACGCAGGCGTGTCTACGGCGGTGCTGGTGTTTACCAAGACCGGCGCGGGCGGCACCGACAGGGTGTGGTTCTACGATATGAAAGCCGACGGCTTCTCGCTGGACGACAAGCGCACCGAGGTGAAGGAAAACGATATCCCGGACATCATCGCCCGGTTCCAGAACCTTGACGCCGAAGCCGACCGCAAGCGTACAGAGCAGAGTTTCTTTGTGCCCAAAGAAGAAATTGCCGCCAATGGGTACGATTTATCCATCAATAAGTACAAGGAGACGGAGTATGTGCCGGTGGAGTACCCCTCGACCACGGAGATCCTTGCTGACCTGCATGAGCTGGAAATGGAGATCACCAAGGGTTTGGCAGAGTTGGAGGAGATGGTGTGATGGCGAAGTTGGGAGAGGTTTGTCTCTTAAAGGCAGGAAAATTCGTATCAGCGAATGATATTTCACCTGAATATAACAAGGGATTGTATCCTTGTTTCGGAGGAAACGGCATTCGTGGATATGTTGCAGATTATACGCATGATGGAGAGTTTCCGTTGATTGGCAGACAGGGGGCGTTGTGCGGAAATGTTAATTTAGCCTCTGGAAAGTTTCATGCAACAGAGCACGCAGTCGTTGTACAACCAAAAATCGAAATGAATGTGCATTGGCTTTATTATGCACTAAACGCCATGAATTTGGGTCAGTATGCAACAGGTGCGGCACAGCCCGGTCTGGCTGTGAGCAAGCTAGAAACATTATCAATAGAAATTCCGAATATTTCAGAGCAAAACAAAATTGCTCAAACTCTATACAAAGTTGAACAGCTTGTGAATTTTCGCAAACAGCAGCTTGCTAAACTGGACGAACTGGTAAAGGCGCGGTTTGTGGAGATGTTTGGAGATCCAGTAAGCAATCCGATGGGCTGGAAACGGGTTCGGTTTGATTCTATAAGCGAGAACTTAGATTCAAAACGAGTTCCAGTTACAGAAAGCGACCGAAAAGATGGTGTATATCCATATTATGGAGCTTCCGGCATTGTCGATTGGATAAACGATTATATTTTCGATGAAGACATTCTTTTAGTATCAGAAGATGGTGCCAATTTGTTAATGCGTTCTACACCAATAGCTTTTTCGGTATCTGGTAAGTCGTGGGTCAATAACCATGCTCACGTTGTGAGGTTTCATGATTTTGCAACGCAAAAATTTATTGAAGTCTATTTTTCGTTAATAGATATTAGTGAATATATTACAGGAACAGCACAGCCCAAATTAAATCAAGCAAAGCTAAATACAATGCTATTCTGTTGGCCACCTCTTTCTCTTCAAAAACAGTTTGCCGCCTTTGTAGAGCGTGTAGACCAACAGAAGCAAACCGTACAGCAAAGTTTAGAAAAGCTGGAACTGATGAAAAAGGCACTGATGCAGGAATATTTTGGGTAACTCCCCCAGTCGCCTGACGCGCCAGCTCCCTCAAGGAGGAGCCTTTGACGTCGCGGTTACGAAAAGCCTCCCTCCTTGAGGGAGGTGGCACGGCGTAAGCCGTGCCGGAAGGAGCTCTGCACAAATCTCGAAAAATCAAGACGAAAGAATCCAGCATATTAACTTTTTGAGATTTCGGTGATATGATATAAAAAACGTGTATTGCGAGGGACGTTCATGCAGGTGACTTTTCTTATCGGAAATGGTTTCGATTTAGGAATTGGGCTAAAAACGGCCTATTCTGATTTTTATAGAGTGTATTGTGCTGAAACACAAAAAGATGACGAGAATCTCAGGAACTTTAAGTCCGCTATTCAGTTGAAATCAGAAACGTGGTCCGACTTTGAAAATGCATTTGGCAAATATTCAAGCGAGCTCAATGATACAGCGGTGTACTTGGAACTGTTTGAAAATTTTGTCAACTCTTTTATAAGTTATATAAGAAATGAAGAACAGCGGTTTGATGAATCAAAACTGGACAATGCAGTTGAGGAAATGAGTAAGGCATTCAGTACATATTATAAGATTCGACCTGCTGACGCAGAGGTGCTCAGAAGAGTTATTGATAGAAACGATGTCTATTTTAACTTTGTGACGTTTAATTATACCAATTGCTTAGATAAGTGTTTCAATGCGGTTAAGGAGAAAGCCGGTGGCTGTAAATTCAGTGGCGGATATATTAGCGAGCTTGTTCATGTCCATGGGTATATAGATGATCTCATAATGGGTGTCAATGATGAGACACAAATCGCAAATAAGGCTTTCGCTGAAAATTTGGATGTTATTGAGGGAATAATTAAGCCTGTACAAAATCAAATTATTCGGATGAACTATGATGAACGTGCAACAAAACTAATAAAGAACAGCACAATTGTTTGCATTTATGGAATGTCTGTTGGTTCTACGGACAAGAAGTGGTGGAAATTGATTATGGAGTGGTTGCAGGAAAATTCAGCGAGGCATTTGATTGTGTTAAGTCATGAGGCTGGTTCACAGACAGTGTTTCAATGGAACCGCACTGTGAAGAGAATTCGGAGAAATCTTTTTACATATGGAGAAGTTTCAGATGACAAGAAAAAGCCACTGGAAAGTCAAATTCATATTCAAACAAATCACGACATTTTTTCGATGAATCTGGTGAAATCGCAACAGTTGGGAGAACAGCCTCAAACAATGGAAGATAGTAAGGATATAACCGAACGGGTTCGTTCCGATATAGAAAAAATGACCGCAACTGATGCAGAAGTGTCAGAAATGCTGGATGAAGTCTTTAATTAAGTGCTGGATTTACTATTGAAAGGAGTCCCCCCATGTCCAACTTCTCCTATCTCTCCACCCGCCCCGAATATTCCCTCTTCGCCAATTCTGCCATCGAGGCCGAGAAAGTGTTCTCCACCTCCCCGGCGATGTGCGCGGTGGGGTGCCGGAAGGCGTTGGAGCTGGCGGTGAAGTGGGTGTATGCGGCAGATAAAACCATCACGATGCCCTACAAGGACAACCTGCAATCCCTGCTGCACGAGCCGAGTTTCCGGTTCGCGGTGGACCGCAATGTGTGGAGCGTGCTGCCCAGCATCGTGAAGGCGGGCAATCTGGCGGTACATACAGGGCATAGCGTGTCGGCGGCGGATGCAGTGTTCAGCCTGCGGGGGCTGTTCGATTTCATCCAATGGGTGGATTACTGCTACGGCACGGACTATGTGGAGCGCTCCTTTGATGAAACAGCCATCCCCGGCGAAAAGGTAACGCTGGACGAAAAGAAGATCCGGGAACAGGAAAGTTTACTGTCCCAGAAAGATGCCGAGCTGGAAGCCTTGCGCAAGCAGGTGGAGAGTCTTTCGGCGGCATACACGGCCAGCAAACAGCAGAACCAGCAGAGCCGCAGTTTCACCGCCGCCGACCTGACTGAGGCCGAGACGCGGCAGAAGATCATCGACATCGACCTCAAGGCCATGGCTGGAAATTTACCGGGCCGGACGCCGATGTGCGCACCGAGTACGAAGTGGACAACATGAACGGCGTGCTGGGGCAGAAGGGCTATGCGGACTATCTGCTGATGGGCAAGGACGGCTTGCCGCTGGCGGTCATTGAAGCCAAGCGCAGCACAAAAGACCCCAACATCGGGCGCAAGCAGGCTCAGCTTTATGCAGACTGTCTGGAGCAGAAGTTTGGCCGCCGTCCGATGCTGTTTACCACCAACGGCTACACCACCTATTTCTGGGATGAGCAGAGCGGCCCGCAGCGTGCCGTGAGCGGGGTGTTCTGCAAGGACGATCTGCAGAAGCTGATGAACCGCCGCACCGAGAAAAAGCCGCTGGACACCATCGAAATTGACGATAAAATCACCGACCGCTACTATCAGAAAAACGCCATCCGGGCAGTCTGCGCCCATATTACGCAGGGCTTCCGGCGCAATCTGCTGGTCATGGCTACTGGCACGGGCAAGACCCGCACCGCATCCAGCCTGACCGATGTGCTGAGCCGGGGCGGTCATGTGACCAACGTGCTTTTTCTGGCGGACCGCACCGCGCTGGTCAAGCAGGCGAAGGACGACTTCAAGAAATATCTGCCCGACCAGTCGCTGTGCAATCTGTGCTCCTCTAAGGACGATAAGGCCGCGCGCATCGTGTTTTCCACCTATCCCACCATGCTCAACGCCATCGACAACGCCAAGACCAAAGACGGCGTGCCGCTGTTTTCGCCCGCCCACTTTGACCTTATCATCGTGGACGAGAGCCACCGCAGCATTTTCAAGAAATACCGCGCCATTTTTGATTATTTCGATGCCGTTCTGGTTGGCTTGACCGCCACCCCGAAAACCGATGTAGACCGCAACACCTACGACTTTTTCGAGATGGAACACGGCATCCCCACCTACGCCTACGATTACGACACGGCGGTCTACACCGACCATGTGCTGGTGCCTTACTACAACTACGAGGTCAAGACGAAATTCACAGAAGAGGGCATCCACTACGACCAGCTTTCACCGGAGGATAAGGCCCGCTACGAGGACGATTTTGCCGAGGACGACACCCTGCCCACCTTCATCCCGTCCGAAAAGCTGAACAAGTTCATCTTTAACGCCAACACCGTGGACACGGTGCTGCAAGACCTGATGGAACGGGGCATCCAGACGGCAGGCGGCGACCGCATCGGCAAGACCATCATCTTTGCCCAGAACAAGCGCCACGCGGAGTTTATCCGGGAGCGCTTTGGCAAGCTCTACCCGCAGCTGGAGACCCAGTACCCGGGATTCATCCAGCGGGTGGTCTGCGATGACACCTATGCACAGTCCATCATTGACGACTTCAAACAGCCGAATAAGCCGCCGTTTATTGCGGTCTCGGTGGATATGATGGACACGGGCATCGATGTGCCGGAGTGCGCGAATCTGGTGTTCTTCAAAAAAGTACGCAGCAAAACGAAGTCTGGCAGATGATCGGCGTGGTACGCGGCTCTGCCCATCTCTTGCCTGCGTGGATGCCATCGACGGCGAATATACGGGCAAACGGCGTTTTCTGATCTTCGACTACTGCGGCAACTTTGAATTTTTCCGTCAGAAACCCAACGGCTACGAGAGCGCGGACACCAAAAGCCTGTCCGAGAGCATTTTCTGCAAGCAGGTGCGGATCGCCGCCGCGCTGCAGGATGGAGCCTATGGGGACGAAAACTACCAGAACTGGCGCAAGATCTTAACGGAGACCTGCCGTGCCGAAGTGGGAGCGCTGAACCCGGAGCTGGTATCCGTGCGGCTGCACCGACAGGCCGTGGAACACTATCAGAAGCCGGAAGCCTTTGTCAGCCTGACCGAAACGGACAAGGGTACTCTGATGAAAGAGGTGGCACCGCTCATCTCGCTGGACGACAAAGATGAAGCCGCCAAGCGGTTCGATAACTTTGTGTATGGCTTGTTGCTCTGCGAACTGGAAGGTCTGCCGGGGCTGAGCCGCGCCCAGAAACAGCTGCGCAGCACGGCGGCAATGCTGGAAGGAAAAGCTACCATCACAGGTGCAGGCGAAGCTGCCCCTCATCCGGGAGGTGCAGACAGACGAATTTTTGACCTCGCATGACCTTCTCCGCTTTGAGGAAATGCGGCAGGAACTGCGGGAACTTATCAAGTTTCTGGTGGACGGTGTAGAGGGGCAAAAGCCTGTCTACACGGCCCTTGCCGACCCGGTACTGGAACAGACCGAGGGCAAAACGCTGGATTCCGGCTATGATTTCGGCGAGTACCGGGAACGTGTGAACCGCTACATCATGGAGCACCGCAGCGATACGCTGGCTATCCACAAGCTGACCCAGAACATTCCGCTTTCCCGGGGCGACTATACTGAGCTGGAACATATCTTTACCTGTGAGCTGGGCAGCAAAGAGGACTATGCACGGGAGTTTCGGGATACACCCTTTGGTCTGCTGGTGCGTAAAGTGGCAAAGCTGGACCACGATGCTGCCATGCAGGCATTTTCCAAGTTCATCAACGACGAATCGCTGAATGCAAAGCAGATCGCGTTCGTGCAGAAGGTCATTCATTACATCGAGCAGAACGGTTATGTGGAAAGCAAAGCTGTGCTGATGAAACCACCCTTTGACCAGCCCATCCTGTTTACCCGCCTGTTTGATGGCAAAACAGGGAGTGAACTGATGGATACGATCAATTCGGTGAAAGAGAATGCCACCCATGTAACCGCATAAAGCGGTGGAATGTACTGATAAAAACCGGTATAATTCAGGACTATCGAAAAATGAATATCCTGCAACGCAGTATGGCAAGTCAGGGAATTTTGAACGATACGCAAACGACTCTGGCTGATTACCTGATGAGCATCGTACAAATTTCCGTGGAGGATGCCGGAGCGATTTATATCGAGTTGAGCAGCATCCGCGGAAATTTTATGGCAAACATCATTCTGCGCATGATTGAAAATTATCACTTCCTGCCCGATATGGCGCAGAAACTGAAAAACAAACAAGCACTGGTGGAAAGCGTAATTGCAAATGAACAGCTGGAGCCTTCCATTACGTCGCCCATCAAAGATGTGTATGATGACCTTGTCAACAGCAAACTGGATATGATCGAGGGCTTCGTGCCGATCTCTGCCATCCAGTATGATGCTAAGATGCAGGAAGCAGAAAGACTTTAAGGGGAGTGCGGCTTGTAGTATTGCTTTAAATTATCGAGTTAATCCGCAGGCTGAATAGATTCACTCGAATCGAACAAAAACGAAAAAATGCCCGCTCACCGTGGAGATCCGGCTCCATCGGTGGGCGGGCATATCCAATAAAACACCAGGATACTATTATGCTTTTCGTACTTCAGCTGGGATCTTGTTCTGGCTCAGATATCCCACAGGGAGGGCGCAGAGGTGGAAACTGCGGCGGCACCTGCGCGCATGGCGGCCATGACATCGGCTTTGTCCCGCAGCAGGCCGCCTGCAATGACAGGCACCTGTGTGCGGGCGCTGATCTCGGCGATGACCCGGGGCATGATGCGGGAAGGATCTCGACAAAATCCGGCTTGCCCTGCTCCAGCTGGCCGGACAGGCTGGTCAGCGAGAGGGAATCCAGAATGAATGCCCGCTGGACGGTCAACAGGCCGCGGTGGCGCGCCCGGCGGATCAGGGTCGGGCGGGTGGAGATGATGCCGTCCGGGTGGCACAGGGCGTTGAGGGAGTCCACCGCGATCTCCCGCGACGAAAGGCCGTCCACAAGGTCGATGTGAACCACGGCCAGTTTTCCGGCATCATGTATGCGGTGCACCAGACCGTCTACGGTGAGCAGGGTGCTCGCCAGCAGAAAAACGGCGCTGCAGGGCGAAGCCAGCGCAGCAGTCAGGGCTTCGTCCGTTTTCACAGCGGCGATCACCGGTTCGTCCAGCAGGGTTTCGGCAAGAGGATGCATTGGATAAGACTCCTTTCGAGCCAGATTTACAGAGATAGGGAGAAATCAGAAGATACGGCCCTTTCAGAAAACTCTAAAAGGGCCGCACCATGCGCAAACCAAGTTTATAAAAAATTGAGGGGTTTGTAAAGAGGATTAAAGAGGCATTATTTATGTGCCTGCACGGCTGCATTATTTTTCTTCAGCAGTACAGCGCATGCTATGGTAACTACAAAGCCGATCGCGATCAGTGCGTAGACCAGAGCAGTGCCAGCGTACTGTGTTCCGGGGGTGTGCACGCGAATCTCGCAGATGCCCCACTCGCTGACAGCTGCAAGAACGCCGCAGAAGATGCCGCCAAGGTAGGGATTGCCTGTGTGCTGGTACAGGAGACGACAAATCAGGATCGCAACAAAGATGAAGCCGGGCAGCGCATACACTGCAGTTGCGGCAGAAGCCAGACCGCCGAACATCGGGTTCGAGCCGGTAGCCTTGAAGATGCCGTAAACGTAGCAGAGGATGAACAGAGTGGGAACCGACGCGATAAAGCTGATCAGAAGGTTAGAAAGCAGCTTGTTTTTGCCGAGCGCCGTGCTAAAGTTAAAACTGTTGACACTGATGGACATGACAATGTAGTACACGAGATACATGGGTACAACAAGGAGCATACCCGGGATGCGGTTGGCTCCAAACTTCATAAAGCCCCAGTAAACGATCAGGAAGTTCACATCCACAAAATAGTCGACGGCAAAAACCATCAGGATCAGGGCAAAGACTGCAAGCAGGGCCGCGCCGATGGATTTGAGGAGTGCATGCCCGGAAATAGCGATGCCGGTATTCCGGAAGGAGAAACCGTGTTTTTTGCCGTAGGCCATGTACCACACCGTGCACAGAACAAGAGTCAGTGCGCCGCACAGCAGAGAGATCAGGCCGTGGTACGCAGGGTTGGCCGAGTGGAAAAGTGCATCACGGTAAGATGCCAGTCCCTGCTTGTTCAGGAATCGAATAATGAGGATGGACAGGACGGCACTGATGATCTGGATGCCCCAGAACCATGCAACTGCATTCTTATCGCCAACTGGGCGAAGGTCCTGCTCTCCATTGTCGGCACACTGGAATGTCTTGACGGAGCTGACCAGCCAGACCATCAGAGACCCGGCAAACAGCAGCAGACCGGACAGGGCGATGATCTTGAAGATGTTCCAGATGGTATAGGTGTAGCTGCTGGCGCTCAGAGCAGTGCCAGTGGGCATAACACGGTTAAAGAAGGTCAACACACGGTTCATGACCAGCGGGGACCACCAACCAGCCATATGCGTCTCGTTAGAAACAAAGATCTGGCGGCTTCCGGTCTTTCCGCCGTAATCCTGCTCATAAACGGTCTCTGCCACGCGCTGTTCACTGGTGGTTGCGGGGTCGATACCGAAATACAGGAAGGACTGTGCACTGTTGTTGATCACATATTCTGCCGGGCTGGAAAGGTTGGCTGCATACTTGTTGGCGTCGTTGGAATAGGTACCGTTATCATTAGCTTTTTCCGAGAAGAAGAACTCGTCGTTCTTGTCTGCGAGAACTGCGACATCTCGGGCACCGTAAACATCGGTGTAGCCTCGCTGTTACGCACGATGGGATCGCTGTGGATCAGGAAAATGGCCTTGACAACATTCAGACTGTCGTTATCGCACTGCAGTGCTTCGCCAGCTGCCTTGCCACCGCGGGAGTAGCCCAGCAGCGAAACGCGGTCGGTATCAACGTAGGGCAGAGTCACGCCGTAGCGTACCGCATCATAAAGGCCGCGGCCCTGGGTGAGCCATTCGGAGTCCGGCAGAGGTTCGCTTTCGCCCATGCCGTACATATCCACGCCGATCGCAACATAGCCGCGGCGGGCGAGCTCAATGCAGTAGTGCTGCATTTCTTCTTTGTTGTTGTTTCCGCCATGCTGTACAAAAATAGCGGGCGCAGGCGTTTCAGCGGTGGCGTTTTCCGGAATATAAACATCCATCGCAAGGGTATGACCGGATTCGGATTCAATGGTAACGTTCCGGATGGTCGTTTTGCCGGAGTTCGTCTGTAAAATGAAAGAACCGGCAATGCCTACGATGATGAGCGCGATGCTGACGATGAGACTGATCAGCGGCCTTGAAAGTTTTTTCTCGTTCATATGGGGGACCTCCTTTTTGAATCTGATTTTTCCGTAATAAAAATGGGGACACACTGCATCTGGACGATACAGTGCATCCCCATCTCACTTCTCTTGGGATGCTTCTAGTATAGCGTTTTGTAACAAAATGTCAATAGAAAATAAACAATTAAAAAATATTTTGTGCGTGAACCATAAAGTCGGGCGAAAACTATCAATGCTCTGCCCAGTCGCAGCTTCGGCCAACAGCCTTGTGCCAGCCGGAGAGCAGGCGGGTGCGCTCGGCCTCGTCCATCTGCGGGGCAAAGGTCATGTTGCAGTGCCACAGGCTGCGGATCTCGTCCCGGTCCTTCCACACACCGGTGGCAAGGCCCGCCAGATAGGCAGCGCCCAGAGCAGTCGTTTCCCGGATGGCCGGGCGCAGCACGGTCTTGTTCAGGATGTCGGCCTGGAACTGCATCAGGAACTGGTCACGGGATGCACCGCCGTCCACCTTCAGCGAGGTGATGGGCACGCCGGTGTCCTTTTCCATAGCCGCCACGAGGTCTGCGCTCTGGTAGGCGATGGATTCTTCCGCCGCGCGGATGATATGGTTCTGGGTGGTGCCGCGGGTGATGCCCACAATGGCACCGCGGGCGTACATATCCCAGTACGGTGCACCCAGACCAGTAAAGGCCGGCACGATGTAAATGCCGCCGTTATCCGGCACTTTCTGGGCATAGTATTCCGCATCGCGGCTCTCCTGGATCATGCGCAGGCCGTCGCGCACCCACTGGATGACGGCACCGCCCACAAAGACGCTGCCCTCCAGCGCATACTCCACCTTACCGTTCAGGCTGATGGCAATGGTAGAGATCAGGCCGTTCCGGCTGCGGCAGATGGTGTCGCCGGTGTTCATCAGCAAAAAGCAGCCGGTGCCGTAGGTGTTCTTGGCCTCGCCCTTGCCAAAGCAGCTCTGTCCGAACAGCGCAGCCTGCTGGTCACCGGCAATGCCGGCCACCGGATCTGCACACCGCACAGATCGGTGGTGCCGTAGACCTCGCTGGAATCCGTCACGCGGGGCAGGATGCAGCGCGGGATATCCAGTGCCTTGAGCAGGGTGTCGTCCCAGTCCAGCGTGCGGATGTTATACAGCATGGTGCGGCTGGCGTTGGTGCGGTCGGTGACATGCACTCTGCCGCCGGTCAGCTTCCAGACCAGCCATGTGTCCACAGTGCCGAACAGGATCTCCCCTGCCTCGGCGCGCTCCCGCGCACCGGGCACATTGTCCAGGATCCACTTGATCTTCGTTGCGGAGAAATAGGCATCAGGCATCAGGCCGGTGTTCTCCCGGATGTAGTCTGCCATGCCGGGCTGCTGCAGCAGTTCATCCACCAGCGGAGCCGTGCGGCGGCACTGCCAGACGATGGCATTGTAGATGGGGCGGCCGGTGGCCTTTTCCCACAGGATGGTGGTCTCCCGCTGGTTGGTGATGCCAATGGCGGCAATGTCGTGGACATCGACACCGCTCTGGGCCACCACCTCGTTCATGACCCCATACTGGGTGGACCAGATCTCCATGGGGTTGTGCTCCACCCAGCCCTGCTGCGGATAGATCTGCTCAAACTCGCGCTGCTGCACCGCAATGATATTCTGCTCATTGTCGAACAGGATGGCACGGCTGCTGGTGGTTCCCTGATCCAACGCCAGAACATATTTTGTACTCATGCTTTTGCTACCTCCGTATCGTTTCAGGAGTGTGTATCACAGATTTCGCGTCGCCACAACGTCCACGCCGGTGCCGCACACATCTGCCAGCACCACCTGTCCGGTGCGGACGGGGGCGTGCAGGGTGACGCGGTCCAGCGCAGCCATGACCTCGGCCATCTTCTCTTTGGGCACAGCCTGCGCAGTCTTTACCGGGCAGCGCGGGTACAGCCCGCCCTCCACCCGCACCGTGCTGGTGAGGATGCGGGTGGGGTGGGTCAGCTCTTCCCTGCCGTAGGCGGCACCGTTGGGGCAGGCGTTTCCAGTTACATTATAATCATTTTCCGGGTCTACCTGCAAGTGGCAGCCGCAGGGACAGCAGATGCAAATAACTTCTTTGATACGGCTCATTCTGCAATAACCTCCTCTACCGCAACGGTCAGCGGGCCGTCTGCTTTTTCCAGCAGGACTTTGGGCAGTGCGATGTGTTCCATCTCGCCGGGAGCCATGCGCTGGCGCTTGAACCGGGCCAGCTGCCTGCCGCCGCAGGTCACGGTGATCTGGCTGGGGCCGTAGTTCTGCCGCACACGGAAGGAAATGTTCACGCTCCTGTCCACATCAGCGGGGCGCACCCGCTGCGGCACGGTGTAGCCCACACCATTGCCCGGGATAAGATCGAGTGCGGCGGCATCGGAGGCTTCGCCCTTCAAAACATAGGCCGCCGCAGAAGCACCGGCAAGGTCGCTTTCGCCCGAAACGAAGTCCACCAGATCATGCACGTGCACCACGTTGCCGCAGGCGAACACGCCGGGGATGCCGGTCTCCATATTCTCGTAGACCACTGCGCCCTTGGTGTGGGGGTCCATGGGGATGCCCGCCTGCCGGGTCAGCTCATTTTCCGGGATCAGGCCAACGCTGAGCAGGATGGTGTCCACATCAAATTCTATCTCGGTGCCCGGGATGGGGCGGCGGTTTTCGTCCACCTTGGCAACGGTGGCCTTTTCCACGCGGGCCTTGCCTGAATATCCACGATGGTATGGGACAGATACAGGGGGATGTCGAAGTCCTGCAGGCACTGCACGATGTTGCGGGTCAGGCCGCCGGAATA
>ENA-OQJX01000578-OQJX01000578.1-human-gut-metagenome-genome-assembly--contig:-NODE-578-length-17064-cov-9.388617_pt1 | contig 17064 bp, 20 predicted proteins | sample MGYA00242615_ERZ504782 | MGnify/ENA primary metagenome ERZ504782 (study PRJEB26092, sample SAMD00036354) | human gut metagenome | host: Homo sapiens | study: EMG produced TPA metagenomics assembly of... | reverse complement strand
TCGAATGCCGCCGACCACGCCGGCAGCGGAGAATCCTTGCGCGAATGTGACGCTCACGGTGCTACTCCGATCTTGGTCAGGCCTGCATCTTCCGGCAGGCCAAGTGCGATATTCAATGATTGGACCGCTTGTCCGGCGGTACCACGGTTGAGGTTGTCGATGGCGGCGAAGGCATAAATGCGCCCGGACTTGCGGTCGGCGACAACCTGCAGGTGAGCGGCGTTGGAACCGATGATGTTGCCGGTGGCGGGCAATGTGCCTCAGGCAGCAGCACCATGAAGTCCTGGCCTTCGTAGGCTTTTGCCCATACGTCTCGGATTGCTTCGCCACTCATCGCCTTGGCCTTGTCGGTCATGCGAGCCGACACGGTGGCGAGAATGCCTCGGGACATGGGCGCCAGTATCGGGGTGAAGCCAAGCGTGAACTTGCCGGCATCAGCTGCGGTCTCACCGGCCGCATGGGCGAAATTCTGCAGGATTTCAGGAATATGACGGTGCGTGCCGCCCACCGAGTACGGCAGCGCGGATTGCAATGCCTCGGCAGCCAACAGTTGGTGCGTTTGAGGTTCTTGCCTGCGCCGGAGTAGCCGACAACCAAATCAGCCACGATGTCCTTCGGCTCGACCAACCCTTCCGCTATGCCGGGTTGCAGAGCCAGAGTCGTGGCAGTCACATTGCAGCCAGGGCCCGCAATTCGCTTGGCACCAGGCAGCGCCTCACGTTGACGGGTGTATGCGCCATCGGCAGTCTTGCCGGTGATGAGCTCAGGCATGCCGTAAGTCCAGTGCTCGTAGAAATCGCCGCCATAGAATTCATCCATGCGGCCTGTTCTTCGAGACGATGATCGGCACCGAGATCCACGACCACGGCATCCGGGTCGAGCTGGGATGCGAGCTTGCCGGAAGCGCCATGAGGCAAGGCAAGGATAATGACATCGTGACCGTTGAGCACCTCAGGCGTGGTGTCTTCAACAACAAGATTGGCCAGTTGCGGAATATGCGGCATATGCTTGGCCATCGATTCCCCCACGGAGGAATGGCCTGCCACACATGTGATTGCAAAGTCGGGGTGTGCCGCAAGAATGCGCAGCGCCTCGCCGCCGGCATAGCCTGTAGCACCGGCTACGGCCACTGTATATTTCGCCATACTCATCTCTTTTCCGCTGACGTACTTCGCATGAGTATACGCATTATGCAGACTATTGCATAGTTATACAGTAGGTGTGTTGCAGCAACTCAGCCCTATGCAGAGATGGAATCAGATGAGGGACCAGTGCCGCTGCCGGTGAACTGCTGAAGGATGTCCTGATACAGAGTCATGGCATCATAGCCATTCAATGCCATCCAAATAACCGCAAGGGTGTAGAGCACGTTGATGACCACGGCTGCAAGAGCCAGGCCAAAGCCCTTCATATGGAACGTGCGCGTCCGCCACATCGCCACGCCGCCCATCAGAGCGGAGAGCACCGGTACGGGAAAGAACATGGCGAGCACGAAGGAAATGATTGCATAGGAATCCCAATGCCCGTACAGCGGATTCTGATTAGGGTCATTGAGATCGATACCGTTGTAGTAGTGAGGCTGCTGGGACTGGCCATTCGGCTGGCTGCTGCCAAACCGGGAGCACGACCCGTACTGGGGTCCAAACGGGTTGCCCTGTTGGGACTGCCCATACTGCTGATTGCCGCCGAACGAATTGCCGGAAGAAGAGGGCCATCCATTGTTCGGCTGCCCGGCTCCAACTCTGTTGTTATCAGCAGCGGAGCCGTTATTGGCATCGGGTTCGGGAGCGCCATAAATGTACGGGTTGTAGTCTGGCCCGTATTGGCCCGACATCGCACCATATGCGGGCTTCTGGTATTGCCCGTATTCCGGTGTGCTATGTTCCGGTTCACTCATGGCGCTCCTTATGCTTTCGTACAGTGATCAGGCACGCAGCTGGGCGCCAAGATCGGCAGCCTTGGCCACGATAGCCTGGCGAATGGCGTCGTTGTCATCGGCGGACAAGGTCTTGTCCGGAGAACGGAACACCACAGCGTAGGCCAGGGACTTCTTGCCCTCACCTACCTGCTCGCCGGTAAACACGTCGAACAATTCGATGGACTCGAGGTTGGCACCAGCCGCCTCACGAATCACTGCTTCCAGCTGATCGGCAGTCACCGACGCATCCACGGTAAAGGCCAAATCCTGCTTGACTGGCGGGAAGGTGGAAATCGGCTTGGCCTGCACCGGCTTGCCGGTCAGGGTGCCGAACAGCGCGGTAAGGTTCAGCTCAAACGCCGCGGAATGCGCCGGGAAGCCAATTGCCTCGTTGACGCGCGGATGCAGTTCGCCGACCCAACCGGTGAACACGTCGCCCACCATGACGCGGGCAGCACGGCCCGGATGCCACTGTGCAGGCACATCTTCGGCCGCAGGCTGATCAAGCACGATCTTCGCACCGATGCGATCCGCAAGACGATGCACGGCTTCAACGGCGTCCGACCAATCGACCGGACGCTTGCCGCCCAGCCAGCCATCGTCCTCAGCCAGACCGGTCAGGATGCCGGCCACGTGGTCGGGCTGATCCGGCAGACCGGCGTCCAGCGCTGCCAGCTGCTCATCGGTCGGGCGCACGCCACCGGGCAGAGACGGGATTGCGGGCGCGTTCGGATCCCACAGATAGACATGGCCGAGTTCATACAGGGACACGTTTTCGATGCCTCGGCGAATATTGCGCTGCACGGTGGTGGCCAAGGTCGGCAGAATGTCACGACGCAGGTACGGGCGATCGCCGTAGAGCGGGTTGGCGATCTCGACGCTGACCTTCTTGGTGGCTTCAGGGTCGAAGCCGAAAGCGCGGTAATCGTCGTCACCGACGAACGGGTAGCTCAGCGCCTCGACCATGCCGTATTCGGCCAGCTCGTCCGCCACGCGACGGCGGCGAGTCTGATCCGGGGTCAGGCCCACAAGGCCCTCGACCGGTGCAGGCGGCACGGTGACCGGAATCTGGTCGTAGCCGACCAGTCGGGCGATTTCCTCGACCAGATCACACGGTTCACCCAGATCTGGACGCCAGCTCGGCGCGGTGATGGAGAATTCGCCGTTGCCGCCGCCGGCCACAACGCAGCCGATGTCGGTGAGAATGTCGGAGATGCGGTTGATGTCCACATCGAGACCGGCCACACGGGCCACTTCGGAAGCCTTGAAGTGAATGACTTTCGGACGCGGCGTGTTATCCACATCGTTCGGATGCTCGCTGGGCTCGCCGTTACCGTACTTGGCCATGAGCTCGGCGGCCATCTGAGCCGCAGCAGGCTGCAGCTCGGTGTCGACGCCACGCTCGAAACGACGGGATGCTTCAGACGGAATCTTGTGGCGACGAGCGGAACGGGCGATGGTCACCTGATCGAAGTGCGCGGCCTCCAGCAGGATGTTCTTAGTGTCGGCGGTCACCTCGCCGTACAGTCCACCCATCACACCGGCAAGGCCGAGGATACGCGAGCCGCGTTCGCCATTCGGCGAATCAGTGATGAGCAAATCTTCAGTGCTCAGGTCATGTTCCTTGCCGTCCAGCGTGGTGAGCTTCTCACCCTCGTTGGCACGACGCACAACGATTGGGCCCTCGAGCTTATCGAGGTCGTAGGCGTGCATCGGCTGACCGAGATCGAGCATCACGTAGTTGGTCACGTCCACGGCCAGCGAGATGGAGCGCATGCCAGCACGAATCAGGCGGCGACGCATCCAGCTGGGCGTGTGGGCGTTGGGGTCGAAGCCCTTGACGACGCGAGCGTAGTAACGATCGCAACCAGGAACGCCATGAATCGGGTTGTTGTCATCAATCTCAATGTCGATGTCCACCGGAGTGCCGGGCTGGTAATCAGCAGGCTCCGGAGCCTTCTCGTTCAGCGCGATGGCCGGATCGGTGTAGACGGCACCGGTGGAGTGATGGTACTCGCGGGCAACGCACGGTAAGACAGCGTGTAGCCACGGTCCGGGGTGATGTTGATCTCGAGCAGCGGCTGGTCGAGATGTAGCAGGTGCATGGCGTCCTGGCCGGGTTTCAGAGCTTCGTATTCGGCCTCAGAGAAGCCGTACTCACGTAGCAGGATGATGCCGTTGTGGTTGTCGCCAAGACCCAGTTCACGCTCGGATGCGCACATGCCGTTAGAGATATGGCCGTAGGTCTTGCGCGGCTCAATCTTGAAGTCGCCGGGCAGCACGGCGCCAGGCAGGGTGACGACGACCTTCTCGCCGGCCTTCATATTGGGTGCGCCGCAGATGATGCCGCGCGGCACCTTGTTGCCGTTCTCGTCGGTCTCGTTCCATTCGTCGCCGCAGTCCACGTGGCACCAGTTGATGACCTTGCCGTTCTTCTGCGGTTCGGGAGTGGCGTCCACCACATAGCCGACCACGATCGGGCCGGTCACCTGGGAGGAGTGAATCTCCTCTTCTTCAAGGCCCACCTTGACGAGGTCCTTGGCAAGCTGTTCATAGGTCAGGCCTTCGGGGACCTCGACGTGGTCCTTGAGCCAATCGATGTCGATCATAGGCATGGGTAATTCACTCCCCCATCACAAACTGTTCGGCGAAACGCACGTCGCCTTCAACCAAATCATGCATATCGTTGATGTCGCTGCGCAGCAGAAGCGTACGCTCCATGCCCACGCCGAACGCGAAGCCGGTGTAGACCTCCGGGTCGATGCCCGCGGACTTCAGCACGTTCGGATTCACCATGCCGCAGCCACCCCATTCGAGCCAGCCGGGGCCGCCCTTCTTATCGGGGAACCACAGGTCGAGCTCGGCGCTCGGCTCGGTGAACGGGAAGTAGCTCGGACGCAGTCGGGTCTTGGCCTCGGGACCGAACATGGCGACGGCGAGCTTGTCCAGCACGCCTTTCAGGTCAGCCATGGTCAGGTGCTTGTCGACGGCGAGGGCCTCGCACTGGTGGAACACCGGAGTGTGGGTGGCGTCCAGCTCATCGGTACGGAACACGCGGCCCGGGCTGGCGATGTACAGAGGCACGCCGCGGGTCAGCAGGGCGCGAACCTGATCGGAGGAAGTCTGGGTACGCACCACCATGTTGGAGCCGACGAAGCCGGCAGCGTCCTTGGCCTGGTTGCCCTTGACGTAGAACGTGTCTTGCATCTGGCGGGCCGGGTGATCCGGGCCGAAGTTCAGGGAATCGAAGTTGTACCATTCCGCTTCGATTTCCGGGCCGGAGGAAATCTGCCAGCCCATGGAGATGAAGAAGTCCTCGACGTCCTCCATCAGCTTGGCCAGCGGATGACGGGCGCCCAAAGGCTTGCGGTTCACAGGCAACGTCATGTCCACGGTTTCGGCGGCAAGGGCGGCCTGTTCGGCAGCTTCCTTGAGTTCCTTCTCCTTGGGGCCAAAGGCGCGTCCGAAATCGGCGCGTAGCTTGCCCATCAGCTTGCCGGCTTCCTTCTTCTGATCGGCCGGCAGGGAACCGATGGCCTTGCTGGCCTGGGTCATCGCCGAATCGGCGCCTGCGTACTGTGTTTTGATGGCCTTGAGTTCCTCCAGGTTGGAGGCGTGCTGGATCTTCTCGATGCCCTCGGCGACCGCTGCGGTCACCTGGTCGGCGTCGAACACCATTTGTTCTGCCACGAGAACCCTTTCATCTGATGATTTCTCAGCATTTCTAGCGTTTTTTACCGATTTCACATTCTTTCAATATGACCCGACATAGCCAGCGACATCAGCATCACCGCGGCCGAAGTACCAAGGTTCAGCGATTCGGCTTTTCCATAGAGCGGAATGGAGACGATGCGGCCACATCGTTCAAGGATCTCCGGCTCCAATCCACGCGCCTCATTGCCGAACAGCACAGCCTGAGACATGCTTACCGCTGCCTTGTCCGCCAATACCGCGGGCAGGCTTTCCGGCTTGCGTTTCTCGGTACCGTATACGTCAGCGGCCCACACGTCCACATGATGGTCGGAAGTCCAATCAAAGAATTCATTCGTACGCATGGTGAACACCGGTAGGTGGAACAAGGATCCCGCAGTGGAGCGGATAACCTTGGGATTGAGCACATCCACGCAATCATCCACGAATATGACGGCATCGCAGCCTGCGGCATCAGCCGCGCGAATCACCGTACCCGCATTGCCCGGATCACGCACCTGCCAGAATGCGGCAATCCGCGGAGCATAATCTGCGGTATCCAAGGCGAGGTCATCGACGTCCGACTGCATGGCCTGCGCATTGCCCACCGCCAGAATGCCTTGGGCATCCGCACTGATACGACGAATCACATCGCCAGTGCACTGATGAACATAAATGGTGGCATCCTGTGACGCTTCGACGATTCTCTCCAGCGTGGAGGAAACGATGCGCGGATGATCCAGCGCTTGTGCGACTTCCACATACAAATCCTGCACTACGTCGGGCCGCCATGTGACGGCTTCACGTACGGACTGAGGGCCTTCGATAAGAAAGCGGCCCGAACGTTCCCGGCCTTTGGCGCGGGCCAAATCGGTGATACGGCGCACACGGTCGGACTTCGGATTATCAAGAATCTTAGGCGTGATGGGCATGGTCACTACCCTACTGCCGGGTCATTACGTTGTCTTTCAGACACCCTGAAAAGCGAAGTGCCAATTCCCGGTACCAATGGCAACGCCTAGGGAGACCAACGGGACGGCTAGGCAGATGGCGTAGAAGAGCCAGTCGATGGGCTTCAAGCGGGCGATGCGCGCTTGCGAGCGCGGGGCATTGGAGCCGAAGCCGCGTGCTTCCATAGCGGTGGCAAGCTTGGTGGCACGGCGAATGGAGAGCACCAGCAGGCCGAATGCCTGGGAAAGCGCACGCGCTATGGCGTTACCGTCACCGAGGCCGCGCGAGCGCTGGGACAGACCGAGTGCTCGCCAGTCCTCCTGCAGCAGGGTGAACATGCGCAGTCCGGCCAGACCTCCATATACGAATCGCGGCGAGAAATGCAGAATCTCCACCAGTCCGTCAGCCAGATCGGTGGGGTCAAGTCCCAACGCCAGAATCACGCCCGGTACGGCGATCGCCGCCACCCTGATGGCAGTAGCGATGGCGAGATATATGGATCCTTCACTGATGACGATCCAGCCGCTTTGCCACAGAATCTCGCCTGAAGTACGTCCATAGAGGAACACGGAAATGAAGCTGCCCGCTGCGGCAACCCATACCGGCCAGGTTTTGCGGCATACGGTCCAAGGTGCCACGCCGCCAATCCACAGCAGCGCGAATTCGATGCCCAGCGCCACCGATGCGGACACCACGTCCAGACTGATGAACATCGGAATGCACAGCAGCAGTGCACCGATGATGCGGCTGACGGCGTTGATACGTGCCACGAACCAGGAGGGTGAGGACGCCTGACGGGTTCCACGCGCGTCTCCTGCGGACTGACCATCACCACATCGCTTATTGCGACAGCGGCCACCGCACTTGCCGGCTTTGCCGCGGCGTTCTCGGACATCGTATCCCCAGAGGCTCCGGCACCGGCATCATCAGTAACGAATCGAATCACGCCGCTCATGCCCGCGTCTCCTCGAACATCACCCGTCGCGCGCCCAGCGCGTCAACCAGCGCCTCATCGTGCGTCACCATGATCACGCATGATCCCTGATCGCGAATCGCGGCAATCAACTTCACCATTTCGGTCCAGGTGCTGAAGTCCTGCCCGAATGTCGGCTCATCCATCACCAGCACTTTGGGTGCGGCGGCCAACATGGATGCCACAGACAAACGCCTCTTTTCTCCGCCGGACAAGGTGTAGGGGTTCGCTTTGGCGAAGCGGGTGAGGTTCATCTGCTCGAGCATACGATCCGCGGTCTGGTAAGCCTCGTCTTCACCGTGTCCCATCGATTTGGGTCCAATGGCCACCTCGTCGCGCACGAAGTTAGACGCGAATTGATGTTCGGGCTCCTGGAACACCATGCCGATACGCCCCAGCAGTTCCTTGCTTTTCCAGTTGATGGGTTCTCGACCTGCGTGCGGCGGTTTCAAACTATCCGCAATCAGCACTTTGCCATCAATCGGCTTCAGCAGACCCGCCAAGGTCAACGCCATGGTTGATTTGCCCGCACCATTCGGCCCCATCAGTGCCGTGACTTCGCCGGCGTGGAAATCCAGATTGATGCCGGTACCCAGCGCCGTGCCGCGTCCAAAGCTGAGGTTCTCGGTACTGAGCACCGTTTCTCCGCGGGTTTCATCGTCGGGACGATAATCGGGAATCGCACGTCCCGGCACCCACGCGCCGCCGGCGGCCAGAACGTCGCCCATCTGCGCAAATACCTCATCGGGCTTGCCGTCCGCGATAACCGCTCCAGCCGGAGAATCGGCATCGGGTCGACCGAGCACGATCACGCGGTCCACCAAATCCAGCCATACGTCGATATGGTGTTCGACCACCACCATGGTCTGGCCGGTGGTCTCGATGACCTTTTTGACCGCATCATGCACTTCGACCACGCCTTCGGGATCGAGGTTGGCGGTCGGTTCGTCCAGCAACAACAGGCCGGGCTTCATGGCCAGTACGCCGGCCAGAGCGAGTCGCTGCCGTTGTCCGCCGGACAAATGACGGGTGGAGCGGCCCAGTTCGAGCCCTCCGAGACCGACCATATCCAGCGATTCGCGCACACGCTGCCAGATTTCCTCACGTGGCACGTTGAGGTTTTCGCAGCCGAACGCCGCGTCATCGCCCAGTCGTTCAAGAATGATCTGCGAGTCCGGGTCCTGAAGTACCAGTCCCACGCGGCCTCGCGCCTCGCGCGCGTCAACACCGTCGATGGTGAGCGAGCCTTCCTGCTCGCCTTCCTCATCGCCGCCCAGCACGCCCGCGAGACCGGCCATCATCGTGCTTTTGCCCGCGCCTGAAGCGCCGAGCAAGAGCACACGTTCACCTGGCCGGATGGTGAAATCGACGGCACGCAACGCGAAATCCTTGCGCGTGGCGTGCCGCCAGCCCCAGCCGCCAGCCTCTACCGCAGCCGGATCGACCTGCATCAGACGCGTGCCTTGCTACGTCCGGATTCAAAACGCTCAAGCGCACCGGTGGCGGCGAGCGCACGGGACAGGTACCAGACCACCACGCCGGCAATCACGATGCCGGAGATGATGGAACCCACCAGGTACCAGGTGACACGCATGGCGTTCCAGCCCGGGTTGGTGGCCCAGTAGTAGGCCCAGCAGCCAACGCCGGCAAGCGCACCGGAAAGGATGGTGGTGCCGAGGTTCCACTTCTTCCAAGCGAAAACGGCGAAGCCGATCTCGGCGCCCAGACCCTGGATGATGCCGACGATCAGCGAGCCGCCGACGCCCCACTGGTTGCCCAGGGTGAGTTCGAGGAAAGCAGCAAGGGTTTCAGCAAACAGTGCCGCACCGGGCTTGCGCACGATGATGGCGGCAAGCGGGCCGGCGAACAGCCAGAATCCATTGAGCAGACCTTCAAAACCGGGGGTCACGCCTTCGAACAAAGTCAGCGGAGCGGTGCAAACGATGTCCCAGCCCCAGAAGATGACGCCGGATGCAACGGCGAGAATAGCGGCGACGACGATATCGACAACGCGCCACTTGTAATTAACCTTGGCCACAGCTTCAGCATGATGTGCCTTTCTTCTCTTCTCACGCAAACCACAGCAGCTTGCACGATTGGTTCAGGCACGGGTAAATAAGAGCGACAATTCCGTGCGCCAGCATTATCCGGTCACGTTCCATCGGTCGAGACTATGCGTCTCCTCTCAGCCGCCTGTCGGCAGCTCCCGTGTCAACTCCCCGACTATAAAGCAAACCACCGTCAAAGGCAATAGATTCGGTAAGCAATGTGGCGAGGCTCTCAGTGAAGACACGATGCCGCTCTTTGGCAAATCAGCGCCGCTGTGGAGTGATGAGCCAAGGTTCAAAGTACAAAACTACTTACCGAGCTTATCGAGCAGCAGGGCCTCGGTAATCACGTTGTTCTTCAAGCCCGGCAAGGAGATGGACTCGTTGGGGCTGTGTGCGTTGGCCTTCGGGTCTTCGGGGCCAGTGACCAACACCTGAGCAGACGGGAAGATGCGCTGCAGTTCGGGAATGAACGGGATGGAGCCGCCCTCACCCTTGTTAATGGGTTCCACACCGAACGCCTCGGTCATGGCTTCCAGCGCATCCTTGGTGGCGATGGCGGTCGGGTCCATGGCCCAACCATGCCGTTTTCGCCACGCTCGACAGTGACCTTGGCACCGAACGGCGCGTGGGATTCAAGGAACGCGGCCAAGGCTTCCTGTGCTTCTTCAGGGCGCTGGGTGGGCGCGGTACGCAGAGACAGACGGAAACGAGTCTCCGGGGACATCACATTGAAGGAGCCTTCGACCGGGTGCGCGTCGAAGCCGATCACGGTCACGGACGGCTTGGTCCACAGGCGGGAAGCCAGGGAACCGGTGCCGGCGAACTCGTAGCCGGAAACCACACCGGAATCCTCGCGTACGGTGGTCTCGTCGAGGTCGCGCTGCAGACCGCCGATCGGCTCTTCGGCAGCCACGCCGGGCACAGCCAGATCGCCGTTCTCGTCATACATGGAAGCGATAAGCAGGGCGGCCAGCGTATTGGAATCGAAGATCGGGCCACCATATTGGCCGGAGTGCACTGGGTGTTCAAGACCCTTGACGGTCACATCCACGCAGGTATTGCCGCGAAGAGAGGTGGTCAGGGAGGGAATATCGGCCGACCAGTTGCCGGAATCGGCCACGATGATGACGTCGGCGGCAAACTCGTCCTTGTGGGCTTCGATGAACGGGATGAAGCTCGGCGAGCCCATCTCCTCTTCGCCTTCGATGAACACCTTGATATTGACCTTGAGGTCATTGCCGAGGGCCTTCAGCGCGCCGGAATGGATGGCAATGCCGCCGCCATCATCGGCGGAACCACGGCCATAGAGGCGGCCATCGATCTCAGTGGCCACGAACGGGTCGGTGTTCCATTCGGCCGGATCCGGCACGGGCTGCACGTCATGGTGTGCGTACAGCAGCACGGTGGGCGCATCCGGGTTCACGATGTGTGAGCCGATGACTTCCCACGCGCCTGGAGTACCGTCCGCATTGGAGGCTTGCACCACCTTGGCATCCACACCGACCAGTCGTAGTTCATCGGCCACGAATTGCGCGGAACGCCTCATGTGCTCGGCGGTAATGCCGTTGGCGGAAATCGACTGCAGCGCCACTTTCTCGCTCAACACCTTGACGATGCGATTCCAGTCGGATTCCACACGAGAACGAATCTCGTTGGCAGTTAATGCGGCATGGTAGTTCTCCTCTATATATGTTGTGAGTGGCGTTATTGCAATGGCTACGCCTATGGTCGGGTGTCTGAACGTCACCGTAACCTCAAAGCATGACATGGAATCCGTTCAAGAAACAAGAAGAGGCTCAGGTTCCCGTTGAGGAAGCCACGAAGAAGGCCGCGCCCAACGAGAAGAAAGGCCGTCCCACTCCAAAGATGAAGCAGGCTCAGGCCGCCGGCATCCGTCCGCTGGTTCCGGTGGACCGCAAAGCCAGCGCAAAAGCCGCCAAGGCTCGTCTACGCGAGAAGGAAAACGCCGAATACGAGGCAATGCAGAAGGGCGACATCAATCACATGCCCAAGGCCGAACGGTTGCCTTGGCGCATTTACATCCGTGATTACGTGGACGCCCGTTTTAACCTTGGCGAATGGTTTATTCCCGTGGCATTTGCGATCCTGATTGCGTCCATGCTTGTCACGTCTCTCGTGCAGAACCAGTGGGTATCCATCATCATGATGCTGTGCATGTATGGCTACCTGATTGCCGTAATCATCGACGTGTGGCTGATGTGGCGCAAGCTTAAGGCCAAGCTCATTGCCAAGTATGGCGAGTCGTCTGTGTCGAAGGGATCTCGCTCCTTCTCCTACGCGTGGAGCCGTGCCATTCAGATGCGCCGCTGGAGGCTCCCCAAGCCGCGTTACCCAAAACGCGGTCACTGGCCTGCGGACTGATACTCATCTTCTGGCTTCCTTGCGAGGAAGCCTTTTTTATGCAATGCTGACAGCGCAAACCAGTATGGCTTCCTATGATGGGAGCCATACTGGTTTGCGAAACATACTGCCGAGGAGGTCAATATGAACGAACAATTCGATTTGGCAATCATCGGTGCCGGCCCCGGCGGCTATTCCACCGCATTGCGCGCAGCTGAGCTTGGCATGAGTGTGGCCCTTATCGAGCGCGACGCCACCGTGGGCGGCACCTGTCTGAACCGCGGCTGCATTCCTTCCAAGGCACTGATTACCGCCACGCGCACCATCGACACCGTGCATCGGGCGGCCGAACTCGGCGTCAACGCTCGGTGAACGGCATAGACTTCGGCACTTTGCGCGATTACCGGCTGCGCGTGGTGGACACCATGGTCAAAGGTTTGGCGGGGCTGTTAGCGCACCGTAATATCACTGTGCTGCGCGCCGACGCATCCTTCAATGCGGAAGAAACCGATGCAGCAGACAACGCCCGGCATATTGTTCATCTCGCCCCTTCCCCTGGGCAAACCGAGATTCTCACTTATCACAAGGCGGACGTCCCCGAGCCGACCGGCGCTAGTCTCGATCTGGCGGCCGGCAACGTTGTCATAGCCACCGGCGCCAAGCCTCGTCCGCTGCCCGGCAATCCGTTCGCCGGCGCGCTCATCGATTCCACGCAGGCATTGGAAGTCAACGAGTTCCCCTCATCCGCTGTGATTATCGGCGCTGGAGCGATCGCTCTCGAATTTGCTCGATGTGGAACGCGGCCGGTTCACAGGTAACGTTGTTGATTCGCAAGAATCGCGTACTCTCCACGTGGGATCGTCGCGCCGGCACAACGTTGACCCGAGAGCTCAAGCGTCGCGGCGTGAACGTCATCACTCATACCATCGTCACCCATGTGGATACCGGCGCTAATCTGGGTGCCACCGTGCATTACACACGTGAAGGGCAGGATAGCGAACAATCCGTATGGGGCGAGATTGCACTGGCGGCCATTGGACGTACACCAGTTGCTGACCATCATGGGGCGTCGCACTTACGGAGAGCGGCCATGTTGCCACAGATGCGTTTGGCCGCACCAACAAATCGGGCATATGGGCGGTAGGAGATGTGACGCCGGGCCATGCACTGGCTCACCGCGCATTCGAACAGGGCATCGTCATCGCCGAAACCATCGCGGGTCTCAATCCCAAGCCGGTTGGCGAGAACACCGTTCCGCAAATCGTGTTCTCCTCACCCGAGGCGGCATCGGTGGGGCTGACGATCGAGCAGGCGCAGGCACGTGAGAATCTCCTCGAGGTCAAGGAGACTATCTACCAATGCTGGCGAATGCCCGCATGTTGATGAGCGGCACAGCCGGTTCACTGACTATCGTCTCCGGCTGCGATGCTGCCGACCCTGACACTCCACGGGTACTTGGCGTGCACATGGTTTCTCCCGTGGCCTCCGACATCATCTCCGAAGCCGAGCAATTGGTTGGTAACCGATTGCCGCTGGCTGACGCGGCCCGGCTCATCCATCCTCACCCCACATTCAGCGAAACGCTCGGCGAGGCGCTGCTGAAGCCGACGACCGGCCACTGCACACGCGCTGAGCCAGACCAGCGCACCTGATAAGATATTGCCAGTGTGTTTCGTCCCAGCAAAAGGAAGAAGTGATGGCGGAAAAGGACGCTAAGCCCAAGAAGCAGAGCACAATCAAGCAGATCATCCAGATTTACAAGTACACGGCCAAGGAAGACAAGGCCCTGCCGTGGCTCGAGGCCGGTGCTTTCCTGCTGCCCGTGGTTGTCATGGTCATTATCGGCCTGATTGCCAAGTGGACCTGGCTGACCTGGATTTTCACCATGATCACCGCCGTGATGCTCGGCATCCTGCTGGCCACGATGCTGCTCACCCGCCGTGCGGACAAGGTCGGCTACAAGCAGATCGACGGCAAGCCCGGCGCCGCAATCGGTGTGCTGAGCAACATGCAGAAGGCCGGTTTCGACTTCCCGCAGGAGCCGGTGTGGATCGACCCGAAGACCAAGGACGCCATCTGGCGCGGTACTTCGATGAACGGCATCTACCTCATCGGCGAAGGCGAGTACGGCCGCGTGATGAAGGCCATGGACCGCCAGGAGCATGAAATCAAGGGAGTCACTGCTGGTTCCACCATTCCCGTGTACCGCATTGCCGTGGGACACGGCCCCAAGCAGGTTCCGCTGGACAAGCTGCGCAGCACGGTGACCAAAGCCAAGAGCTACGAGCCCACCAATCACAAGAACGCGCTAGTAGCCAAGATTCACCCGCGCCGCCGCTTCCTGCTGACCAGGGCCGAGACGACAACGCTGAACGAGCGCCTGCACACGCTGCAGTCCAAGAAGGGCTATTCCATCCCCAAGGGCATGGATCCGAACCGCCCGCAGAAGATCTCCCGCCGCGCAATGCGTGGCCGCTGATAGACTGCCGCATATTCCGTAACGAATCCCCGCTGACTTTCCTGGGTTGGCGGGGATTCTCTTATATTCGTCCCTATAAGCATCATCTCCATCTGTCAATACCCACTGTCCACGTTGCGGACGTCCGTATTCATTCACCCGATTGGTCACGTTTCCTTTCCGTAATGACGTTTCCTTGGAATACCGCGCTTTGCCGGCTGCTGTCCATAGTCACGAAACATTCTCGTAACCCAAGTTTCGAGCCGGCGAAACGCGCGATTTTACGATGGATACCGTTATATTCCACATGAAAGGAGCGGTCCCGTGACCGAACTCAAGTCCAAGGAAGACGCCGAGGCCCTTATCAACAAGGAAGGCATCGAGTATGTCTCCGTCCGTTTCACCGATCTTATCGGCGTTCAGCAGCACTTCACTGTGCCGGCTAGCGAATTCCTGAAGGACGCCTTCACCGACGGCATGCCGTTCGATGGTTCCTCCGTTCAGGCTTCCAGGCCATCAACGAATCCGACATGAAGCTGGTCCCGGATGTTGAGACCGCTTTCGTTGACCCGTTCCGCAAGCACAAGACCCTCGACGTGGCCTTCTCCATCGTCGACCCGCTGACCGACGAGCCGTACTCCCGCGATCCTCGTCAGGTCGCCGGCAAGGCCGAGGCTTACCTGAAGTCCACCGGCATCGCCGACACCGCTTCCTTCGCCCCTGAGGCCGAGTTCTTCATCTTCGACAAGGTTCGCTTCGAGAACTCCATGCAGCGTTCCTTCTACGAGGTTGACTCCATCGAGGCTCCGTGGAACTCCGGCGTTGACACCGAAGAGGACGGCACCCCGAACATCGCTTTCAAGAACCGTGTCAAGAAGGGTTACTTCCCGGTTCCTCCGATCGACCACACCCAGGACCTGCGCGACGACATGGTCGCCAACCTGCAGAAGGTCGGTCTGATCCTCGAGCGTTCCCACCACGAGGTGGCCGCTGCTGGTCAGCAGGAGATCAACTATCGCTTCAACACCCTGCAGCACGCAGGCGATGACCTGATGAAGTACAAGTACGTTGTCCACGAGACCGCTGCTCTGGCTGGCAAGGCTGCAACCTTCATGCCGAAGCCGATTGCCGACGACAACGGCACTGGTATGCACTGCCACCAGTCCCTGTGGAAGGACGGCAAGCCGCTGTTCTACGACGAGAAGGGCTACGCTGGCCTGTCCGACCTGGCTCGCTGGTACATCGGTGGTCTGATCAAGCACTCCTCCTCCGTGCTGGCCTTCACCAACCCGTCCCTGAACTCCTACCACCGTCTGGTTCCGGGCTTCGAGGCTCCGGTCAACCTGGTGTACTCCGCTCGTAACCGTTCTGCCGCCATCCGTATTCCGCTGGCTGGCACCTCCCCGGCTGCCAAGCGCATCGAGTTCCGCGCTCCGGACCCATCCTGCAACCCGTTCCTGGCCTTCTCCGCTCAGCTGATGGCTGGCCTGGACGGCATCCTGAACCACATCGAGCCTCCGGAGCCGGTCGACAAGGACCTCTACGAGCTGCCGCCGGAAGAGCACGCTGGCATCAAGCAGGTGCCGAGCTCCCTGGCCGAGGCTATGGACGCCCTGGAAGAGGACCACGACTTCCTGACCGCCGGCGACGTGTTCACCGACGACCTGATCGAGACCTGGATTGGCCTCAAGCGCGACGAGATCGACCAGGCTCGCCTGGCTCCGACCCCGCTCGAGTACGAGCTCTACTTCCACATCTGAGTTCTACTACTCATCAAGAAGGCCCCCAACCGCTTCTGCGGTCGGGGGCCTTCCCGTATGCACTCACACAAAATGGTTCGCTGCGGGAAAAGTGTGAGCCAAATGCACATTATCGCCCAAACGCACATGAGGATAACAAGCATTCCTCTGACGTAATTGGACATAAGCGCAAGAATTTCTCGAAAAAGCCCATTGCTCGAGAATTTCTTGTGCTAAGCGTCTGTCTGAATATTTGACTCGTTGGGGTCCGGTGTTATTGCGTTTTGAACTGCGCCCCGTTTGTTGGACGTTGTTTATTAGGATACCGTTCTAGGTTGCGAGGGACATGCTCCGGTATTCCTCCGGGGCGTGTCCCTCGAGTCGTATCTGGCGTCGTTTGGTGTTCCAGTGGATGATATAGGCGTCGAGCTCGGACTTGAACCGCTCGTACGAGTCGAATTCGCGTCCCCGGTAGAACTCGTCCTTGAGGTGGCCGAACACCTGTTCGGTGGCGGCGTTGTCCAGGCAGTTGCCCTTGCGGCTCATGGACCGGCGGATGTTCAGCCGTTCGAGCTCCTTTCTCCACCACGGGTGCCGGCACTGCCATCCCATGTCGGAATGCAGGATCGGGTTCGCGCCGTCGGGCAGCTTGTCCCCGAGCATGGCGAGCAGGCGCTTCCGCTGTTCCATGTCGGGATGCCGGCTGACGTCCCAGGCCGTGATCTCCTTGCCGGCCATGTCGTACACGGGCGCGAGGTACGCCTTGGAGCCGGCGACCTTGAACTCGGCGACGTCGGCGCCGAGCTTGGCGAACGGCCGGTCCACCCGGAAGTCGCGTTCGAGCAGGTTCGGCACCTCCCGCCCGTGTCGCCCCCGTACGAGCCGTATCTCCTCCAGGGGTTGGCCGCGCGGATCGGCATTTG
>ENA-OQJX01000577-OQJX01000577.1-human-gut-metagenome-genome-assembly--contig:-NODE-577-length-17095-cov-2.512553_pt1 | contig 17095 bp, 27 predicted proteins | sample MGYA00242615_ERZ504782 | MGnify/ENA primary metagenome ERZ504782 (study PRJEB26092, sample SAMD00036354) | human gut metagenome | host: Homo sapiens | study: EMG produced TPA metagenomics assembly of... | reverse complement strand
CCGCCGACAAGTAGGTGGACTATTCCGGAAAATTCAATCTGAACGGCTATGTGTGCTGCAGTATTCGCTGCTGTGGGGTGCGGCTGGGCACGGCGAAGTGTGGCTGTGGGGCAATGATGGTGCTGCTGCGGCTGTGTGCGCAGATCCCTGTCTGGCTGCTGCGCCCGGCAGTATGGGTCTCGCTGACGGTGGCGGTGCTGGACCAGATCGGTTCGGCGGTGCTGGTGCAGCAGTATGCGGCCCGGCACCCGGTGCTGGAGCAGCTCAACCAGAGACTGGGGGAGCGGTCGGACACGCTGGCGCCGCAGGATCGCGCTTTACATTGAAAAACGCATCCAGTATGCTTACCCGGCTGCGGCCCGGCAGGAGCAGACTGCGCTCCGGAAGGGGGAAAAGAACTTCCTCAGCGTGTCCGACCTGCTGTGGCTGTTCGTGATCGGCGCGTTTCTGGGCGACATGGTGGAGACGGTGTTCTGCCGCGTGACCGCCGGGGTCTGGATGAGCCGCTCCAGTCTGGTCTGGGGGCCGTTCAGCGTGGTGTGGGGTCTGGCGCTGGTGCTGGCAACGGTGCTGCTGCGTCAGGAAAAGGACCGGAGCGACCGCTACCTGTTCGCCTTCGGCACCGTCATGGGCGGTGTGTACGAATACGTGTGCAGCGCCGTCACCGAGCTGCTGTTCGGTACCGTGTTCTGGGACTACAGCAAGTTCAAGTTCAATCTGGGCGGGCGCATCAACCTGCTGTACTGCTTTTTCTGGGGCATTGCGGCGGTGGTATGGATGCGCTACGGCTATCCGCTGGTGCTCAGAGGCATGAAGAAGGTGCGCAGCCGCGTCCGCCATGGATGACCGTCCTGCTGGCCGTATTCATGGCGGTGAACATGCTCACCAGTGCGCTGGCGCTGGCCCGGTACGATGCCCGCACCAGCGGTGAAGCGCCCAAGAACAGCATCGATATGCTGCTGGATGCGTATTTTGACGATGCCCGCATGGAGCGTATTTATCCCAACGCGAAGAAAGTGACCAAGGCCGGATGAAATTTCAACGCTCCTCTTGCACTTTGGTGCAAAAACCGGTATAATATTTTTCGGATAAAAGGGAGTAAAGGGCGCTCGTTTTGCAAAAACGGTGCGCTGTGGCGCAGCGACATCCCGGCAGAAATGCCCGCTGTGTCACCGGAAGCTTGAGACTTTTATTACACTTTCCCGTTTTTGGGCAGGATGTAATAAAGGTCTCTTTTTTATTGCTGCTCTGCCAAAAACAAAAGGAGAAAACTATGCTCATTCCTGTTTTGCTGTTCATCGTGGGCCTGCTGTGCTCATCAAGGGCGGTGACTGGTTCGTGGATGGTGCCACGGGCATTGCCCGCCGCTTCCATGTGCCGGAGCTGCTCATCGGTGCCACCGTGGTGTCCATCGGCACCACCCTGCCGGAGGTGATGGTCTCCACCACCTCGGCTCTCACCGGCCACGGCGAGATCGCCTACGGCAACGCCATCGGTTCGATCATCTGCAATGCATCGCTCATTGCGGCCCTCACCATTGCGGTAAAGCCGGGCAAGGTAGACCCAAGAGCCTGCGCACGCCGGTGCTGTTTTCTTTGTGGCAGCGGCCTTCTATGCCGGTGTGGCCTACACCACCGGCTACTTCTCCCGCCCGGTGGGCTGATCCTTCTGGCCATGTTCGCACAGCGTATATCATCTGCAACGTGATGGCCATGAAGAACGCCCCCGCCCCGGAAGAAGAGGAAGAACCGGAAGAAAATGCATCCTTTGCCAAGGAGCTGGGTCTGCTGGCCGTGGGCGCTGTGCTCATTGCCGTGGGTGCCAACCTGCTGGTGGACAACGGCACCCTGATCGCACAGGCACTGGGCGTGCCGGAGTCGGTGATCGCGCTCACCTTTGTGGCACTGGGCACCTCGCTGCCGGAGCTGGTAACGGCCATCACCTCGCTGGCAAAGGGCCACGGTGCACTTTCGCTGGGCAATGTCATTGGTGCAAACGTGTTCAATCTGGTGCTGGTGAGCGGTGTTTCCGCAGTGGTGGCACCCTTTAGCATTCCGCAGAACTCCCTGCTCTTCGGCCACAATGCATCGCTGGTGCTGGAGTTCCCGGTCATGTTCGCCGTGATGCTGCTGCTCACCCTGCCCGCTCTCTTCAAGGGCAGGCTGAGCCGCCCGCAGGGCATTGCGCTGCTGTGCATCTACGCGGCATTCTGTGTGGTGCAGTTCACCATCTGATAAAACAGCAAAAGGCCGACGCAGCACTGCGTCGGCCTTTTGCCGTTTTAAGGGTTATTTTTTCAAATGGGAATCCCAGCCGGAAGAGGTGATGACCTGCTGATCCGGTGTGCACCACATGGCTTCCACGCCGTCCAGACTTTCCACGATCTTCATCCCGTCCTCCAGCGGCTGGCAGAACAGGCCGGTGGTCAGGCAGTCGGCAAGGCCGGAGTCGCTGCACAGCACGGTCACGCCGTTAAAGTAGGCGGCGGGGAACAGGGTGTCCGGGTCGATCAGGTGGTGGTAGCGCTTGCCGTCCACCACGTAGTAGCGCTGGTAGTCGCCGCTGGTCACAAGGGCCATATCGCTCATGTTGATGGCACCGTCCAGCATGGAATCCGAGGTGTATACATCCGAAGAGCTCCATGGGTTTTCCACGCCGCCGGTCCACTGGCTGCCGTCCGGTTTTACACCAATGGCGCGCAGGTTGCCGCCCACGCTCACCAGAGCGCTGGTCAGGCCGCGGGCCTCGGCAGCCTGACACACCATTTCCACGGCGTAGCCCTTGCCCACGCTGCCCACATCCAGCAGCATTTCCGGGTCGGCCAGATAAACGGTCTTGGCATCCGCGTCGATGATCACATTGTTGATATCACAGTGCTGGGCGGCTGCTTCCAGCTCTTCCATGGTGGGCAGCTTGTTGTCGGCATCCGTCTCGGCGGCTTCGGCAGCTTCGCGGTAATTGTGCCAGATATTCAGCACGCTGCCCATGGCAATGTTCAGCTTGCCGTTGGTGGTCTGGTACATCTGGTCGGCCAGCTCCAGCATGGAGAGGATGCGGTCGTCCACCTCCACCGGAGCGCTGCCGGCATTGTCGTTGATGGTCTTGACGTTGGTCACGCCGGGGTAATCGTTGTAGATATCATACAGCTGGTTATAGGTAATAAGGTCTGCGTGCAGGGCATCCATCTGGGTGTTGAATTCTTCCTCGCTCTCGCAGTAGGCGATCACCTGCGTTACGGTATCGAACACATCATAAAAAACGGTGGAATAGCGGGTAAGCTCTTTCTTTTTGGAGGCACAGCCTGCCAGCAGGCTCAGGCAGAGCACCCCGGCCAGCAGGGCGCTGACGAAACGTTTTGCGCGGGTCTTCATACGGTGCGGTTCTCCTTTGCGGCGGTAAAGGCGGCGTGCTCCTCCTGCAGGTGGGCCAGCAGATCGCCGAACACCCAGCTGCGGTTGGAGGGAGTCACAACGGCCTTGAGCGGAATGGTGACCTGTGCCTGCTTCATCAGATCCAGCAGGGTGTCTACGTCCTTCTCCTTGAAGTTGGCCAGAACCACTGCCGGCGGGTAGGCACCCGGTTCCAGCACCAGCGTGCGGGTGGCCTTGGTCTCCACCTCGCCCAGCAGCTGGGCCACGGTCTTGCCCGCATCGGCAGGGGAGACGAGCAGCAGCTTCATGCCAAAAGCAGGAGCCATGCCATCCAGTTTGCCGCGGTCGGCGGGGGAAAGGTTCCAGCCCAGAACCAGCGGGACACCGGCGTTCTGGTTGCGTGCGATATGTGCTTTCATAAAAAAACCTCATTTCAGGGTGGATTGCAAATACACTATAGTATAACACAAATACGCAAAAAATGGAATGCCGGGGGGGGGGTCCGGTACTACCGGGAGAAGTTTCGGAAAATTTCGAGCAAAGGCAACAAAAATTAGAAGAAATTACAAGGCAAATTTCAGTGCAGGTGAAGATTGTATGCAGAAAATAGAGGTGCTATACTAAAAATGCGAGACATAAGTCTCAGAAATTTAACAGAAAGCAGAGGTTTTGAGGATGAAAAAACAGAAGATGCGGTTCATCAGTGCAGTGCTTGCGGCATGCATGATGACATCTGTCCTTCCGGTCAATGCACTTGCTCTGGGGGGGTACGCCTGAAAATGGCGTAACTGCGCAGGAAGATACCGCAGTCGAAACGATCCCGTTTGAAGGCACGACCATCACCAAAGGCGGCAATTACGAGATCCCTGAGGGAAAGTACGCTGGTAATATTACCGTTAATCTGACCGATACATCAGAGCCTGTGAACATTGCTATTAAAGGCGGTATAACCTATAACGGCACACAGCAGGTTATGTTTATCAATGTGAAGAATGCTGACGAGGTGACAATTACAAACGATGGGCATGAAGTAAACTGTAAACCATCGGATGCTCATTTCTTGGATGTATCCTCCGGCAATGTAACAGTCAACGGCGGCACATATGTAACTGCGACACGTAATGTGGTCATGGCGTACGCTGGAACGACCACGCTGAATGATATGACAACGGAGACCAGTGGCTATGCTGTGACCAGTAGCGGCAGTGCAAAGGTTGTTGTTAACCGTGGTACACATACCCACAGCAATACAAATCAGAACAGAGCAAATTTCTGGATTTTTAATGGTGGCCACATGACGTTGAACGATGTTGTCGCAACCTCCGAAGAGGCCGTTATCCTTAACAGTGACAGCACGGTGAACGTCAATGGCGGCGACTTCAAAACCACCGGCACAAAAAGCTGCTTTGTCAACAACTCTGCAAACCTGACCATTGACAAGGGCATCACAACAGTCGGAACCTTTGTGTCTGAGGGTGCCAGCTGCATTGACAACAGCTGGGGTCAGGTACGGATCAACGGCGGCAGCTTTACTACGGACGCCGGGATTGCTGTCGAAAACCGCGGAGGTCTGCGCCTTAATGGCGGCACGGTCGAAGCGCCGAACGGCATCGCCATTGACATTTCGGGCGAAAGCGGCGATGTGCAGCTGAACGGCGGCACCATCCGCAACAGCGTCACCGGTGTCCGTGTGGCCGATGCAGGCGATTCGGAGATCGACCTGAAGGCTGTGACCTTTGAGAATAATACTGATGATATTAGTCTGGGAAATGACCAGCAGATCAACATCAAAAAAAGCTTTGTCGGTACGGCAAAGATCCGGGTGGATGACCCTGCGCGGGGCCGTCAGATCACAACGGACAACGAGGATCTCAGCTATCAGAACAAGCTGAAACTCTTCAGCATGAATTCCGGCTACATCATCGGCTATAAGCGCGATGCCAACGGCGTGGAATACCGCTATCTGGCAGATGCCAACGGCAACATCGTCAACGCTGTAAATGCGAAGGCAACCGCTAACCTCGGTGCCGGGGAGCAGGAGCTGGATACTGCCACCGTTGTGCCGGAAAACACCCCCGTGACCGTGACGGCAAACATCCCGGAGGGCGCAGAGTTCCTCGGCTGGAGCGCCGTGCGTGACGATGGCAAAGAGCTGGACTGGACTCCGGCTAGGGACGACCCCCAGACCATCACCTTTACAATGCCCGACTGCAATGTGACCGTCGAAGCGCTGTATCAGGGTGGAAATGGTGACATCGACAACCCGAGCGGCGGCAGCAGCGATGTGGTGGCCGGCATTGCGGCTGTTGCGCTGACCGGTGCAGCCGTGTGGGGCATTTACGAAACCGGAACCGGCATCTATCGCGTGCTGAATATGCCCGGCGTCCCCATGCCCTCCAACCGCGCCGGTCTGGCGACCCTGATCTGGGAAAAGGCCGGCTGCCCGGAACCGCAGACGGTGAAGAGCTTCAGCGACATCGATGATGCCGACCTTCATCTGCGGCAGGCTGCCAGCTGGATGGAAGAGCAGGGTCTGATGGACGATGTGAAGGAAAACGAGTTCCGCCCCTATCGCTATGTGACCAAGCTCCAAACCTGCCTTGTCTGGGATAAGGCCAAGGAAAAGAGCCTGATCTCCTGAAAAAGTAGATCATTCTTGTAACAACCCCGGGGTGACCGCAAGCGCCCCGGGGTTGTTTTTTCACAGGAAAAGGGGCAGAACCGGAAGATGCCGTTTATATCCACGAACCCTCCCGTGAAAAAGCAAACAAGCCAGACCCGCAGGTCTGGCTTGTTTGCAATATCAAAAATATTCTTTCCGCTGAATATATCCAGAGCGATGCGGAGGATCTTTCAAATCATCAGTTCAGCTTCTTGCCGAAGAACTCCACCTCTTTGCCGATGAACTGCATCAGCTCGTCGAACTGATCGGGGGTCAGGCTCTGGGCACCGTCGCACTTTGCCTTGGCGGGGTTGTTGTGCACCTCGATCATCAGGCCGTCGGCACCGGCAGCAACAGCGGCCTTTGCCAGATCCGGCACCATCCATGCGTGGCCGCAGGCATGGCTGGGGTCCACAATAACGGGCAGGTGGGTCATCTTGTGCAGCATCACCACACCGGCAAGGTCGAGGGTGTTGCGCATGCTGGTCTCAAAGGTGCGGATGCCGCGCTCGCAGAGGATGACGTTCTCGTTGCCCTCAGCCATGATGTACTCGGCGCTCATCACGAACTCTTCCAGCGTATTGGCAAGGCCGCGCTTGAGCAGCACCGGCTTCTTCTGACGGCCAACGGCCTTGAGCAGCTCAAAGTTCTGCATGTTGCGGGCACCCACCTGAATGAGGTCTACATTCTCGAACAGGGGCAGGTGCTCGGTGTTCATGATCTCGGTCACGATGGGAGCACCGGTGGCGCGGCGTGCCAGCTTGAGCAGGTCGAGGCCCTCGCTGCGCATACCCTGAAAGGAGTAGGGCGAGGTGCGGGGCTTGAATGCGCCGCCGCGCAGCAGGGAAGCACCCGCAGCCTTCACGCGCTGTGCGCAGTAGGTGATCTGCTCCTCGCTCTCAATGCTGCAGGGGCCTGCAATGACCGCAAAGTTTCCGCCGCCGATCTTTACGCCGTCCACATCGATCACGCTGTCGTCCGGGTGAAACTTGCGGTTGGCCTTCTTATAAGGCTCGGTCACGCGGCGGCAGGTCTCCACCACCGGGTTTGCCAGCACCCAGCTCTCGGCCACGGCCTTGGTGTCACCGATCAGGCCCAGAATGTGGCTCTCACTGCCCTTGGAATCGTTGATCTGCAGGCCCATATCCTGCAGTTCGTGGCAGAACTCGCGTACCTGTACCTCAGGTGCGTTCTGTTTGAGTACGATGATCATAGTGTTTTGTCTCCTTTGCCTTATCGTGTGAAACGGCGAGGGAGACCGGCTCCTTTGCCGCAGCTTGCAGTGTCAAACTTCAGGGTTCTGAAGTGTGTGACGCTATGATATCACTTCAGGAAACTGAAGTCAAGAGAATTTTGAATTTTTTTGAAGAAAGTGGTAGAATGGGGGCAGGAAAGGAAAAGCAGGCTCGCCTCTCAGCTTCGCTTGCGCTCAGCAGCTCCCCCAAAGGGGGAGCCCTTGGCAAAAACGGAAACTTTGCGTGGATTGCCAAAGCCTCTCACTTTGGGAGAGGTGGCATTGCGTAAGCAATGACGGAGAGGGCGAGGACGCTGACCCAATGCCATCATACTTAAGAATAGAACCAGCTAAATATAAAGAGGAATACTACAATGGGAAAAGAAGCAAAAACCAATGCCATGCGCATTCTGGAGCGCGAGAAGGTGCCCTACACCGCCCACGAGTACGCTCATGAAGAGGGCGTTGCCGTGGCAGGTGTGGATGTGGCAGGCAGCATGGGCGAAGACCCTGCCTGCGTGTATAAGACGCTGGTGACGCAGGGCAATAGCAAAAACTATTTTGTGTTCGTCATTCCGGTGGCAGCAGAGCTGGATCTGAAAGCCGCTGCCCGCAGTGTGGGCGAAAAAAGCGTTGCCATGATCATGTGGCCGATATCAACAAGGTCACCGGCTATGTGCGCGGTGGCTGCAGCCCGGTAGGCATGAAAAAGCAGTATAAGACTGTGTTCGATGAGAGCGTGCTGACGCAGGAGAAGGTCTATGTCTCCGGCGGGCGCATCGGCACGCAGGTGTGCTGTGCCCCGGCGGACCTCATCCGCGCTGCACGGGCAATTACAGCAAAAATTATTTTTTAAAAAAGTCCGTCTATTGTACAAAAAGTTAACGCATCCTATTTACATAAAATATACTTAAACTATAAGTCATACTTAAAAAGAAAAACAATGTCGAAACTGCACAAAACTTTTGAAAGTTTTTTGACGGCATGAAAACACAAGGTAGAATTTGTGGGAACACTCTTTTCAAAGATGTTTTTTTGCCGTAAACTGTATGTAGTACAGGGACGGCGGCCCGCAGAAAGGGCTTTTCCGCCGCCTGAAAACGCAAGCACAAGGAACTGCGGAGGAGAACTTCAATGATGAAGATGCTGCCGGGTCTCATGGGTCGAAACAACATTCGGGCATGTCAGGGGCATCGTGCAACTTTGTGCAAAGCGTCGGGAGAGCATACGCAGAATTAAAGGCCGTGGTACGGGTGTACCGCAGCCTTTTTTGTTTGTCGGTTGAGAAAGAGAGGTTTGGATATGGTTCGTAAAGTGGCTGTGATCATGGGTTCTGACAGCGATTGGCCGGTGGTAAAGGGCGCATGTGCCCAGCTGAAAGCGCTGGACATTCCTTTTGAGGCGCACATCCTTTCGGCACACCGCACCCCTGCCGAGCAGCGGAGTTTGCCAAAAGCGCCCGTGCCAACGGCTTCGGCGTGATCCTGTGCGCAGCAGGCATGGCAGCACATCTGGCGGGTGCCTTTGCTGCCAACACCACCCTGCCGGTGATCGGCATTCCCATGAAGGGCGGTGCCATGGACGGCATGGATGCCCTGCTTGCCACGGTGCAGATGCCCAGCGGCATCCCGGTGGCAACGGTGGCTCTGAACGGTGCCAAGAACGCCGCATGGCTGGCTGCGGAAATTCTGGCTTTGAGCGACGACGCTCTGGCCGAAAAGCTGGCAGCAGAGCGCACCGCCATGGCCGCACAGATCGCTGCCAAAGAGGAAAAATTGCAGAACGAACTGAACGAGCTGTAAGACGCGGACCCTCTCCGTCACGCCTGCGGCGTGCCACCTCTCCCGAAGGCGAGGTCTTACGCCATCTGACGGGAAAGCGGTATAAAAGCTCCCCCCTCGGGGGAGCTGGCATTGCGGAGCAATGACTGAGAGGTTTCAGAGCGAAAAAGGAGAACCAATGTCTGATTTTGCATATCCGCTGCACGAAGAATGCGGCGTTTTCGGCATTTACGACCGTGCCGGTACCGAGGATGTGGCCGCTGCGGCCTACTCGGCTCTGTATGCCCTGCAGCACCGTGGTCAGGAGAGCTGTGGCATCGCGTGAACGATGATGGCGTGATCAACGGCCACCGCGACCTCGGCCTTGTGAACGAGGTGTTCACCCCGGCAGTGCTGGCAAGCATTTCCAAGCCCACCGCTCATATGGCGACCGGCCATGTGCGCTATGCCACTGCTGGCAGCCGCGTGCGGGCCAACGCACAGCCCATGATCGTGCGCCATGGCCGCGGCACCACTGGCACTGTGCCACAACGGCAACCTGACCAACGCCATCGAGCTGCGCCGCCAGCTGGAAAATGAAGGTGCCATCTTCCACGGCTCCTCCGATACCGAGGTGATCTGCTACCTGATCACCCGCAACCGCCTGCGCATGGGCAGCATCGAGACCGCCATCAGCAAGACGATGGATGTGCTGGAGGGTGCCTACAGTCTGGTGATCATGTCGGCCACCAAGCTGATCGCCGTGCGCGACCCCCGCGGCTATCGGCCCCTGTGCATCGGCACGCTGCCCGGCGGCGGCTACGTATTTGCCAGCGAGAGCTGTGCACTGGACGCTGCCGGTGCCACCCTGCTGCGGGACGTGGAGCCCGGCGAGATCGTGGTGGCAGACGCAAAAACCGGTGAGCTGCGCAGCATCAAGGATCACTGCGGTCGGCCGGACACCCAGATGTGCGTGTTCGAATTCATCTATTTCTCCCGCCCGGACAGCATCATCGAGGGCAGCTCGGTGCACGAGGCCCGCAAGCAGGCCGGCCGGTTCCTTGCACAGGAACACCCCGTGGAAGCGGACGTGGTCATCGGCGTGCCGGATTCCGGTCTGGATGCAGCTCTCGGCTACTCGCAGGAGAGCGGCATTCCCTATGGCATCGGCTTTATCAAAAACAAATACATCGGCCGCACCTTCATTCAGGGCAGTCAGAAGCAGCGCGAGAACAGCGTGCGCATCAAGCTGAACGTCGTTTCCAGCACGGTCAAGGGCAAGCGGGTGGTGCTGGTGGATGACTCCATCGTGCGCGGCACCACATCTGCCCGCATCATCAAGCTGCTGCGGGATGCCGGTGCCACCGAGGTGCACTTTATGGTGTCGGCACCGCCGTTCAAGTACCCCTGCTACTTCGGCACTGACATCCCGGATCAGAAACTGCTGGTGGCCACCGGCCGCACGGTCGAGCAGATCAATGAAGTGATCGGGGCCGATACGCTGGGCTACCTTTCCACTGAGCATGTTGTCCAGCTTGCAAAGAACGCAAAATGCGGATTCTGCACCGCCTGCTTTACCGGCGAATATGCCGTGAAGCCGGACGAGGTGCTTTCCACCGATATTCACGAACGCCACCTGAACGACCGTCCCAAGGACGAGAAAAAGTTAGGAGAGTAAGACCATGGAAAAAAGCTATTCTGAAAGCTATGCAGCCGCCGGTGTGGATATCACCGCCGGTTATCGCTCTGTTGAACTGATGAAGCAGTATGTGGCCCGCACCATGAACGAGCACTGCATTGGCGGTCTGGGCGGCTTTGGCGGCCTGTTTGAGCTGGACTGCACCGGTACAAGCATCCGGTGCTGATCTCCGGCACCGACGGCGTGGGCACCAAGCTGAAGATCGCCATGATCATGGACAAGCACGATACCATCGGCATCGACTGCGTGGCAATGTGCGTCAACGATGTCATCTGCGCCGGTGCAAAGCCGCTGGTGTTCCTGGATTACATCGCCTGCGGCCGCAACATTCCCGAGAAGATCGCCGAGATCGTCAAGGGTGTGGCTGAGGGCTGCGTGCAGGCCGACTGCTCTCTGGTGGGCGGCGAGACTGCCGAGCACCCGGCATGATGCCGGAGGAGGAGTACGATCTGGCCGGCTTCACCGTGGGTGTCGTGGATAAGGAAAAGATTCTGAGCAACGAGACCATGGCAGCCGGTGATGTGATTCTTGCCCTGCCTTCCACCGGTGTGCACTCCAACGGTTTCTCGCTGGTGCGCAAGATCTTTGACATTGACGCAAACCCCGATGTGCTGCACACTGCCCCTGCAGAGCTGGGCGGCAAGACGCTGGGCGAGGCCCTGCTGGCTCCCACCAAGATCTACGTCAAGCCTGTGCTCAAGGTGCTGGAAGAGGTGGATGTGAAGGGCATTTCCCACATCACCGGCGGCGGCTTCTACGAGAACATCCCCCGCAGCCTGAAAAAGGGCTGCTGCGCACGCATCAACAAGGCAGATGTCCGCACCCCGGCTCTGTTCCAGCTGATGCAGAAGACCGGCAATATCTCCGAGCACGATATGTTCAACACCTTCAACATGGGCGTTGGCATGGTGCTCACCGTCCCCGCAGAGCAGGCCGACAAGGCACTGGACATCCTGCACGCAAACGGTGAGCCGGAAGCTTACCGTCTGGGCGTCATTGCAGAAGGTGAGGGCGTGGAGCTGTGCTGAACATTGCAGTTTTAGTCTCCGGCGGCGGCACCAACCTGCAGGCTCTGCTGGACAGCGAAGCCCGGGGCGAGAACCCCAACGGCAGGATCACCCTTGTGGTGGCCTCCAAGCCCGGTGTCTATGCGCTGGAACGGGCCGCAAAGGCCGGTGTGGAAGCTGCGTGGTGCGCCGCAAGGATTACGCCAGTAGTGAGGATTTTGACGCAGCTCTGCTGAAAACGTTGAAAGACCACAACATCGATCTGGTGGTGCTGGCAGGCTTTCTGTCCGTGCTGGGGCCCAGTGTCATTGAAGCGTATCCCCGCCGCATCCTGAATGTGCACCCGGCACTCATCCCGTCTTTCTGCGGGCCCGGCATGTACGGTCTGCGTCCGCATGAGGCGGCTCTGGCCCGGGGCTGCAAGGTGACCGGTGCCACCGTCCACTTCGTGAACGAAGAGTGCGACGGCGGGCCCATCCTGCTGCAGAAGGCCGTGGACATCCTGCCCGGCGACACCCCCGAGGTGCTGCAGAAGCGTGTGATGGAGCAGGCCGAGTGGAAGCTGCTGCCCAAGGCCGTGGCTATGGTGTGCAGCGGAGAGATCGAGTGAAAACTCCTTCCGTCACGCCTGACGGCGTGCCACCTCCCTCAAGGAGGGAGGCAAGGCTCCCTCTCCGAGGGGGCTGTCGCCGCAGGCGACTGGGGGAGTTCCGTAATAGGAGAATTTGACATGGAAAAGATCAACCTGAACGAGTATCTGGCATCCAACGAGTATCCCGGCCGCGGCATTGCTGTGGCAATGGCTCCGGATGGCCGCCAGATGTTCATTGGCTACTTTATCATGGGCCGCAGCGAGAACAGCCGCAACCGCGTGTTTGACCCCGTGCCCGAGCGCGGCGGCATCTGCACCATCGCAGCGGACCCCGCAAAGCTGGAGGACCCCAGCCTCATTATTTACAATCCGGTGCTGACGCTGGGCAAGACCCATATCGTGACCAACGGCGACCAGACCGATACCATTTATGACCTGATGAGTCAGGGCAAGAGCTTTGCCGATGCCCTGCGCACCCGCACCTTTGAGCCGGACGGCCCCAACTACACCCCCCGCATCTCCGCTGTGGTGTACGCCGACGGCAGCTATCAGATGAGCATTCTCAAGTCTGCGGACGGCAATGGCGACAGCGTGCAGCGCTATTTCTTTGATTACCCGCAGCCCGTTGCAGGCGAGGGCCATTTCATCAGCACCTACAAGCACAACGGAAATCCCATCCCCAGCTTTGAGGGTGAGCCGTTGCGCTTTGCCTGCCCCCGCACCATCGGCGATTTTGCACAGGGTCTGTGGAGCAGCCTGAACCCGGACAACAAGGTGAGCCTGTTTGCCCGGGTCATTGATCTGGACTCCGGCGAGACCGGCGACATGATCTTTAACAAGTACGATGCCGTGTGCAGCGATCTGGACGACCCCGAAGAGCCGGAGCTGCTGCCCGAAGAGCTGGAACTGCTCAAAAAGCTTGACGCAGAGGAAAAACAGGACTAAAACAATAGAGAAATAAGGAGGATGCACCAATGAACGAACTGGCACTGAAGTACGGCTGCAACCCCAACCAGAAGCCCAGCCGCATTTATATGGAAGATGGCTCTGACCTGCCGGTCACTGTGCTGAACGGCAAGCCCGGCTACATCAATTTTCTGGACGCGCTCAACTCCATCCAGCTGGTCAAGGAGCTGAAAGCTGCCTGTGGTCTGCCCGCAGCAGCTTCCTTCAAGCACGTTTCCCCGGCAGGCGCAGCTCTGGGCCTGCCGCTCACCGATGTGGAACGCAAGATGTACCACATTGCCCCGGATATGGAGCTGTCGCCGCTGGCAAATGCCTACGCCCGTGCACGCGGTGCGGACCGCATGTCCTCCTTTGGCGACTGGATCGCCCTTTCGGACATCTGCGATGTGCCCACCGCAAAGCTGATCCAGCACGAGGTGTCCGACGGCATCATCGCCCCGGGCTACGAGCCGGAGGCACTGGCTATCCTGTCCGGCAAGAAAAAGGTAACTACAATGTGGTCGCCATCGACCCGGCCTACAAGCCCGCTCCCATCGAGCACAAGCAGGTGTACGGCATCACCTTTGAGCAGGGCCGCAACGAGCTGGTCATCAACGCCGACACCATGCTGAACAACTGGGTCACTGAGAACAAGGACGTGACCGAGGAGCAGAAGCGTGATCTGGTCATTGCACTCATCACCCTGAAGTATACTCAGTCCAACAGCGTGTGCTACACCTACCACGGCCAGACCATCGGCGTGGGCGCAGGCCAGCAGAGCCGCATCCACTGCACCCGTCTGGCAGGCCAGAAGGCCGACAACTGGCAGCTGCGCCACATGGATAAGGTGCTCAACCTGCCCTTCCGCGACGATGTGGCAAAGCCCAACCGTGACAACGCCATTGATGTTTACATCGGCGATACGCCCGAGGATGTGATTGGCGACGATGTGTGGGCCGAGACCTTTACCGAGCAGCCCGCCCCGCTGACCGCTGAGGAAAAGAAGGAATATCTGAGCAAAGTGACCGGCGTGTGCCTTGGCTCGGATGCCTTCTTCCCCTTCGGCGACAACATCGAGCGTGCCCGCCGCTCCGGCGTGACCGCCATCGTGCAGCCCGGCGGCTCCATCCGCGACCAGCAGGTCATTGACACCTGCAACAAGTACGGCATCGCAATGGCTTTCTGCGGCCTGCGGCTGTTCCATCACTGATAGTACGGCACAGCGGAAGCTTCCTCCTCGGACACGAATCGGGCCATTCCATCCGCCCGCCCTGGCGGCCTGCGGCGGCAGGTCCACCCCAGCGGACGGTCCTCGGAGAAACTTCCGCCGTGCCGATGCATAGAGAAGGTGCAATTATGAAGAAAAAAATTCTGGTTGTCGGCGGCGGCGGCCGTGAGCACGCATCATCAAGGCACTGAAAAAGAGCCCTGACTGCGGCGAGATCTGGTGCGCACCCGGCAACGGCGGCATCAGCTATGACGCAAAATGCAAAAACATCAAGTCTACCGATGTGGACACCATGGTGGGCTTTGCCGTAGAAGAAAAGTTCGATTACGTTGTGGTGGCGCAGGACGACCCGCTGGCTCTGGGCATGGTGGATGCGCTGGCAGCAGTGGGCATCCCGGCCTTTGGCCCGGATAAGGCCGCTGCCCGCATCGAGCCTCCAAGGTGTTCTCCAAGGACCTGATGAAGAAATACGGCATCCCCACCGCAAAGTACGAGACCTTTGACGACCCCGCCAAGGTCATGGAGTACATCAAGGCCGAGGGCAAGTACCGGTGGTCATCAAGGCCGACGGTCTGGCACTGGGCAAGGGCGTGCTGATCTGCGAAAACGAGCAGCAGGCTGCGGACGGCGTGAAGGAGATCATGCTGGATAAGAAATTCGGCGCATCCGGCAACCATGTGGTGGTGGAGGAATTCCTCACCGGCCCCGAGGTCAGTGTGCTGAGCTTTACGGACGGCAAGGTGGTCAAGCCCATGGTGTCCAGCATGGACCACAAGCGTGCCAACGACCACGACACCGGCCTGAACACCGGCGGCATGGGCACCATTGCTCCCAACCCCTACTACACCCCGGAAGTGGCCGCTGAGTGCATGGAGAAAATTTCCTGCCCACCATCAAGGCCATGAACGCCGAGGGCTGCCCCTTCAAGGGCTGCCTCTACTTCGGCTGATGCTCACCCCGGACGGCCCGAAGGTCATCGAGTACAACTGCCGCTTTGGTGACCCCGAAACGCAGGTGGTGCTGCCCCTGCTGGAAGGCGACCTGCTGCACATCATGCAGGCCTGCACCAACGGCACGCTGGAAAACGAGGAGGTCAAGTTCTCGGACGGTGCTGCCGCCTGCGTCATTCTGGCTTCCGGCGGCTACCCGGTGGCTTACGAGAAGGGCAAGCCCATCACCGGCCTTGTGGACGGCCAGCTGCCCGGCGAGGAGAATGTGACGGTCTACCACTCTGGCACCGCCATCACCGAGGACGGCACCCTTGTCACGGCCGGCGGCCGTGTGCTGGGGTGTCACCGCCACCGGCCCGCGGCTGACCAATGCGCTGAGCCATGCCTATGAGGCGGCAGAGAAGATCAGCTTTGAAAAGCTGCACAAGCGCAGCGATATCGGCCTGCGCGCCTGAAGGCACTGGCAGAGAAGGAATAAATGGCTCGCCTCTCCAGCGCCTTCGCGTCCAGCTCTCCCAAAGGGAGAGCCCTTGGCAAAACCATGAACTTTGCGTGGACTGCCAAGGCTCCCACTTTGGGGGAGGTGGCAGCGCGTGAGCGCTGACGGAGAGGGCGAGGACGCTAGATAAATTTTAGAATCATAAGGGGGAACCTACCCAATGGTCTATCGTATTTATGTGGAAAAAAAGCCCGGCTTTGATGTGGAAGCCACCGGCCTGAAAAATGAGCTGACCAGCCTGCTGGGCATCCAGTCGCTTACCGGTCTGCGTCTGCTGAACCGCTACGATGTGGAAGGCATCGACGAAGAACTGTTCAACCAGTGTGCAAACACCGTGTTCAGTGAGCCGCCGGTGGATAACACCTATGCCGAGCTGCCCGCCAGCGACGGCGTGTCCTTTGCAGTGGAGTATCTGCCCGGCCAGTTCGACCAGCGCGCAGACTCCGCTGCTGAGTGCATCCAGCTCATCAGTCAGGGCGAGCGCCCGCTGGTGCGCTCTGCCCGCGTCTATCTGCTGGAAGGCACCCTGACCGACGAGCAGGTGGCCGAGATCAAGAAATACGTCATCAACCCGGTGGAGGCCCGCGAGGCTTCGCTGGACACCAAGCAGACTCTGAAAATGGAGTACCCCGTGCCCGCCCCGGTCAAGGTTCTGGAGGGCTTCAACCAGCTGGACGAAGAGCAGCTGAAAAAGTTCATTGCGGACAACGGCCTTGCCATGGATCTTGGCGATATCGAGTTCTGCCAGAAGTATTTCCGCTCGGAGCACCGCGACCCCACCATCACCGAGATCAAGATGATCGACACTTACTGGTCCGATCACTGCCGCCACACCACCTTCGGCACCATTCTGGACGATGTGCAGATCGACGATGCCGTGGTGCAGAAGGCCTTTGACCGCTACATGGCCATGCGCGCCGATCTGGGCCGCGAGAACAAGCCCCGCTGCATGATGGACTTGCCACAATCGGTGCCAAGGAGCTGAAGAAGCAGGGCATCCTGAAAAATCTGGACGAGTCCGAACGAGATCAACGCCTGCACCGTCAAGATCAAGTGCGATGTGAACGGCAAGGACGAGGACTGGCTGTTCCTGTTCAAGAACCGAGACCCACAACCACCCACCGAGACTCGAGCCTTCGGTGGTGCGG
>ENA-OQJX01000576-OQJX01000576.1-human-gut-metagenome-genome-assembly--contig:-NODE-576-length-17108-cov-4.211413_pt1 | contig 17108 bp, 20 predicted proteins | sample MGYA00242615_ERZ504782 | MGnify/ENA primary metagenome ERZ504782 (study PRJEB26092, sample SAMD00036354) | human gut metagenome | host: Homo sapiens | study: EMG produced TPA metagenomics assembly of... | reverse complement strand
TTATAGCGTTGGGGATCCACCTCTTCCCATTCCGAACAGAGAAGTTAAGCCCAACCACGTCGATGGTACTGCGTAAAAGTGGGAGAGTAGATAGCCGCCGTTTTTAGAAAGTAGAGTTAAAGAGCTCTCAATAAAAAAGCCGATTCATTTTTGAGTCGGCTTTTTTATTGTTTAATATTTATTTAGGTGATTCTCTTTATAGGTAGGAAGGGAAGGGAGGGGCGTGAGGCTGGCTCCTTTTTGTATATGTCTTTTCGATTAAGTATCTTCCGGCAAAGGCTTTCTTGGAAGATGTATCATCTTACACGGATAAGATGTGTCATGTTATTGGGGTAAGATGATACATCTTATCGTGTAGGGGGAAATCTTGGTTAGCCTTTATTGATTAATCGGATTCCTTCAGCTTCGAGATTGATTATTTTTTGTTTGTAAAGAGCCCCGATTGCCTGTTTGAATGCTTTTTTGCTGCAGCGAAATAGAGAATAAATAAGTTCAGGTTCACTTTTGTCATGAACGGCTACATATCCTCCTTGAGCTTTGAGCGAATCCAGAATCGTCTTGGCAATGCCTTCGACCTTTTGATATCCTAAAGGAGTGAGGCTGACATCTATTTTTTCGTCTTCTCTGACTTCTTTGATATATCCTTTTACATGATCTCCCTTTTCCAGACGTTGAAAAACCTCACTGTGATAAACCAGTCCCCAATGGTATTATTGATAATTACTTTATATCCTATTTCAGTATCTTCAGCAACCAACAAATCGACTTCTTGATTAAAAGTATAATTCGGTATTACATTGTCCAAATATTTATCAATTCTTGCAGAGGCGACTATACGTCCGGTTACATGATCTACGTGTACATATACCAAGTACCATTTTCCTTCCCGCATGGGCATTTTTTGTTCTTTAAAAGGAACCAATAAATCTTTCATTAATCCCCATTCCAGGAAAGCACCAGTACTATTAACCGATTTTACTTCCATAAACTGAAATTCTCCTGCTTGAGCAAGCGGTTTGACCGTCGTTGCAATTAGCCTACCTTCATTGTCGTGGTAAATAAAACCTCGACTTCATCTCCAGGTTTTACATTCTTAGGTACATAACGGGCCGGCAAAAGTATCTCCACTCCATCTCCACCATCCAGATAAACTCCAAAGTCCAGATCTTTTACGATCTTTAATATATTATATTTTCCTATCTCTACCATTTTGCTATTTATTTTGAGGCAAAAGTACGGGAAAATAGTCTAATATCCTATATTTTTTATTTCTCAAGCAGCAATATAACAAAATTTGCATCGTTATAGTTGTAATAGTTTTTATAAGGAGTTTTTAGATGGATGGTTCCTTTGAAAATTGTATCTTTGCAGTTCTAAATTTGAAATATTTATATAAAACATGAGATTGAAATATTATTTGTTTGCCGTTTTTTGTGGATTGATGTGTGCATGTTCGGCACCGAAAGATGTGATTTATTTTCAAGGTATAGATGATTTGACCTCAGAACAGTTGACAAAAATGAGTCAATCGTATACAACTAAAATAACAAGTGATGATTTATTATCAATCAATGTTACGGCATGGGATCCTGCTGCTGTGACTCCTTTTAATCCACCTGTATATGCCTATTCGGTGCAAGGTGAACAACCTTTAGCAGCCTCTCAAAGTTTATATACCTACTTAGTGGATCCCAAAGGTAATATAAATTTTCCTGTTCTTGGTGAAATTCATGTTGCGGGTTTGACTAGGCAAGAACTTGCGGCTAAAATGGAAAATATGATATCTAAATATGTAGAAAATCCATTGGTAAATGTTCAGCTTTTGAATTTTAAGATTACGATGATGGGAGAAATTTCCCGTCCAGGATCTTTCTCTATAAAGAATGATAGAATTTCTGTTTTGGATGCTATTGGTATGGCTGGAGATTTGCCTTTGACTGCGAACCGAAAAAATATATTAGTAATACGGGATAATGGTGGTATAAAAGAAACTTATCGACTGGATATAACAGATCCTGCAATATTTGCATCACCGGGATTTTACTTGAAGCAAAATGATATTGTTTACGTAGAACCAATCAAAAATAAACAACGTGCTCGTACAAGTTCTGATCGGCAGTTTACGATGTCATTGTTGACTTCAATAATTAGTTCTGTATCAATTATCACAAGTATGGTAATTACAATTGTGAATCTTAATAGAAATAGAAATTAATATAAAATATGGGTACAATTCAACATGATAATGAGACTATTAGTCTGAAGAAAATAATAATATATTATATTCGTCATTGGAAATTATTTGTTTTTGCTGCTATTATATCTTTGATACCAGCATTATTGTATTTAATATTTACACCTCGTACTTATGAAATTGCAGCAAAGATACAATTAATAGAGGATAAGAGTAGTTCGAGTAATGGTTTTAATGTAGGAGATGCTTCTGGATTAATGAAGTCTTTTGGTTTTGGAGGAATCGGAGGAGGTAGTATTAATCTGGATGATGAAATGGCTAAGCTCACTTCCAACTCGACATTGAAAGATATGGTATTAAAATTGGGCTTAAATATTTCTTATTATAAACCATATGCTTATAAGTATAAAATGTATGAGAACATTCCTTTAATATTGTATGTGGATTCGATTACAGAATGCGATTTGGAGTGTACAGTTACTTTTGATGTTGATATAAAGAAAGATGGTAAGATCAAAGTTAAGACAGAAGCTTTAAAAGAAAAAAAATATTTGAATTTGAATCTTTGCCTGCAAAAATAAAGTTAAAGGAAGGTGATTTTATTTTAGCATATAGAGATGAAGTGATTAAACCATTGTCATTGACTTTGGATATATCACCTGCAGGTTGGGTAGCAGAGAATATATTTCAGGATTTTACATTTGACGAATATTCTAAGAATGCAAATGTTATTGAAATTTCTTATGTGGATTATGAAAGGCGTAGAGGGCTTAATATGTTAAATACTTTAGTTGATATTTATAATAATCAGGAGGATTCGATTAAACGAGTTGAAGGAATGAAGTCATTGGCTTTTTTGGAAGAGCGTATTCAACATGTAATGACTGATTTGAGTGAAACAGAAGTCTCTATAGAGCGTTATAAATTGAAAAATAAAATGACTGATATTGAAGCTGATGTTCAATTCTATGTAGAGCAATTGAAAGAGTTACAGGTTAAGATTATTGAATTAGAGGCGCAAAATCGATTAATAGATATGCTGAATGTATATATTAAAGATCCTCAAAACAAGTATAATCTGATACCTTCCTTGCTTTCTACAGGAGAGGGTGATAAAGCTGGTCCTATAACTACATATAATGAAGCTTTATTGGAACGAGCTAAATTATTGCAAACAACGAAAGGACATAATCCTCTTATTGGACAGATAAATAAGCAGGTTGATCAGCTTAGAGAAAGTGTTTTTCTTGCTATCGAAAATTCTCAAAAAGCAGTATTGTTTACTTTAAATGATTTAAAGGAAAAAGAAAAACTGATAATGGACAAAATGGGAACAGTTCCATCTTTGGAAAGAGAATATATTGATTATAAGCGTCAACAAGAAATTTATCAAGCTGTTTATTTAATTCTTTTGCAAAAAAGAGAAGATATTGCTTTGTCTATAGGTGAGTCTAAAGATCGGGCGAGATTTGTAGAAAAGGCATATGTAAAGCAATCTCCTATCGGACCTAGAAAACTTTATGCGGCGATAGGAATGTTACTTTTTATTTTGGTTATTCCGGTTGCATTTTTATTTGGTCGGGAACAATTTAGTGCATTAAAAAAAGAATATAAAGAAACGAAGTAAGATATGCAAAAAGTATTGGTTACAGGTGCTGATGGTTTTATCGGTTCTCATTTGACTGAAATGTTATTGGAACAGGGGTATAAAGTCAAAGCACTTTCATATTACAATTCTTTCAATGATTGGGGGTGGTTGAATAATGTAAAGCATCCTGAACTGGAGGTGGTGACAGGCGATGTACGTGATCCTCATTTCTGCAAGCATATAACTCAGGATGTTGAGATTATTTTCCATTTGGCAGCATTGATCGCAATTCCTTATTCTTATGTTGCTCCGAACAGTTATGTGGATACAAATATAAAAGGAACTTTGAATATTTGCCAAGCAGCAAAAGAAAATGGCGTGAAGAAAGTTCTTGTAACTTCAACTTCGGAGGTGTATGGAACAGCACGTTATGTTCCGATTGACGAAAATCATCCCAAACAACCGCAATCACCTTATTCTGCAACAAAGATTGGAGCGGATGCCATTGCAATGAGTTTTTATAATGCTTTTGCTTTGCCGGTTGTGTTAGTTAGACCATTCAATACATATGGTCCCCGTCAATCGGCCCGGGCTATTATTCCAACCATTATAACGCAAATAGCAAATGGAATGCAGGAGATAAAGTTAGGGGATTTGACCCCGACGCGCGATTTTAATTTCGTGAAAGATACTTGTAAAGGGTTTATCGAATTATCTAAATGTGATGCAGCAATAGGACAAGAAGTCAACATCTGTAGCAACAATGAAATTTCGATGCGTGATACTTTGAATTTAATAGCTCGTCTGATGGATTCAGATGTTAAGTTCATAGAAGATCAGGCTCGTATCCGTCCTCAGAACTCTGAAGTTTTCCGTTTATGGGGAGATAATACAAAGGTAAAATCCTTAACAGGATACGAACCTTCTTATTCTTTGGAAGAAGGTTTAAAAGAAACGATTAATTGGTTTTTAGATAAAGATAATTTGAGAAGATATAAAGCTGATATATATAATGTATAAGCCTGTAGTTGATTTTATACATGGATTATATCATTCGGATGACTTTGTTCCTCTTCATGCCCCTTGTTTTGTCGGTAATGAAAAGAAATATCTGAATGAGTGCATTGATACGACATTCGTCTCAAGTGTCGGTAAGTTTGTAGATCGATTTGAGGAGATGGTTGCTGATTATACAGGAGCAGCAAAGGCTGTAGTTTGTGTAAACGGTACAAATGCTCTTCATATGGCTTTACTATTAGCGGGGTAGAGCGTGAAGATGAAGTAATATCTCAGGCTTTGACATTTATCGCTACTGCGAATGCAATAAGTTATATTGGTGCTCATCCCGTTTTTATTGATGTAGATAAGGAAACGATGGGGTTGTCTCCCGATAGTTTGAGGAAATGGCTTTCAGCATTTGCTGAAATAAAGGATGGAGTTTGCTATAATAAAGAAACAGGGAGAAGAGTGAAAGCTTGTGTTCCGATGCATACGTTCGGGCATCCTACCAGATTAGTGGAACTTGCACAAATATGTGAACGGTATCATATCGAGTTAATAGAAGATGCTGCTGAAAGTATCGGCAGTTTGTATAAAGGTAGACATACTGGTACTTTTGCTAAAATCAGTGCGTTAAGTTTTAATGGAAATAAAACTATTACGACTGGTGGGGGCGGTATGTTGTTGTTTCAGGATGCTGAATTGGGCGCTTATGCAAAACATTTGACGACGCAAGCAAAGGTTCCTCATCGTTGGGAATTTATGCATGACCATATCGGTTATAATTATCGTATGCCTAATATAAATGCAGCGTTAGGTTGTGCGCAGATGGAGAATTTGGATCGTTTTATAGATAATAAACGTGAAACTGCTGAAAAGTATAAGTCTTTTTTCAAGGATACACCAATTGAGTTCTTTTCCGAACCGGAGGATTGTCGTTCCAATTATTGGTTGAATGCAGTTTTATTGCCTGATAAGTCGGCACGTGACGAATTTCTGACTTATACAAATGATCATGGAGTGATGACACGGCCGATTTGGGGATTGATGAGTAAGCAACCCATGTTTGCAGGTTGCCAGACAGACGATCTGACGAATACGTATTGGTTTGAGGAACGTGTTGTAAATATTCCAAGTAGTGTTAGGTTATGAGTGATCCTGGTAATATAGTTTTGGTCGGTGGTGGTGGACATTGCAAATCTGTGATAGATGCAGCCGAGAGTGCAGGTTATAAGATACTCGGTATACTTGATATGCCGGAATATGTCGGTAGTTCTGTTTTGGGATATCCGGTTGTTGGGACGGATGAAGATTTGGTTAAATATGTGAATAAGGCTTTGTTCCTTGTGACGATAGGACATATAAAGGATGCAAATCTGCGAATCCGTTTGCATGAACATATTCAATCGGTTGGTGGTGGTTTAGCGACGATCGTAGCTTCTACAGCTCATGTTTCCTGTCATGCCTCTATAGATGAAGGAAGTGTCGTGTTACATCATGCTATGGTTAATGCAGACGCTCACATTGGGAAAGGTTGCATCATCAATACATTTGCCAATATCGAGCATGATGTGGTTATTGGTGACTTTTGTCATATTTCTACTGGGGCAATGGTGAATGGTAATTGTACAGTTGGCCAAGGAGTCTTTTTAGGAAGTCAATCTGTATTGGTGAACGGTGTTGATATTATGGAATCTTGTGTTATTGCGGCTGGTAGTGTTGTGCGTAAGAATATAGTGAAAAAAGGCATTTATTCCGGTAATCCGGCTTTATTAAAGATAAAATTGTAAGATATGAAACATACTCTTGTTATAGCGGAGGCAGGTGTAAATCATAATGGTTCGCTTGAAATAGCGAAGCAGTTGGTTGATGTGGCAGCAGAGGCAGGAGTTGATTATGTTAAGTTTCAAACCTTTAAAGCCGAGTTGCTGGTTTCAAAAAGTGCAGTCAAGGCAGAGTATCAACAAATAAATCTGCATGATGGTAATGATTCCCAATACCAAATGCTGAAGCAACTGGAACTTACTTGGGAACAGCATTTGATATTGATAGACTATTGTAAAAAGAAAGGAGTAAAGTTTTTCTCTACTGCTTTTGATTTGGATAGTATCGATTTTCTTGCAGACCTTCATTTGGGATTGTGGAAAATTCCTTCAGGAGAAATTACTAATTATCCTTATTTAAGGAAAATTGCCCGAAGAAGAGAACCTGTAATTCTGTCTTCCGGAATGAGTGGGTACCGGGAAATAGAAGAAGCGTTGGCTGTTCTGGTAGAAAATGGTGTCCGACATGGTGATATAATAATACTCCATTGTAATACAGAATATCCGACTCCTATGGAAGATGTGAATTTGCGGGCTATGCAGTCTATCGCTGAGAGGTTTCATGTCAAAGTTGGATATTCCGATCATACAAGAGGTATAGAGGTACCTATTGCGGCTGTTGCATTGGGAGCTTCTGTTATAGAAAAGCATTTTACTTTGGATCGGAATTTGGAGGGACCAGATCATAAGGCCTCTTTGGAGCCGGATGAACTGAAAAGAATGGTTTCATCAATTCGAAATATAGAAAAGGCTTTAGGAGATGTTGAAAAACGGATAACCCCTTCGGAGGCTAAAAATATAGAAGTTGCCAGGAAAAGTATCGTTGCTGCATCCAGAATAGAGAAAGGTGAGATTTTTACAGAACAGAATCTGACCGTAAAACGTCCGGGAAACGGTATCTCTCCTATGCAGTGGTTGGATGTGGTAGGGAAAACGGCAACAAGATTATATGAACCAGATGATCGGATAGAATTATGAGAAAAATATGCGTTATAACCGGTAGCCGCGCTGAATATGGTTTATTAAGTGGCCTTATGAAGCAAATAGAAGAATCTGAAGATTTAAAACTACAGGTTATAGTAACAAATATGCACCTTTCTCCAGAGTTTGGCTTGACGTATAAGGAAATCGAGAAAGATGGTTTTGTTATTGATAAGAGGGTTGAAATGTTGCTTTCGTCGGATACATCAAGTGCTACGGCTAAATCCGCAGGATTAGGTATGATTGGTTTTGCCGATGCCTATGAAGATCTGTGTCCCGATTTGATAGTTGTTTTAGGAGACCGATATGAAATTCTGGCTGCCGTTTCTACTGCCTTGTTTTTTAAGATTCCTGTCGCTCATTTACATGGAGGAGAGATAACAGAGGGGGCTTATGACGATGCGATCCGCCATGCGATTACCAAGATGAGCCATTTACATTTTACCTCGACGGAAGAATATCGGAAAAGGGTGATCCAGTTGGGAGAAAGCCCGGATCGGGTGTTTAATGTGGGAGCTATTGGAGTTGAAAATATAAAAAAAGGCTCTTTTCTTTCGAAAGAGGAATTGGAAAATAGTTTAGATTTTAAGTTAGGCGACAAGTCTTTGCTTGTCACGTTTCATCCTGTGACCTTGGAAACGTGTACGGCACGGAAACAATGTGAAAATTTGTTGGAGGTCTTGGCTAAACATCCGGAATATCGGGTACTTTTTACACTCCCGAATTCAGACACGGATGGGCGTGTCATAATAGACTGCATAAAAGATTTTGTTGCAAAAAATGAAGACCGGGCAATCGCTTTTAAGTCTTTGGGCAAGCTACGTTATCTTTCTGCATTGAAGTATGTCTCTGCTGCGATAGGTAATTCTTCAAGCGGTATCTTGGAAGTTCCGAGTTTCGGAATACCAACTCTGGATATTGGAGATCGTCAAAAGGGGCGTATTGCTGCAAAAAGCGTAGTACATTGCGGAGCGTTAACGGAAGAAATAGAACAGGGCTTTAAATTAATTTTCTCTGAAGCAATTCAATCAGTAGCAAAATTACGGAGTAATCCGTATGAAAAGGATGGAACTACAGAAATGATTGTTTCTCAATTGAAAACTTATCCATTGGAAAACCTGATTCAAAAATCATTTTATAATTTGTAATATGGATGTAAACTCAAAATATATTATAGATGAGAGTCTTAATATCGGGGAGGCTTTGGTTTCATTGAATCAACTATCAAATGATATTTTAACTCTGTTTGTTGTAGACGGTCAGGGGAGAATGGTCGGTTCATTGACAGACGGAGATATTCGCCGGTGTTTAATTGATGGGGTGAAATTGGATGCACCTGTTTCTATGGCTATGAATCGAAATTTTCATTATTTACAATATGGTCATATTTCTATTAATGAAATAAAAGCATTAAAATCAAAGAAGATAGTTTTATTGCCTTATTTGGATTGTGATAGGCGTATAATTAAAATATATAACCTTCAGAAACAGAAGTCTATTTTACCGATAGATGCGGTTTTAATGGCAGGAGGAAAAGGATTGCGTTTACGCCCATTGACAGAAACAGTTCCTAAGCCATTGTTGAAGGTTGGCAATAAACCGATTATAGATTATAATATAGACCATTTAATCGAATATGGCGTTGATCAGATTTCAATAACTGTAAATTATTTAAAGGAACAGATTGAGTCATATATTGCCGAATCCCGTGTGGGGTCTAATATACGTTGTGTTCGTGAACCACAGTATTTAGGTACAATAGGGTCGATCAGATTTGTGGAATGTTTTCATCATGATACGGTATTAGTGATGAATTCGGATTTATTTACAAATATAAATTATGAAGATTTCTTCTCTCATTTTTCGGAACATCAGGCTGATATGTCTGTGGCTGCAGTCCCTTACTCTGTTTCAGTGCCGTATGGGATATTTGATTTAGACGGACGGGAGATTAAAGGTATAAAAGAAAAACCAACATTCAATTATTATGCTAATGCTGGTATATATTTGATAAAAAGGGATTTATTGGATCTTATTCCTTCAAATATATTCTTTGATGCAACGGATTTTCTTAATCTGTTAATTTCGAAGGGCTATAAAGTCATACGTTATCCAATTACCGGATATTGGTTGGATATCGGTAAGTTTGAAGATTTTGATAAAGCTCAGGAATTAGTGAACCATTTATAATTGAATAATGAAATTGTTGTATTTGATACCGGCAAGAGGAGGAAGCAAAGGGATTCCTCATAAAAATATAAAGCAGTTATCGGGAAAGCCTTTAATTGCCTATTCAATTGATGTGGCTCGTCAATTGACGGACGACTGTAATATTTGTATATCGACCGATGATGATGAAATTATACAAGTTGTTACATCTTATGGTCTGACAGTACCGTTTAAAAGGCCTGATTTTCTTGCCACTGATTTAGCTGGTACATACGAGGTCATTTTGCATGCAATCGGTTTTTACGAGAACTTAGGGATTAGCTATGATGCGGTAGTCCTTTTACAACCTACTTCTCCATTGCGGACAGCTCAGCAGGTAATGGAAGCTATCGGATTATATGATAAATCTGTTGATGCTGTTGTTTCCGTATGTGAATCTCCTCAGAATCCATATTATAATTTATTTGAGGAGAATAGTGATGGATATCTTCGTATCTCAAAGGGAGATGGAGCCTTTAGGAGACGCCAGGATACACCTTCTGTCTGGATGTTTAATGGAGCTATTTATGTGTTTAATGTAGAGTCATTGCGTAAGGGATATTTTGATAGTTTTAAGAAAATACGCAAGTATGTTATGCCACAGGATATGTCAGTCGATTTAGACACCCTTACAGATTGGATATATCTGGAAGCTGTAATGAATAAAAGAAAGTAGCATGTCTTTTACTTTAATAAATAAGATACGGACTAATACATTGTTTAGGAATGGAACACTATTTGCGTTCTTTTCTTTTCTGAATAGTGGTATTGGTTTCTTGCTGTTATTGGTGTTAGCCAGTTTTATACCTCCTTCTGAATACGGTGAGTTGAATCTGTTTAATACATTTGTGACATTGTTGTCTATTTTTATTTCGTTGAATGCAACAGGTATTATCGCTGTTGATTTTTTTTCTGTGGAGAAAACGCAACTTCGGCGGATGTTAAGTACGGTTTTATGCCTATCTTCCGTTTCATTTCTTGTTTTTTCATTATTGCTCTTGTTCTTTTCTGCTTTTTTTGAACGAATAATCGGATTGTCTGCTGAGTATCAATGGTTGGGGCTGTTGGTATGTTATATGCAAGTATTTTCTACTGTCAATCTGGATATTTGGCGTTTAGAAGAAAATCCTCTTTCATATGGTATATATAGTGTTGCAACAGTTTTTTGCAAATTTTATCTTGACTTTGATTCTGGTTATTGGTTTCCATTGGGGGTGGTTGGGACGAGTGTATGCACAGGTCGCTGTTAGTATGCTGTTCTTTTTTGTCAGTATCTACTTCTTGATAAGAAGGGGCTATCTTCAAAAATTGATGCCAAATAAAGAAACCGTAAAATCTGCTTTGGATTTTGGTATTCCTTTGATTCCTCATAGTGCTTCTGCCTGGATTCGTCAAGGTTTGGATCGGTATGTGATTAATTATTTTTATATGGCAACCCAAGTCGGAATATATAGCTTTGCTTACAATTTTGCTAATATTATTCAGATTATAGGATTGGCTTTTAATGCGACAAATTCGGTATACATATATAAGAACCTTGCTAATATAGAGGCGGATACATCCAGGCGTTTATTGAAGCAAACTAAAGTCATGACTTTGTTTTTTGCAATTATTACATTATGTGTTTATGTCGGGACTTCTATCTTTATACCGATATTTGTCCCTAAATATACGGATGCAATATCCTATTTATTCCCGTTGTGCGTGGGAGCCTTTTTTCAATGTGTATATTATCTGTTTGTGAATTATCTGTTCTATTATAAGAAAACAAAAAAATTAATGTATATAACATTTTCAATGTCTCTCTTTCATGTACTGCTATCTGTGTTGTTGACACGGTATTCAATGATGTACACAGCTTATGTAACGATGATCGTAAACATGATGATTGTATTAGGAGTTTTTTTGTATAGTCGTCGGGTTTATAAATTAATATAGGTCGGCATGAAAAAAATAGTGATGATTGGGCATGAGCATTAACAAAAAGGACCAAATCTATATTCTATATAGAAGATATTATTCAAACAGGTGTTGAGTTTGAGTATTGGGATATTTCTCAGTACATATTTCCTGGCATGCGGTTGACCGAGGAAGTAGAGGCCTCTTATATAAGAAAATTTTCTCAATTGTGGCAGGTCCAGCAGCAATTAGTGGCTGCCGATATTGGCAATATAGTATTTGTAATAGAGGTTCGTAAAAATTGGCAGTCGAGGAAGTTTTATAAATTGTTGTCGGATTATCATTGTTTTACGGTGAGGATTGATATGTACGGGAATACGGTTTTGAACATTTCTTTATGGCAGAAGTTGAAGATTGTACAGTTGGAAAGAATTGTAAAGATATTGTCAAATAGTTTAGAGGAATATGCCTTGAATATCTATAAAACAATAAATAAGGTGAAGGACTTTGATGTTGTTTTCTCCTCTTCAATTTTGTTTCCGGGTAGGATTCCCATCAATCATCCTGATTATGAAAATATCTAGAAATCCATCGTCCATAAAGGGTGGATATGCGGTTTTTTTAGATATCTATTATCCTTTACATCCTGATTTGCTTTATATGATGGAGATGAAAGCTGTTTCTCCTTTATCTTATCAGGAAAGTTTAAAGACTTTTTTTGATAAAGTTGAGGATAAATATGGTATACCAGTGGTAATTGCAGCTCATCCTAAGGCTAAATATGTAGGATCAGAGTTTGGAGATAGGAAAGTAGTTCAAGGTGAAACGGCATCTTTGGTAAAAGATGCTAATATGGTATTGTTGCATACAAGTAACTCTGTTTCTTATTGCATTTTATACGATAAGCCAATGGCTTTGATTGCTAATAAGGAATATTGTAAAAATCGTGATTTATTGTCAACTCAAAAAAAGTTGTCTTTATCGTTAAAAATACCGATATTTGATATCGATCATATTGATATGACTGATTTTAATCCTCGGAATTTGAGTCATGAAGAACGGAATGAGTATATATATTCTTATTTAACATCCAAGACTTCGGAAATAAAAAAGAATAAAGACATCTTGTTGGGTGAGTTGTTAAAGTGATGACATGAAGGAGCTATCGATAATAATACCAGTTTATAATGTCCAAAAATATTTAGAAGATTGCTTACTTAGCATATACAAGCAATCATTGTCTTTGGAAACATTTGAAGTCATTACAGTGAATGACGGTTCAACGGATAGAAGTCTCGATATTCTTAGGAAATATGGGAAGATATATCCGAATTTGATTATAGTATCTCAGGAAAATAAAGGGCAATCGGCGGCCAGAAATAACGGATTGGCTGTGGCAAGTGGAAAATATATCTTTTTTATGGATTCCGATGATTTTCTTTGTCTGGATTCATTGTCCTCTCTTTTGTCAAAGGCGGTGGAACATGATCTGGATGTTTTGAGGTTTGATTATAGGTATGTTGACGAAGAAGGACATAAATTGGATAAAAAAACGAATCGTGATAAAAGAAGGCAATATAGTGATTGGTTAGTAGATGGACAATTTCTATATAAACATCTTTATCAAGGCGAATTTTTTTGCTTGTCTTTATTAAAGAGAAATTTTTTGTTAAAGTATTCTATCCTCTATAAAGAAGGAGTCTTTTTTGAAGATGTGGAATATGCCTTAAAAGTCGCTTACTATGCTAAAAAGGTGGTATATATGGATTCTTGTATCTATGCCTACCGCCAAAGAGGAACTTCAACAATTTATACAATTGATAAAAAGAAAGTAACGGATATAATAGGGGCTTCTATCTCTGTTTTGAAATACCTAGATGATCCTTCTCTGGGTAATGATTTTAAATCTGTGATAAAAGAAACGGTAACGAATCTGATGGTTTTTGCTTTATTGCGTATAGCCGAATTGGAAGAGAAAGAAGAACGGAAAAGTTTATGTGTTTTAATTCACGAATCTGGTATCTCTTATTTACAGTCTGGTAGAGATGTGAAAGAATACATTATATCTTGTGGCTTTAATATCATGGGAGGATGGAATATCGTGCAAATTTTGTATCCAGTTGTCTGGTTGAAAAAAATGTTAATGGGATAAGAAATGTTTTTTCTATGATGCAGTTTTTTTATATTTGATTCCATCACGACGAAATATTCTGTAGAGATGAAAAGGATTGGTTGCTTTTATGGAATAGGTATATTTTTACTATTACTGTTTTCACGATGTTCTTCTGACGTGGTGGAAGAAGAGGTTCTTCCTTATGCCTTTAAATCTAGTGCGTTGTTTGTCGAATCGTCCTTGGATATACCGCGAAGGAGTGAGGGGGATATTTTGTTGTTGACTGACGGAAGATTACTTTTGGTCTATACAAAATTTGTGGGAGGATATGAAGACCATAATTATGCTGTGTTAGTGAAGCGAATTTCAATGGATAAGGGACAAACATGGTCTGATGAAATGGAGTTTATAGATCAAAAAGGTCGGTTAAACGTGATGTCTGCCTCTTTATTACAATTGAAAGAAGGTGGTTTGGCTTTATTCTATTTAGTTAAAAATAGTAATAGGGACTGTTATCCAGTTGTCCGGTTTTCTACAGATAATGGGGAAAATTGGTCGGAACCTACGGCTTGTATTTCGCCAGGGAGTGGCTATTATATCATGAATAACTCTCGTGCTGTCCAGTTGTCTACAGGGAGGATAGTCATACCTATTTCCCAACATATCCTTGATAAGGATGGAATGATTTCAGAAAGTGGTATAATCTTTTGCTGTTATTCTGATGATGGTGGAAAAAATTGGTGCAAGGGTAAATCATTTACTTCGCCGAATCAGTCATTGGTGCTGCAAGAACCGGGAATTGTGGAATTGTCCGATGGTAGGACTCTCATGTATATAAGGACAAACAGTGGATATCAATATTATTCTTATTCGGATAATAAAGGGTATTCGTGGGGTAAACTCTTCCAAAGTTCTTTAGAATCACCTCTAGCTCCAGCTTGATAGAAAGGAATCCTTATACAAAAGCTTTGGTTGTCGTATGGAATAAAAGTAAAAGCGAGCGGATGCCTCTTTGTATTGCCTCATCGGTTAATGAAGGTGTGACATGGGGTAATAAAGCTTTACTCGAGAATAGGAACGGGTATTTAGCTTGTTATCCGGCAATGGAATTTTTGTCTGAAAATGAAGTTTTTGTTTTATATAGCATTTCTAAAAAGGAACAATGGGGATTGGGCAGTTTGAAATTAGTACATGTCAAATCTTATTGATGATTTGTGAGCTTTGTTAAATCATATTTTTTAGGGATATTCAGTAATAGAAGAAGATGAATGTAAGGGTAAGATGGTGTTCTATAATTCCATATACATCAATAACACCAGCAGGTGGTTTTGCACGAAATGTAGAATATCAACCTCCTTTGTACGTAAGGGAAGGTTGTAAAAGAGAGGTATTGAGAAAGGTTCTCAGAAGTGAATTCTCAAGAGAGAGGGTTACCAGACTTGAAGGAAGTTTCAGCACATAGAAACAGCTTACTCATTCTCAAAGATAAAGGTCAGGAACAGAAAAAGAATTTCTATAGATTTTCTTTGGAATACATACGTCAAATACCGTATTGATGATCGATAGAAGACAAGAAAAGAACGTTTCAGTCAAAACTCTATCATTTAAGTGAGCGATATATTTGTTTGACTTGCTGACCAATATTTTTCCATTTATAATCCTTTAATTGATATTGTTCTTGTTTGAAGTTGCTGTCTAATTTTTCTTGGATACGTTGGGCTAAATCCCGAACATTGCCAACTTTAAAATAATCATTTTCTTTTAGTTTTAATAAAAGGTTCGCTTCTATGTCGCTGGCTAACAATGGTAACCTATAACTCATAGCTTCAAGAAGGACTAAAGGAAAACCTTCGTTATAGGATGGCAATACAAATAATCGGGCATGTGAATATAATTGCTGTAAGTTTTTACCATCGGTATATCCAGGCATGATGATTTGGTATTGCCTTGCTTTTTGTTGTAATCGTTCTGCATAATCTGATTTATGATCAATTCCTCCAGCAATGACAAGTTTAAGGTTTGGTATTTGCGCTTCTATGAAAGCATCAATCAGATAATCAAATCCCTTTTCTTGAGTGATCCTGCCAACGCAAAGAATATATTCTTGGTGGGTGAGTCCTAGTTGTTCTATGTATTCTGAATCAGACAAAATAGTCTTTGTGTGTACTCCGTTCGGGATGTAGGATGATTTTTGTTGTATTGTGTGATTGAAGTGCATCATTTGTTTTTTATTAACAAATATGATGGCAGAAGCAAAATGGGTAGCCAACCATTCGCTGAGTTTTAATATTTTTTTTGCCATGCGGTTCCACTTTTTGTGTTCGTAATTTGGGCTGTGATATGTGAGAACTACTTTTAAGCCAAATAGTCTCAATAGGGGAGTGAACATACCAGGTCCGATGTTGTGTATATGTACAATATCCGGTCTTTTAAAAAGGCAATATAATGTGCATAATAAAGAGTGAATAAAAGTTTCAACCCCCTTTATCTTAGTGGATGGTAAATCTATAAAATGAATTTTGTCAAAATTATCCAAACAGGTATATGGAAGATACGATTTTCTTCTAAAGATCGTTATATCATATTGGTCGGATAATTCTGGATATAAATATTCACAGTGTTTTTCAACACCTCCTTGAATGCCTGGGAACCCTCTTGTTCCAAATACATATATTTTCATAGGAAATTTAGATGATAGAATTATATACAGACATTAGTTTTTCATAATGCGCATCTTCTGAAAAGTTATTAGATGCAAAATTAGAAGCTGATTCTACTATTTCTTTATATTTTTTATCTGAAACAGATTGTGCATCGTATAATACTTTTTGCAGACTATCTACGGAACCTGTGTTGAATAGGAATCCGCTTCGTGTGTTATCTATCAATTCAGGGATACCACCGATATTACTTCCAATTATGGGAGTTCCTATGGTTGTAGATTCGACAATAGCCATGGGATTGTTCTCATAGCACTCAGATGGAACCACAACATACATTGCATTTTTAATATAGTCTCTTAATTCTTCTCCTTGTTTAAAACCCAAAAATTCGATATTATCAGTTGCTTCTCTTTTTAAAGATTCTAATAGAGGTCCTGTCCCTAATACTTTTAATTTAATAAAAGGTGATTTTTTCACCGCTTTGACTAATGTTTCAATTCCTTTTTCTTGTGAAAGTCGGCCAAAATATATGAAATAGTTTCCTCTTTCTTTCTTCTCTCTCGTTTCATGGAGTGAAGTTATATATGTTATGTTGATTTTGCTTAATAATAAGGGTCATGTCTATTATGTTTGTTTGTAG
>ENA-OQJX01000575-OQJX01000575.1-human-gut-metagenome-genome-assembly--contig:-NODE-575-length-17183-cov-2.968457_pt1 | contig 17183 bp, 20 predicted proteins | sample MGYA00242615_ERZ504782 | MGnify/ENA primary metagenome ERZ504782 (study PRJEB26092, sample SAMD00036354) | human gut metagenome | host: Homo sapiens | study: EMG produced TPA metagenomics assembly of... | reverse complement strand
CTCGATAACAGGAGCATGATCAGCATTCCCACTGCGACGAAAATCAGCGGACAAATCCGATCACCCGTTTCAAAATACCATCAACACCCAACCGGCCCTCTTCACTGCAAACTATATGACAGATATTTCAAAATAATACTCTGATTTTATACGTTTTCTTCTTTTTCAGCAGAATCTAAAATCTCTGCCACATCTGCTTCTGTTACTTTATCTTCTTTTTTCTCTGTAAAACGGTCCACCAGATCCGGTACCATATCCAGAATTTTTGTCATCGTATCCTGATTTCTCACATTTACAAGCTTGGTCGTTCCATTCTTGATCACAAGAACTGCACTCGGGGTAATCTTTCCACCGATTCCACCCATTCCTTTTTCGCGTTTTTCAGCACGAAAAGAACCGGCTCCGATTCCAAAGGAAACATCTACAAGCGGAAGAATGATCGTATCACCCACATGAATTGCGTCACCGACAACCGTCTTAGATGAGATCACTCCATCCATTCCCTGAAACAATGCTTCCACAGTCGATTTAAAATTGTTGTTATTCTCTGCCATTTGCTGTTTTCCTCCTTTGGCTTTTTGGTTGTATTCTAAAAGCGTAATTTTCTGATATGGGAAATCGTCGTGCGGATATTCTTGTTCCACAGCAGATTCCATAGAACAATCACAAAATAAACGGCATGCACCTCCCTTGATCATGGCCTTCCTTTGAGCACTTTCTCGTCAAAATTCGGAGTGATCTCCACACATTCTCCGATAAACGGATAGATAAGACTCGCTCCCGCCAGAACATATCCTGTGACAGAAGGGTCTGAAAACCCGAATTCCAGATCTGCCTCACACTTTGACGGCTTCAAAAAGCAAAACAAACGTCGAAGCTCTGTGAGGCATTTCATAAAAGCTGACCGATGAATTTCATCCGTAAGAAACTCCATCAATCTTTCCTTTTTTTCTGCCAGTGATTTGAGCATATCACAAATTTTATGAAAAGTACATTTTATCTGTTCCGCTTTTTGAGAAATCCGCTCTCCAAGTCCCGGTCTTGAATCCTTGTTTCTTTTTGTTTTCGGTTTTCTTATGTTCTGTTATTTTCTTTTGTATTGGTTCCGGCTGTTTTTTAAGTTGTTCTGAAGGCTCTTTTTTCTGTATACTTTTTTCAGAAGGCGGAGACTTCAGCGTTTCTCTACTCTGAGAGTTCTTCTCTTCTGCCCGGGAAACAGGTAGGGCCGCCTGTTCGCTGATCCGCCAGAAACCGCTTCCATGCGATTCGAAACTTCCATTTTAACGCTCCGCCTTGGTACGACACCTCTCCTTTTACAAGGGAACACAGCCAGGAAAACTTCAGTAAGGCGAACAGGTTTTCCCATTCACCTTCCCCCAGGACATCTCCCCGATATCTGACCGGTACAAACAGAAAGATACCTGCCAACAGGATCAGTATTCCCAATATTACCAGTAATATCCAGCCTATGATTTTTAAAATCAACAGAAGTATATGTACCATATGATTCTACACACTGCCTTCCCCAGATTGTTTCTGATTATTTAAGATGAACTCTCTTAGTCTGACATCATTTGTTTTTTGGTACACATCCTGCACGATTTCTTCTGTCAGCTCCAGTGCCCCTTCGTATCCATCCGCGAGACCGACTACGAACAGCCCAGCGTCCTCAAAAATATGCTGCTTCAGCAACAATACAGAGAAAAATTCCAGTGGATTTTGTTTTCCCTGGGCTAACACGATCAGATAAAGATCCTTTCGAAACCGTTTCTTTTTCAAGCCCTCAATAATCCTTTTTTCACGTTTTTTCAGAGAACGGCTTACATACAATTCTCTATAAAACTCCATATTCATGCAGTCTGTCATCCCCTTTATGCTTGTTCTTTTCTATTGATAATAATAAGAATCCAACACCTGCTTTGCAATTGGAACTGCTTTTGCACCGGCATTTCCGTCATAGCCCTCGATGATCACACTGATGACCAGTTCCGGGTTGTCCACATTCGTAAAGCCTACGAACCAGGAATGTGTTTTTCCCATCTGTCATGCTGTATTCTGCAGTTCCTGTTTTCCCGCCACGGAATAAGACTGTCCGGAAAGCATCGTGGCAGTTCCTTCATCCACAACTGCCCGCATATAGTCTTTCAACTGTGATGCTTCCTCCGATGTCATCAGTTTTTTATAACTTTTCGGTACATTTTTCCGAATCTCGGTTCCTTTATAGTTTGTGACTTTATCAACCAGATATGGTTCCATTAAAGTTCCGCCATTTGCGATCGCCTGTGTGATCAGTGCCATGTGATACGGGCTGACCAATGTGTTTCCCTGTCCCATAGCTGTCATCATCATCTCTCCGTCACTGGTATTCTCATCCACTACAAACGAGCTTTTTGAATAATCCAGCACGGATGGCAGTTTTTTGTTAAACAGAAGCTCTTCGGCCGTCGCACGGTAAGAATTCCGATCCAGCATCAGACCAATGTTTGCAAAGGAAGAGTTGCAGGAGTTTGCAAAAGAACTGCGCAAGTCTTCCAATCCATGTACCGTACTGTCAAAACATCGGATCGTGATGTCTTCATAAGTGATCGATCCTTCACAATTATAGCTGTAATTTTGATAGTCCGGATGTTCTCTCATATATTCCAGTGCAGTCACGATCTTAAAGGTAGATCCCGGAGCATATGCCCCTTGAGTCACCCGGTTCAGAAGCGGACTGTAAGCACTGTCTGCATTTAAGGCTTCCCAATCCTGCGCGATTGTATTCGGATCATAGGACGGTCCGGACACCATGGCAAGAATTTTTCCGGTGCTGGCTCCATAACCATGATCGCGCCCCGATTTTCTCCCAATGCATTGTATGCCGCCTGCTGAAGCCCCGCATCCAATGTAGTTACGACCGTATCGCCATGATTTTTTTCATCCTTAAATTCGTTGAGAAATTTTTCCGCAAAAAATGCATTGGACGTCAGAAGTTCTGAGTTTTCGATGGATTCCAGTCCGCTTTTTCCTGCGGTCTCATTGCTGTAGCCAACAACATGGGCAAATGCTGCCCCGTACGGATAGACTCTGTTTTCTGTTCCGTCCTCTCCGACCTGTGTCTCGGCAAGAACTTCTCCGTCTCTGTCCGTAATGCTTCCCCGGATGATCCGGTCTGCAAAGGCATCCTGTCTTACATTATACGGACTGTTGACGATTGTCTTTGCCCGGAACACATTAAAATAGACAATATAGGAGATCAGGGCAAGAAACAGCGTAACAAACAAATAGGTCATCTTAGCGAACTCTTTGTTTTGGAACTTCTTCGAAGCCTGGCTCTTTGGTTGTCTTTTTCTTCTTTGTGGTTCTTCTCTTCGTGCCATTTCTTAACTCTCTTTCTTCTCTTTCTTTCCAGATTTTCTTCCTCATCTTCTCTTAAAATATACAGACCCTGTATGATGCCGAACATGATCATCGTACTTAAAATTGAGCTTCCTCCGTAGCTGACAAGAGGAAGAGTTACGCCTGTAGAAGGTATAAATTTTGTCACTCCGCCGATATTTAAGAATACCTGGAAAATATAACAGGTTCCAAGTCCCAGTGCTACCAGTTTGTAGAACTGATTGCGGAGTGCCAGAGCAATGTTTAAAAACATCACATAACAACTGACACACACCAGAATCAGACACAGGGAAAGAATCAGTCCCATTTCTTCCGAAATCGCAGCAAAGATAAAGTCTGTATCAGCTACAGGAATCTCATCCGGAAGTCCCTGAAACAGCCCCATTCCAAACCAGCTTCCTGTGCCAATGGCAAACAAAGACTGCGCTACCTGATATCCGCCGTCACTATAGGTTGCAAACGGATCTTTCCATGCAGCTACACGTACCTGAATGTGCGCAAATAAATGGTATGCCAGTACGGCAGCGACCGAACCGCCTCCGAGACCGGCTGCCACATAAAGAGGCTGTCTCGTTGCCGTGTACAGCATGACCAGATACACTACGAATAAAATCAATGCCGTACCAAGGTCTGTAGAAAGCACGAGGATCAGCACATGAGCTGCTGCCAGTGCTGTTGTAATCACAATGTTCTTAAACTCCAAAGAACGGTTTAAATTTGCCGCTACAAAAATACAAATAAAATTTTCACAAACTCGGACGGCTGTATTCCGAATCCGGCGATCGTAAATCCAAGCTTTGCTCCACCGGAAACCTCTGCCAGAACGGAAACCAGAACCAACGCCAGAATCCCGGCTCCTGCATACATATAGCCCCAGTCTTTTAAACGATCCAGCTTACGGATCGCAACCGGTACCACCAAACCGATCACAACTCCTACTGCGGCGAAGATCAGCTGCTTGATCGCATTTTCTTCTTCCAGTCTGGTCAGCATGATCATCCCGATACAAAGAAGCATGCACATATTATTAACGATCAGCTTGGACACCTTCGGATATAAAATCCGGTACAACAGAATCACAGCCAGAAGAAAACCCGCGCTGGCTGCATAAAGAGTCAGTATTTTGGGATCATCCTTCTTCAGATACATGACCACATATGCTGTCAGCTGAAGTAAAAACATCAGCACATTCTGCCGGATCAGGATCCATTTCTGCTCGCTCTCATAATTATGTGCGAAAATAGAGAAACACGAAAACGTGTAAATTCCCATTAAAAGGATCATAAGATATTTTGATAATTCTACTATGATGTTAACCACAATTTCACCTGCTTTTATGTTATTCCGCGTCTGAAATGACCGCGCGTAAATTCTTCTCCTGACATTCCCGATACCGCATTCCGGGTATTCACAGCAAGAGCCGCATTCAAGATGCGAGTCACCTCGCTGCCTGTCTCTGTCGAAAACTGCACACGGATGCTTCTTGGATGCATCCTCATCCACTCTTCTCTTTCATCAAACAACGATAAAGGAGCGGAATTGTAAACAATATTATAGCAAAATCCGCAGTGATTTTTCACCGGGAACTGTTTTCCTCTGCGATCCGTCAGTGTTGTCGTGACCGGGTGGTGTGTACAGCCATTTGTTGTCTTCACCACACACTGCGCAGATGTCATAACCGGAATTCTTCCATAGATCACAAGTTCACTTTCCTCAAGTCCCAGAACATTCAGCTCCTCTGCATTTAATTCCATCGGAGCTGTAAACAGTTCTACACCGTTCCTTTTCCAGAATTGCCGGCTGTATTGATTGAATACATACAGATTATGATCCAGAAGGATCGTCCTGTCAAATCCGTGTTGTTTTAAAAACTGAAAACTCTCACAGTTTCTGATCAATACACCGTCCTGTGCGATTTCCAGAAACCGATCATAATGTTGTTCAAATTTTCGAACTGCATCAGCCCGGAAAATATGGGGCATCGCCAGAAAAATCTTGGCACTGCTTCTTTTCACTTTTTTACAGAGGTGCTGCAGTCTCGCATCTTCAAATAAATCCTGTACTATATTACTGTCAATATAAATCCGTTCTGCTGCCTCTGAATCCAGCACACTTTCCAGCTGTTCCAAAGTCTCTGTCAGAACACTCAGCAGTACACCTTCCGTTTTCTTTTCTTCTGAGTTTTGTTTCAAAAGAGGTTGTTCCGTGGATGTCCGGCGGAACTTCCCGCATATCTCCAGTTCTAATTTTTCTAATGCCTGCCTTCTTAATTCATTGAGCTGCTGCATTGGAAGAAACACCTTTCCTTCCAGATCAATCTCCAGATGTTCAAATACAAATTCTGTGGCTCCCGTCTTAGAAAGTTGCTTTTGGATTCTGGACACCTCCATCGGCTGATTCTGTGCCTCCTGCACAGTCTGCTCGGAATAAACGGTAACGCTTATATCTTCTGTCCAGACTGTCAGCATTGCCGGTTCTCCCACTGCCGCACGCAGGTATCCGGATATCTGCTCTTTCGTTGCCCCTTCCAGATACTGTTCTTTCATCTCTGTCATCAGTTTCTGGTTACGGATTCGATTTAGAATCTGTCCTTTTTGATATTGTTCCTTTTTGGGAACCAGAATCACAGTCTTTGTTCCCTTTGGAATCTCTTTTCCAAAAGAGTAATTCTCACGCTGCAGATTCAACTCCAGGAGATCTCCCTTGTGGATATCTGCTAAAGTCTCCACCGTCAGTTCTCTTCCTTTCTGTGAGAGCACACGTGCCGCAGGTACTCCTGCATGGTTCGGGCGGGAAATGGCGATCATATCCCGGCCGTTTCGTTCTTTATAATAACCCTGGCTGAATCCGCCCGATTATACAGATCCATCAGCGCTTCCCGGTCTGCCTGTTCTACCCGATATCCACTTTTTTCCCTTTTTTAGATACAAATCTGTATACTTCCGGTAAATCGATGTCACGGCCGCTACATACTCGGGCCGCTTCATTCTTCCCTCAATCTTAAATGAATAGACGCCCGCCTCGATCAGCTCCGGAATCAAATCCAGAGTACAAATGTCTTTTGGACTGAGCACGTATTCTTTTTGCTGCTCTGATCCACACTGTACGGGAGACGGCACGGCTGGGCACACTGCCCTCTGTTTCCACTGCGTCCTCCGATCAGGCTGCTGAGCAGGCACTGGCCGGAATAGCAGTAACACAACGCCCCATGGACAAAGCACTCAATCTCCATCCCTGTTGCACGATAAATCTCCTGAATCTCTTCCAGAGAAATCTCCCTTGCCGGGACCACTCTTGTCACTCCCTGACTTTGTAAAAACTGCGCTGCCTTGACATTAACTGAGGACATCTGTGTACTTGCATGAATCTCCAGATCCGGAAAATCATGCCGGATTAATTCAAGCACTCCGACATCCTGTACGATCACCGCATCTAAGCCATGCAGATACAAGGGTTCCAAATAGTCATGAAGTGTCTCGATCTCCCGGTCTTTCAGAAGTGTATTGACTGTAAGATACACTTTTCTTCCATGGAAGTGTGCATAATCAATGGCCTGCTTTAATGTCTCTTCTGTAAAATTGTCTGCGAATGCGCGAGCTCCGAATCTGGGACCTCCTGCATAGACGGCATCCGCACCCGCATGGATCGCAGCCAGAAAGCTCTCATAGGATCCTGCCGGAGATAAAATCTCTATCTGTTGGTTTTTTCTTTTCTTCTATCAATCAATAACTCCTTTTTCTATTTACATAAAAAGAGGGCCAAACAAAAGCTGCTTGCTTCTGCAGTCTCTTGGGCACCCTCATTCTTTTACTTTCTGCGATTCTTCATCTCTGTTTCCAGCTTCACGATCTGCATCTGAAGATCGTTGTTTTCCTCTTTCATCTTAGCGAGCTCTTTTTCCGCATTCTCCAACTTGATCTGTACGGAAATTAATTCATGCTTTAAGTCATACATCTCTTTATCTTTCAGTTCGATGTCACTCTCCAGTGAATCTCCCTGCTTCTTTGCCTTAAAATAATCATCTGCAATATTCAGTGCCAAAAGTACATTTCTGGTGTCTGCACTCTGCTTGCGGTAACCTTCGCTGTTGGCACATTCTGTTATCTTATGGTTCAGATAGGAAGATACTTTCTGCAGATACTCTTCACCCTCAAATCCACTTAGCGTATAGACTTTTCCTCCAATTAAAACTTCTGTAAAATGTTTTGCTGACTCATAGCATCCTCCTTGGCATTTCTTATCTGTTATTATAAACTATCTGCAAACAAAAACCAACTATTTTTTGAAGTTTCTGTGTGACCGCTCACCTTGAAACCGGAGGAAGAATTCCAAGATGCCGGTATGCCAGATCTGTCACAACTCTTCCTCTCGGTGTACGCTGGATAAATCCACACTTCAGCAGATATGGTTCGTATACATCCTCCAGTGTTCCGGAATCTTCTGAAATGCTGGCTGCAAGCGTATCCAGCCCCACCGGACCTCCCTGAAACTTTTCAATCATGACCTGCAGGATCATCCGGTCTCCGTGGTCCAGTCCATAACGGTCCACATCCAGAAGATCCAGTGCATAATTTGCTACTTCTTCCGTGATCACACCGTCATATTTGACCTGTGCAAAATCACGCACCCGCTTTAGCAGACGGTTGGCAAGCCGCGGAGTTCCTCTGGAGCGTTTGGCAAGCTCAAGCGCTCCTTTTGTATCAATCTCGACATTGAGCACTCTGGCCGAACGCTTGATGATCGTCATCAACTCTTCTTCTGTATAAAACTCAAGACGATTCACAACTCCAAAACGATCCCGCAGGGTGCGGTGAGCATCCCTGCTCTCGTAGTCGCTCCCACCAGGGTAAACTTCGGAAGATCCAGACGGATCGAACGTGCGGTCGCGCCCTTTCCGATCATAATATCAATCGCATAGTCTTCCATCGCCGGATACAGCACTTCCTCCACCTGCCGGTTCAATCGGTGAATCTCATCCACAAACAGCACATCATGCTCCTGCAGATTATTCAAAATAGCAGCCATCTCTCCCGGCTTTTCAATCGCCGGCCCGGAAGTCACCTTGAGATTCACCCCCATTTCATTGGCGATGATTCCTGCAAGCGTCGTCTTTCCGAGTCCCGGCGGTCCATAGAACAATACATGGTCTAACGCCTCGTCTCTTTCTTTTGCCGCCCGGATATAAACTTCCAGCATCTTCTTCGCTTTTGCCTGTCCTATGTAGTCCGAAAGAAGCTGCGGCCGCAGATGATTCTCTATCTTCGCATCTTCTTCCAGATTTTCTGTTGTGATAATTCGTCTTCCCATATGCTTCCTCTACTATATCTATAACATTTTTTTCAATGCTTCTTTGAGTACGTCTTCCACAGAGGTATACTCTGTCACCTGGCGTACTGCCTTCAGACTCTCGGCATTGCCATATCCAAGAGCCACTAAAGCCTGTACTGCCTCTGTCTGGATATCACCGTTTCGCCCATCTGATGGAATCTCTGCGGCGGCTGCGCTTCGCGGCTCTAACATCTCCTTAAGATCCAGCTTGTCTTTCAATTCGATGATCAGCTTCTCGGCTGTCTTCTTTCCAATCCCGGGTGCTGCACAGATTGCCTTGGCGTCACCTGACAATACCGCAAACTTGAGTTCATCCGCCGAGAGACAGGATAAGATGTTCAGTCCGCCTTTTGGCCCGATTCCGCTCACGCCGATGACCAGCCGGAACACTTCAAGATCGTCTCTTGTCAGAAATCCAAACAGCTGCATCGCATCTTCCCGCACATTCAGATACGTGTGAATCTTTACTTCACATCCAATCGGCCCCAAAAGGCTCAGGGACTGCTCCGGCATATAAATTCCGTATCCTACTCCCTGTACATCTACGATTGCCTTGTCCCGTTCCAAGCCTGCCAGTTCCCCTCTAATATATGAAATCATAGCTTCTGTTTCCTTTTCTTCTATACTTATTCTGCTTTTTTCAAAAAAGCAGTCCTTTTGAGTACTTCACTGGATACAATTCCAATCAGAAGCCCCGTTACCAGCCCCGATATGAGCAAAACCGGGAAATAATACCCGACCTGATAGGTCTCTACGATCATCATCGCGAGCAACAGCTGCCCGATGTTATGAAATACACCTCCTGCGATGCTGACTCCCTGGATACTGAAACCACCGGTCCTACGAAGCAACACCATGATGGCGAGACTGAAAACGCCCCCTGCCATACTGTAGAGAATCATACTCAGATTCCCAAACAAAAATCCGGACAGCAGAATTCTGGTTACAGATAAAAGAAACGCTTCTTTTCCTCCATATGTATACAAAACAATGACGATTACCAGATTTGCCAGCCCCAGTTTTATCCCAGGGATTCCAAAAGAAATCGGGATCAAGGTCTCCACATAGCTCAAAATAAGCGCCAGCGAAGTAAACACACCAAAATATGCTGTCTTATTCTTCATCTGTCCTCTCCTGTTTTTAAATGTTAATTCACGATTCCATCCAGTTCACTCTCTTTACTGCCCTGTACACTCACTACGACCTGATTCGGAAGACAGATGATACTCTCTCCCGTCCTGGAGATTGCCTTCTGGTGTACGCAGAGCTGATCCGGACAGTCTGCCCACTCCATCTTCGCCTGTCCATTCTGAATACGCAGACGATTCCCATCCTGAATCTCTATCGTCTGATCCTTTGCCAGTGAATACGTACCATACACTTCTCCGTCTACGGTGACAACTGCCTCCTGTGCCTCTTTTCCTGCCAGCAAAAAAAATCCCGCACACACTGCTGCTACCAAAAGTATGCATCCAATCAAAATATAATCTCGTTTTTTCATAGTTGTATCCTTTCAGAGTTTTATCATAGCACACTGCACTCAGGAATGCAACCATTCATTCGACCATATGTTCGGGTTGCATTCTTTTACAAAAATCTCCGGATCGGGATGGTAATCACCCGGAGCACTGCATAAAAAATCTTTTTCTCGGTGGACATTTCACGCGGATGATAATTCTCTTCATAATGATATTCTCCGCTGTCCGTCATTGTTCTGCTATAGGTTTTGTCGCGATCGATTTCTTCTCTTAATTCTGCTGACAGTGCTTCTGAATCAACCGCAAGCATCAATTCCGTATCCTGATACGTACTGCGCATATCCAGGTTGTAGGAACCTACGATACTGAGTCTGTCATCAATGAGCACTGCTTTGGTATGATTGGAATGAGGCCCCAGATATTCGTGCACCTGCACACCGGTTGCCCAGATTTTTTCTTTTTGGTTCAAATAATCTGTACACCCCCACGGATTGGCTCCGCTTGACACATCATTGGTAATAATCTCCACATTCGTTCCCTGTTCACAAGTATTTTTCAGATCTGCATACATCTCTTTTCCGCAGATAATATAAGGCGTGCAAATGACTGTATTTTTCCCTGTCTGAAGCAGCTGGTTGACAGAATACCACATATGAGGCTCTTTGTTTTTTGCTTCAATCGGATTGGAAAGAAGGGTTACCTTTGCAGTCTCTACCGTCCGCGCTTCCCAATCCCAGGTTTTTAAAATGTCCGGATATAACGCTTCAAGTTTCGGATATCGTTCTTCCAGTTCTTTCAGACTGTTCTGTACACGGTCAGTCTTCTTTTTACAGCGGTATTCTTTACTGTCCAAAAGCTCCCACACGCGTTCAAAATATGCCTTCAGCTGTTTTAAAGAGGCACTTTCTCCTTCCTTTGCATAGATAAAAATCTCTTTGTCAATATTCTGATGCTTTCCATAATCTCCCAAAAACAGATTGGTCGTATTTCTTCCGCCCAAAAGGTACATCGAAGAATCTGTGATCACGTATTTATCATGGAGTCTTGCCTGCATCGTCCACGGCTTCAACAGATTAACCGGATTGTACACTTTCACTTCTATATTTTCTGTAGAGGCGAGTGCCTGAAAATACGGATCTCCCAGCATATCTAAAAATCCACTGATTCCATCTACGATCAGACGAACATGCACATTCCTGTGTGCTGCCTCGATCAGCGCACTCATCACATCTTTTCCTCCGGTATCCGCATTAAAATCAAAAGTCGATACGATCACTTCTTCTTTCGCTTCCCGGATCATTTTCAATCGATATTCCAAAGCTTCTGTATTATCCGTAATGTAAGCCGCCCGTTCTTTTCCCGGCTCCTCAGAATAACATTCCTGTGGATCAAACTGTTTCTTATAATGATCCGATACTTTTTTATGCTGAACATAAGGAATCGTCAGTGCTGCGATATACAAAAGAACTGCGATCAGACAAAATCTTCCCCAGCGTATTTTTTTCTTTCCTGTTTTTAAATTCGTATGTTCTCACCTCTGCCACCTCTCTGTTTCCCCATAGTTAAGAGGTAGTATAGTTCGCTCCTGCCCAAAAGTCAAGTACGCTATTTTGTTGTATTTTACGGGAAATTTCGTTATAATAAGCGAAACACTCAAACACAAGGAGATTTCTTTATGAACCAGATCAAATCGATTAGAAAATTATGCTTTATTCCGCTGCTCTTTCTGCTTCTTTTTTCTCTCAGTGGCTGTGCCTCATCTGCAGAACCGCTCCAGATGAACGGGATGTATTTTGATACAATCGTTACGATCCGCATATGGGATACTTCCGATCGCTCTGTTCTGGAAGAATGCGAAAAGCTTTGTCAAAAATATGAAAATCTGTTCAGCCGGACCATTGATACCAGTGATGTTTCCAGGATCAATCAGGCAAACGGACAGCCTGTGACTGTAGATCAGGAAACAGCTGATCTGATCAAAACCGCACTGCACTATGGGGATTTATCAGATGGGAAATTTGATATCACCATTGCTCCGTTAAGTGAGCTCTGGAATTTCGGACATAATGACGGACAGATTCCAGATCCAGCTGCCATTGAGGAAGCCAGAAGTCATGTGAATTACAAAAACGTCAAAGTGGACGGTACTACCGTTCAGCTTCTGGATCCAAAGGCTGCCATCGATCTTGGAGCGATTGCAAAGGCTATATTGCAGATCAGCTGAAAGAGTATCTGGAAAGCGCCGGGATTAAACACGGACTGATTTCCCTTGGCGGAAATACCGTGGCAATCGGGGAAAAGCCGGATGGGTCACCTTTTAAGATCGGCGTTCAAAAACCCTTTGCCGAGCAAAATGATATCCTTACAAGTCTTGATATCAGAAATCAATCTGTGGTTTCTTCCGGAACCTACGAGCGCTATTTTGAAAAAGACGGAAAAATTTACCATCACATTTTAAATCCGTTTACCGGATATCCTTACGAGACTCATCTGCAGCAGGTTACGATCATCTCGGATGCTTCTGTAGATGGAGACGCCTTAAGTACACTTGTTTTGCACTTGGTCTGGAAGAGGGATCAAAACTGATCAAATCACTGGACGAAATCGAAGCTATTTTCGTGACAGATGACGGAAACATCCATCGGGTGGGGTGATATCACTCCCACCCCAAATGTGTTCTTTTTACAATCATTCTTGGCATGAACTTTAAAATCCCATTTCTGTCCACATTGGTCAGAAATGGGATTTTCTTGATCTGTCAGATCACTCGTTCGAAAAACTGTAATTTGCCTTTCTGTGATAGTTTGTCACTGATCACCTATCAGCAGCCATATAATGATCGTCGGTATGATTGCGGTAAGCAAGGGCGAAAACATCAATGCCTTCTTTGTATTCTTCAATTTTGAGATACATATATGTGGAAGGAAAACCATATTCCACTTAATAAAAATCCTATGATAAAAACAATTGGATAAAGCATTTATAAACTCCGTTTATAAAAAGTCCAAAAACTCCGAATTTTCTCCATAATGGCTCTATGTAATGCTTATTCATTTCCAGTGCTTTAACTGTGAAAGATATATGTTAAATTGAGCTCGCCTGTCATCCACTCCCAGATTATCAGGATTCGGCATATGTTCCACAAGATAATCCAATAAAGACTCTCTTGACTGATATACAAACTTTCCCTCTGCATAACACCACTTACAATAATCTTCGTTGTAGCTTCCATCTTTCTCCCGGCTGATGAATGCATCTTCATTTAAGGCATTCCACAGCATTGACAAATGAGCTGACGAGGAGAGCCCAGAAGCGTATTGACGGAAACTTCAAACTCCTGTGATAACAGTTTTAATGTATCTGTATTAGGTTGTGTCTCTCCTGTTTCCCAACGACTGACAGCCTGTCTGGTAACCATCACACGTTTCGCCATTTGCTCCTGTGTGAGACTATTTTTCTCGCGCAGCTTTTTAAGCACATCTTTCATTTCCATATTAGTTCCCTCCTTTGTGTAATATCTTATCTCTATTATGAAGCCTCTCTATGGTTTTAACAAGCAACCTGCAGTTGCTAAGAAGTTCTTGTAATCACACATCAGGAGTCGCTTTTACCGGATTCAGCAGCTTCCATCTGTTTTTTCACATCTACAAGGCTAATCCACACTCAAACGCTAACAGCATGTATTTCTCAGCATTCGTAAGTCCATACAATTCCAGATCTCGAATTTCCCATTTTTCCGAACTGAGACTATCCGCCCCATACAGAAATTGTATAAATGGAATCTGCCGGTATTGTGAAACTGCCAGCATAGATGCACATTCCATTTCAACCGCAAGACAGCCTTCCTGCCTGCGTTCCTCAATCGCTGGAATGGTTTCTCTGTAAATTGCATCCGAGGTCCATGTTTTTCCTTTTACATAGGAATACCCACAGAATTCCAATACATTCTGCAGTACCCGAATGGAATGTTCCGACGCTTTAATTTCCTCTGATGGAGCTATGTAATGATAGCTTGTTCCTTCATCACGGACTGCAGAAACCGGAATAATCATGTTATCCTTCACTTTCTCATCATCCAACACACCGCAGGAACCAAACATTACAAACTTCTTTGCACCCATGGCAACAACTTCCTCAAATCCTGCCACACACGCCGGTGCCCCTACTCTGGATAAATAAAATGCAATATCCTGATTTTTGTAATAAGTTTTATAAACAGGCAAAGCTCCATTGGCCGTATATAGTTCTGCAATCTTCTCTACACTTTTCAAGGAAGCAAACTTCTGAATAATATTTTCCGAAAATGTGGAAACACAGATTTCCGGAAAACCCTCTATTTTTTTCGTGGTATCAAAAGGCGTAAAAAGTGCCGGTTCTGTTATTGTATTTTTTTGAAAAATGGTTTCCCATAGTGACACTCCCTTCTTGTCATTCTCATGAAAAGATCTAAAATCATTGCATAATATGCGCTGTAATAATCGTATAGCTATATGCGTTGACTGTTATTTTAAGGATTCAACACAAAATACGAATCATACTTTGTTCCATCATGCCCTACCAGTTTTTCCGCCGAAAGCTCAAACCCCAGATTTTTCAACGCTTGAATACGTTCCGTAGCTGCTGGAATTGCTTTTGTGGCAATTTTACTGCAATGGAATAAACGATATGCAGGCGCGATAATCAAACTTAATATTTTTATAATCTTATCAGACATTTCATAGTCGCTCCGAATATCAAGCCTAAGCAATCCACAATCTGTAAAATAATCTGCGGCATCTCTGTGAAAAAGTTCTATTGTCCCTATTGCTTCATGCGTTTCTTTTGATATAATCGTCCACCGGACAAATCCCTGTCGATTATACTCAAAAAGCCAATAATCAATAGCCTGCTGCATTCTGTTTTCAGTTGTATAATAAAAATCATCTCCGCCACAATTATCACTATTAAAGAAAGAGACAGCCTCTTTATCTGAATAAACTTTTAGTAAATCCAGTCTATCCTCCTGGCTGACCATTCTCAAAATATAGTCATTATTCTCAAATTCAGGACAACTTCTATAAATCTCTTCCATACTGGTCTTCCTCCGTAAATTCCGATTGAGATTTCACCTGTTTTAAGAAATTTAATAACTGTTATATTTTGTTATTAAATTCTCCGCAAACCATTGAAAACACTGGATTTGTCGCAGGTGAGCTTTCCCTTATTGTTTCCCTTGTGTTATATCGTCCACCAGTGTTTACGAACTCTGATAAGGGAAAATACAAGGGCAAAAAAATTGTTAAGATGTTGGGGTCAAAAGAGTTTGTAAAAACTATTTGATCTCCTATATAGTACCTTGAAAATTTTACACAATCGAATTTTGAGAGATATTTCTTGTTTGGGCGCTGATATTAACGTGACTGTCATCCTTTTTCTTATGCTAATACCGGATTTTGAGCATAATGTCCCAAGCCCTTTCGATAGGTAAAGAGCTTTTTGAAATTCAATGCTCCGATTTTACATCCGAAGAAAAAACGTCCGCGGATCAGACCCCTGACCGACATCCTATCTGCATGGTATCGCCTGCGCAGCAGAGAGGGCAGTGTTTCTACTCCGTTTCGGATTTTAAAAAGGTTTCGGAATTCTTCCGTTCCCATAAAACGTTGTTGCTTTGCCCTTTCATGGGATTTTACCGATACGGTAACTCTGCTGACACGTTTATAGATTTTCGCCTTGCACTGCGCTTTGTGTGGACAGTTTGCACACTGTTCCTTTTGAAAGGAAACATGAAACTGCTGGGATTTATCACCGGTATATCCACAGGATTTTGGCTCATATCCTGCAGGGCATCTTACTACTTTGGTTCCCGTCTCGTTGAATACAAAATCTGCTAGAATATCATCAACCGGTTTTCCCGATAAATCGGTATTGATCAGACGGATATTCTTTTGGGCAGCAAGATCATGGTTTTCTTTCCCGGAATAAGCACCGTCGGTGATCAGTGTACTTTTTTCCTCCTGAACCTCAGTGCGTTCAAGACTGTCCTTTAGAAAACGGCTGTCACTGTAAATGTTTTGCTCAAACTGGTAATCTGTGATAACAGAACCATTTCTATCAACGGTTTCTTCAAGATTTGCCACATAGCCCTGATGTTCTTTTCCAGCTTTGCTTCTATATGTTGCATCTGGGTCAGATGGATTTTGAAGTATTCCTGAATGGAAACCGCCATCTTCTTTAGTGCGGAGACGACGGAAACCTTCTTCCACAATGGTCTGTTCAGAAAGACAGCGTACCAATAACTGGTATTCTGTGATGTCATCATAATCCGTTCCACAAAGGTCCAGCAGACGGTCTGCATCTTTCAGAATGGCCGCCAAGTGATTCTCTGTATCGGAATCGTTACTGTAATAAAAGGTTTTATTATAGTCATTCGGATCACAATAATGTTCCATTCCTTTAATAAGCTCATCGCGGCTGTTTTTGTGGAAATAGATGACCAGCTTTTTTACGCAGGTATAAAGCAGCTCTATACGGCTGAGTTTCCGTATATTTGCTGCTATCATCATGGAATCCATTCTTTTGACCCTTGGGCTGATGTCCATAAGTTTTGCGATATTCGTTCCAAGTCCTGTCATGCATTCGTGGAGCAGATCGATACCGTGAATAGATTCATAATCATAACAGCGTTTACGAAAACGGGTGAGAGTTTTGTCGCTCAATGGCTGTTCCTCAAAGCTTGATGTATGAAGGGCATACTGATAACGGGGATCCAACATAAGGTTTTCGACAACTTCATCATCTGAGATTCCAAAGAGTTCTTTGATGATGAGAGCACCAATACACACATTTACGGGTGTATTTGGTCTTGAAGCGTTCGAGGAATACAGAACACGTGTTGTGGTCAAGCATTTTTGTAACACTTATGGCTAATAAAATCGGTGGATTGCAGTTTGGAATCTATCGGAACTGTCAGATTTCATCAAGGGTGTTTCACACCGCTGTCGCAGCTTTGCCCTTGAC
>ENA-OQJX01000574-OQJX01000574.1-human-gut-metagenome-genome-assembly--contig:-NODE-574-length-17193-cov-2.436189_pt1 | contig 17193 bp, 19 predicted proteins | sample MGYA00242615_ERZ504782 | MGnify/ENA primary metagenome ERZ504782 (study PRJEB26092, sample SAMD00036354) | human gut metagenome | host: Homo sapiens | study: EMG produced TPA metagenomics assembly of... | reverse complement strand
ATTAAGTGATGAGTTATAAGTTATGAATTATTATTGCGAGCCATAACTTATACTCATAACTCATAACTCAAAAAAACGATGATTGCAGAGAATTTAAAACAAGTACTGAGCGAACTGCCTGAAAAGGTACGGCTGGTGGCTGTTTCCAAATTTCACCCCAACGAGGCGATAGAAGAAGCGTATCGTGCCGGCCAGCGTGTGTTCGGAGAAGTAAGGTGCAGGAAATGACTGCCAAATGCGAAAGTCTGCCCAAAGACATAGAATGGCATTTCATCGGGCATCTGACAAACAAACAAAATAAAATATATCGTTCCTTACGTAGCGCTGATTCATGGCATAGACTCCTACAAGCTGTTGGCCGAAGTGGACAAGCAGGCTGCCAAAGCCGGAAAAACCGTCAACTGCCTGCTGCAGTTGCACATTGCCCGGGAAGAGACCAAGTTTGGATTCAGCTTTGACGAATGCCGGGAAATGCTGGCGGCTGGTGAATGGAGAGAGCTCAAGCATATCCGGATATGCGGATTGATGGGCATGGCCACGAATACGGACAATGACGAACAAATCAAAACAGAGTTTTGTTCTTTAAGTAGCTTCTTCAATGAAGTGAAAGCCAAGTGGTTTGCCGATGCAGAGTCATTCCGGGAACTGTCCATGGGAATGTCTCACGATTACCACGAGGCCATTGCAGCCGGGAGCACCTTGATACGTGTAGGAAGCAAGATTTTTGGAGAAAGAAACTATTAACCATAAAAAATCATTATCATGGCAACATTAGAAACTACTTTTGCAGGGCTGAAACTCAAAAACCCCATTATTGTCAGTAGCTCCGGACTGACGGACAGCGCCGCCAAGAACCAGAAACTATCTGAGGCCGGCGCAGGTGCCATTGTGCTAAAATCACTCTTTGAAGAGCAAATCATGATGGAGGCTGACTGGATGGGAGACCCGAACATGTACCCCGAAGGCAGTGACTACCTTGTAGGATATATCCGCGAACATAAGCTGGGTGAATATCTGAACCTGATTAAGGAAAGCAAAAAGGTTTGCAATATCCCCATCATAGCCAGCATCAACTGCTATCAGAATGCCGACTGGGTGGAATTTGCCGCCAAAATAGAAGAAGCTGGTGCAGACGCACTGGAAATCAATATCCTTGCACTGCAGACGGATGTACAGTATACATATGGAACCTTCGAGCAACGCCACATCGACATTCTGAGCCACATCAAGAAGACGGTCAAGATACCCGTCATCATGAAGCTGGGCGACAACCTGACCAATCCGATAGCTCTGATAGACCAACTGTACGCCAACGGCGCCGCCGCAGTAGTGCTGTTCAACCGCTTCTACCAGCCGGACATCAACATTGAGAAAATGATACAAGTATCCGGCAACGTATTCAGCAACGAAGCCGATTTGTCTAAAGCCCTGCGCTGGATAGGCATCGCTTCGGCAGCCGTAAACAAGCTGGACTATGCCGCTTCCGGTGGTATCCACTCGCCCGAAGGCGTTGTCAAGGCAATATTAGCAGGTGCTTCGGCCGTAGAGATATGCAGTGTGCTTTATCAGAATTCAGCTACCATCATTGAAGAATACATCCGCTTCCTCAACTTGTGGATGGACCGCAAAGGTATGGAAACCATCAGCCAGTTCAAAGGTATTCTGAACGTAAACGACCCGAAGGGAGTCAATACTTTCGAACGTACACAGTTCTTGAAATACTTCTCTTCACATGAATGAGACAAAAGGCTGACAAGAAGACAATAAAATTGAAAGGGTGATAACACTACAATGACGTTATCACCCTTTCATTTTATACTATACCGCTATCTTTTTATTTCTTCTTATCCAGCGCCTCAAAGCAGGAATTCTTGCTCACGAATTCCGGAACAATATCCTTCATGGCAGCAACAATTTTCATCTGGTCATAGGTGTAACTTACATCAATCAGCTTCTGGATACGCTCCTTCACCTCGTCATAGTCATACTCACGCACCGTGGCAATCATAATCTTCTCATGGTAGGTGGGTTTTGTAAGCTCCTTCACATTCAAGAGTTCCTCGTAGAGCTTCTCGCCATGACGGAGACCGGTAAATTCAATCTTCACATCCGTACGTCCGGAAAGGCTGATCATACGCTTGGCAAGGTCCACAATCTTCACCGGCTTACCCATGTCGAAGATGTAGATTTCACCGCCGTTGCCCATACTGCCGGCCTCAAGAACAAGGCGGCAAGCTTCGGGAATGGTCATGAAGTAACGGATTATCTCAGGATGGGTCACTGTCACCGGGCCGCCACGCTGAATCTGGTCGCGGAAACGGGGAATGACAGAACCGTTGGAACCCAGCACATTGCCGAAACGCGTAGTGATGAACTGAGTGGCATGGCCTCCCTCCTTCTGCAACTTCTTCGCAAGAGACTGCACATAAATCTCGCAAATACGCTTGGAACAGCCCATCACGTTTGTAGGGTTAACAGCCTTGTCCGTAGAAATCATCACAAACTTCTCGGCACCGTATTTCACGGCAAGATCGGCAACGGTGCGCGTGCCGAATACGTTCACCTGGATGGACTCGGAAACGTTGTCCTCCATCATCGGCACATGCTTGTAGGCGGCCGCATGGAAAATATACTGGGGCTTGAACTCCCTGAAGATATCCTCCATGCGCGTGGCATTGGAGATGTCGGCTATGATGGTCTCGGCATCGATGTCGCGCCAACGGTCCTGAAGTTCCAGACGGATGTCGTGCAGAGGGGTCTCGGCCTGGTCCACTAAAATAAGTTTATAGGGATTGAACGAAGCCACCTGGCGCATGATTTCACTGCCGATGGAGCCGGCGGCGCCCGTAATCATCACACGCTTGCCCTCCAGATGAGAGGCAACCTTATGGATATCTATCTCGATAGGATTGCGCTGAAGCAGGTCCTCAATCTGAATTTCCTTCAACTGTGTGCGGCTCAGCGCCTGACCGTTCCACTCGCTCAAAGGAGGCGCGGTCATCAGTTTGATGTTGTGCACCAGCAGGCGGTCAGCCATGTCGGACTTCTTCAGTTCCTCCATCTTGGCAGGAGAAATGATGATGGTCTGCACATCGCGGTCGTTCAGCACATCAATCAGCGTATCATCGTTGGGGAACACCCTGACACCCATCATCACCTTGTTGATAAGCTCAGGTTCGTCTGCAATGAATCCGCGCAGACGGTAGTGGTTGCGCAGATTGACACGCAATGCCTTGGCAATGTTGACCCCGGCTTCCTTGGCACCGTAAATAAACACATTGGCACTGTGGGTGCCGTCGAAGTTCAGCGCCTCGAAGAAAGTCTTGACAATCACACGGGAGCATGCCATCATGGCAAAGCTGATGATATAGGACATGAACAGCACGCTGACCGGAGCCAGGTTAAACTCCAAATAGCTTTCCGTCAGGACGCTCGTTATCATCAGCAGTGCATACGACACCGTCAATGACACAAAAATGCGCATGATATCCACAAAGGAGGAAAAGCGCAACACATTGGAATACGTACGGAAAACACGGAAGAAAATCAAGTTGACAACAACCGTCCATAAAATGGTCTTGTCAATGGTAGAGGATTCCAAAAAAATGCTTCTGAAATCATATCGGAGAGCATAGGCCAACAGACTGGATATGACGATGATAAATACGTCAATTAATAGAATAGTCCATATCGGAAGCACTTTCGCGGAAAGATACCGATGAAAAAAATTTCGCTTCATTTCGCTTGACAGTTTTGTTTTAGGCGAGGCAAAGATACACTATTTTAGTCAAAACGGACAAGAAATCGATAAAAAAATGTTATAATAATTATTTATCGTCTATAAAGAAACTATCCCGCCTCCCTCGTTTTAACAGTTGGAAAGCGGGATAGAAATAGTTTTACCCCAGAAAATGCGGTATCCGCTACATCAGATTACTTGCCAACTCGCTCAACTGGCTACGCTCCCCTTTCACCAGATTGACATGGGCAAACAAATTCTGGTCCCTCATGCGGTCTATCATATAAACAAGCCCATTGGACTGACTGTCCAGATAGGTTGGTCTATCTGCTGAATATCACCGGTAAACACCATTTTTGTGCCTTCACCGGCACGGGTGATGATGGTCTTAATCTCATGCGGAGTCAGGTTTTGGGCTTCATCAATAATACAGTAGGTCTCGCTCAAACTGCGCCCGCGGATAAAGGCTAATGCTCGATGACCAATTGTTCACTTTTTTGCATATCCTCCAAGCGTTTCACTTCAGAGGAATTGGCAGCGAACTGATGCTTGATTACATTCAAATTATCGAACAAAGGCTGCATGTAAGGAGCCACTTTCTCATTGGCATCACCGGGAAGGAATCCAAGGTCTTTATTGGATAGGGCCACGATGGGACGTGCCAGGAGAATCTGCTTGTAGTCGGTAAGTTTTCCCAATGCGGCGGCCAATGCCAGCAGGGTCTTGCCGGTTCCCGCCTTGCCGGTCAGGGCAACCAACTTGATGTTCGGGTCGTTCAGCACCTCAAAAGCAAAGCTCTGCTCGGCATTGCGCGGCTCAATGCCATAATTCTTTGTCTTGTGGACCCGGCAAATCGAATGGGCAAAGGGATTATAACGCGCAAGCACACTGCTGCGGTCACTCTTCAGCACAAAACATTCGTTGGGACGAATGATGTCCTTAAAATCGAACTCGTTGATGTCCAGTCCTTCTTTGGAAGAATAAATGCGGTCTATCAGCGCAGGGTCAATACCCTCGAACACTTCATTCGACTTTTCGAATATATCCACATTGATTACCTTATCATTGATGTAGTCTTCGCACAGCAGACCGATGGAACGCGCCTTCATGCGCAGATTCACGTCTTTCGTGACAAGGATGGTTTTCATTTTAGGCTTTTTGGTGGAAAGCCAGTCCACTACCGACAGAATCTGATGGTCGGGGATGCGTTCGGGAAAGGAATCACGTACTCGGGGAGAGTCCACCATGCCTGCCACCACAAACAGACGGCCTAAGCCCTCTCCCAATGGCGCCCCTTTGGTGAACAGATTATCATCGGTAATCAAATCAAGCTCACGGACGAACTCACGCGCATTGAAATTAATCTGCTCATTACCTTTCTTGAATTTGTCCAGTTCTTCAAGGACTACGATGGGAAGATAAATGTCATTCTCTTGAAAAATTCTTCAAACAGTTATAATCGTGAAGAATCACATTCGTATCAATCACAAAATTTTTCTTAGCTCCCATACACGTTAGATTTAAATTGTTAATACCTTTGCATAAGCTTAAGATAAGCTACACTGCAAGCAATTTCAAGCAAGCTTGATTGCGTTCGGTCTGCATTATCTTTGTCGCTTTTAAAGATAACAAATTAATAGGGAGAAAGGATTGCTTCTCCGTTAAATATTATAAAAGATGGATTATCAGGACACTTTAACTTACTTATATAACAGTGTGCCCATGTTTCAGCAAGTGGGCGGCTCAGCATACAAGGAAGGATTGGAAAACACTCTGACCCTGGACGCACACTTCGAACATCCCCACCGCAGTTTCCGCAGCATTCATGTGGCCGGTACCAATGGAAAGGGTTCCTGCTCGCATACGCTTGCCGCCATACTGCAAGAGGCAGGATACAGGGTCGGGCTCTATACCTCGCCCCATCTGGTGGATTTCCGGGAGCGCATCCGGATTAACGGACAGCCTATACCCGAGGAATACGTCATCCGTTTTGTAGAGCAGGAACGTGGCTTCTTCGAACCCCTCCATCCCTCTTTCTTTGAGCTGACCACCGCCATGGCCTTCCGCTACTTTGCCGATGAAAAGGTGGATGTAGCCGTAATCGAGGTGGGACTAGGCGGACGCCTGGACTGTACCAATATCATCCGTCCGGATGTATGCATCATCACCAACATCAGTTTTGACCATACCCAATTCCTGGGGGACACCTTGGCAAAAATCGCAGGAGAGAAGGCAGGAATCATTAAAAGCGGTATCCCCGTTATAATCGGCGAGACCACTCCCGAAACGAAACCGGTATTTCTGGAAAAAGCACAGACAACGGGTGCTCCCATCTACTTTGCCGAGGAGAATGACCGTGAAGACTATCCCGGAATAGAATACGAACTGAAAGGCTCTACCAGCAGAAAAATGCCCGGACCATCCTCACCGCCCTCCCGCTACTGAAAGAAGCCGGCTACCGGCTGGACGGACAAGCAGTGCGCAGTGGCTTTGCCCGTGTGGTGGAACTGACAGGCTTGATGGGACGCTGGCAAAAACTGCAGGACTCGCCCACCCTGATTTGTGACACCGGCCACAATGTGGGAGGCATCACCTACATTACAGAACAACTGAAGCAACAGACTTACCGACAGCTACACATCGTCATAGGCATGGTGAATGACAAGGATATACGGGGGGTACTGGCCTTGCTACCCCGGGAAGCGACCTACTACTTCACCAAAGCCAGCGTGAAGCGGGCATTGCCCGAAAGCGAACTGCAGGAGCTGGCCGCAGCAGCTGGCCTGAAAGGGCATTGCTATCCTGACGTACCCGCCGCCGTGCGGGCCGCACAAGAAAAAAGCCTCCCGGAAGATTTCATCTTCGTGGAGGCAGCAGTTTCATTGTGGCCGACTTGTTAGCGAACCGCGATGCACTCAATCTCTACTAAGGCGTCTTTAGGCAGCGCCTTCACTGCCACAGCCGAACGTGCCGGGAAAGCACCGTCAAAATAAGTGGCATATACCTTGTTCATATCAGCGAACAAGGACATGTCTGCCAGGAAAACGGTTGTCTTCACAATATTTGCCATGCCCAGGCCTGCCTCTTCCAGAATATGCTTTATATTCTCCAAGGACTGGCGGGCTTGCGCTTCAGCACCTTCAGCCATCACTCCGGTAGCTGCGTCAATAGGCAACTGACCTGATACAAATACCATTCCGCCGGCTTCGATAGCCTGGCTATAAGGCCTATGGCGCCCGGTGCCTTCTGGCTGCAAATCACTTTCTTCATGATTGTCAAAGTTTGTTTTTATTAATAATCGAGTCTATTTTCCTTTTTTGAAATAAAAAAATCCGAAGTATATGCAGTATTCCGGAAATCCACGCATTTTATAAATAAAACAACGTAATTTCACTCATAACCTGTTATACCTAGACTTAACTCATTTAACACGGGGAGTTCCCCAAAACAGAGGCTCTGCTTGCGAAAGCAGAGCCTTTATTCTATCCCATCCCTTTACTTGCAATGCTTCTCAATCAAAGCATCCACATTGGGGTCACCCAATTCCTTTGCCTTGGCAAAGCTGGCACAAGCTTCCTTGTCCTTCTTCATCTGCAGCTGGGCGATACCCATCAGACGGTAGGCTTCGGCATATTTAGGGTCTTTCTCCAGAGCAGCCTTCAGCACATTCAACGCCTCCTCGTAACGTCCCACGCGAAGATTCACCACTGCCAGTTCGGCACGGTAGGTCAAATCTTCCGGATTCAGTTCGATGGCCTTCGCCATATCGTCCAGCGCACGCTGGTACTGCTTGGCCTTCAAGGCAGCCTGCTCACGGTAATAGTAGAACATGTCGTTCACTTTACCGTTCACGGCATTGTAATAGGCGTCATAATCCAGCATGGCATTACGCGCCTGGTCTGCATTCATACGGGCTTGGGCACGCTCCAGCAAGTAAGGGGCGGCTTCCTCCGTATAGGGCTGGGTAAAGCGGGCCACACAACTGTCCATCAGAGCCAGTACCTCTTCGGCAGGTGCCTGCATCAGTTCCTTGGTCTTGGCAGCACTGAAGAAGGTAGCCGGAGAGGCCAGAATGGTCTTATTCACTTTATCATAGCTGGTAAATGCCGACGGATAGTCCTGCTTGGCAAACAGGATGTCACCCTCCAACTGGACATAAACCGGAAGCTCGTCAATGGCTATCGCTTTCCGTACCTCGTCCAGAGCCTTGTCGAGCGACCAGTCCTTATAAACTTTCTCGGGCTTGCCCAATGCATAATTATAGATTATCTTGGCCCGGTTGTAATACACATCATCTTTCTTTGCCGCAACCTCCAAAGCCTTATCCATATCTGCGGCGACCTTATCCATGGAAGCATCTTCACGGGACATGAACAGATGCTGGGAAGCGCGGCGCAGATAACCGTCGGCACTGGCAGGATATTGTGCAATGAAATCATTCAGAGTCTCCATATACTTCTCCGGAGACAGTTGGGAAGAAGCCATGTAGAGGAACACCAAAGCCTGCTCTTCGGTATCGGGCAATGCTTCTTGATACCGATGCCCTTCAATGACATATCTCCATAAGACAATGCGGAGATATTCTGCGACATGGCGAAATTGGCATCAATGGCATAGCAGATGGTAGCCGTGTCTTGTCCGGAGGACTTCTGCGCAAGGCCGAAGACCTGCCCGTCCACAGTCATCAGCGGACAACTCACCATCTTGTCCTTCAGACGCATATCGAGCGTATAATAGGAATAGTTGCCGGAAATCTTATCAGCTTCCTTTACTTTCCCGGCAGTGAAGGAACGGTCCTTCTGGGTGGAATAAGGCAGCAGATATACATCCGCACCGGCAGCCGGAGCCACAGCAGCCAAAGTGAGTGCCGTGACTTTCTTTCCGGGGATGCCGACACGGAACTTGACAACATCGTCACATGTCATCGGCCCCATAATGGCCTCCACCGGCATCTGTGCCCCGTCCGAGCTCATCACAACGGCGCGCTGGGCACCTTTGAACAAGGTGTAGTCAGAAAGCGCAACGCCATCTTCAGTGACAAAAAAGCCGTTTCCAGTATTCAGTATCTTATCGTTCTGGTCGTAGGTCACCACCGAAAAAACGGCACGTTTGGCTTTGTCTACCCACTTCGGGGCTTGTGCCACACTCCACTGAGCCAATAAACAGAGAGTGAGCATCAACAGCAATTTCTTTTTCATATCTTAGTTGGTTCTTTGTTTTACCGCTTCATAAATCAAAATGCCGGCTGCAACGGAAACATTGAGGGACTCGATGGTTCCCAACATGGGAATCTTCACCCACTCGTCACACAACGCCAGGTTGTCATAGGACACCCCCTTGTCTTCGGCACCCATAATGATGCACATCGGACCGGTATAGTCGGCTTTGGTATAGTCGTAATCGCCTTTCTCCGTGGCTGCCACGATATGGAAACCACTATTCTTGAGGAATTGCAGGGTCTCTTTCAGGCTGTGTTCGCGGCAAACGGGCAAAGTGTGCAAGGCTCCTGCCGAGGTTTTCATGGCATCTGCGTTGACAGATACACTGTTCCGTGCAGGGATAATCACGGCATCTACCGCCGCACACTCGCAAGTACGGGCAATGGCACCGAAATTGCGGACATCCGTGATGCCGTCGAGCATCACAAACAGAGGATTCTTGCCCTGCTCGAAAAGGAAAGGTACCAAGTCCTCCGTCTTCTGGTAAGTGACTGAAGAGATGAAGGCAATCACTCCCTGGTGATTCTTCCGCGTCACGCGGTTGATGCGTTCCACCGGAACGCGCTGTACCGGTATCAAAGTCCCTTTCAAGACAGCGAACAGCTCTTTTGACAAATCACTCTGAATGTCCTTCTTTACCAATATCTTGTCTATCTCTTTTCCTGCCTGAATGGCTTCTATCACGGCACGAACGCCGAAAATCATTTCACTGTTATCAACCATATATGGGTATTTACTATTTGACGATTTACTATTTACTATTTGATACTTCCAGCAATGCTCTGGCATTGTTCAGTGCGGCTTCGGTCAGCTTAGCACCACTCAGCATATGGGCTATTTCTTCCACACGTTCATCGTCGGTCAGACGACGGATGTGACTGTTTGTTTCCGTCTCGTTGTCCTGCTTGTACACCTTATAATGGGCGCATCCGCGGGCAGCAATCTGGGGCAGATGGGTGATACTGATTACCTGGCGGTCCTGCTCGCCCATCTCCTGCATGATATCCGCCATGCGGTCGGCTATCTCGCCGGAGACTCCGGTATCTATTTCGTCGAATACAATGGTAGGAAGCTTGACGGCACCGGCTATCATTGCTTTGATGGAGAGCATGACGCGGGCTATTTCACCACCCGAAGCTACGGAGGAGACGCTTTGCAATGCCCCGTTCTTATTCGCGGAAAACAAGAAGTTCACAGTATCCGCCCCGTGTATGCCCGGCTCTTTGCGGGCACCTATCTCTACCTGGAAACGGACATTGGGCATGCCCAACGGAACCAGCCGCGCAGCCATCTGCTTCTCCACTTCACGGGCAGCGGCAGTACGCGCTTGGTGAGGACGGCAGCCTGCTTTTTCACCTTATTATATAAAGCGTCGCAACGCGCTTTCAGTTCCTCGATGTGCTCGTCGGACGAAGTGATGGCTGAGAGTTTGGCGGCGTATTCATCCGTCAACGCCAGAAGTTCACCGACAGTGGAAACGCGGTGCTTCTGTTGGAGCGTATAAATCAAGTTCAGACGTTCGTTCACTTCATCCAGACGTTCGGGGTTGAACTCTATTTCATCCTCCTTACCCGACACTTCCTGCGAAATATCCTTCAACTCGATATAAGTGCTTTCCATGCGTTCGGCAAGTTCCCCGGCAACCGGATAAACCTCTGCAGGCCGAGCATCGTATTCAGGCATTCCTTCAGCCCGGACAACAAGCCTCCTTCGTCCGAGTAGAGCGTCTGCCCTACCCGATAGAGTCCGGCCTTTATCTCTTCCGCATGGCTCAGCGTATCTGCCTCTTGCTCCAGCTCCTCCTGCTCACCGGCAGACAAGTGTGCCTCTTCCAACTGTTCCAGTTGGAAACGGATATAGTCTTCGTCCGACTTATCCTGATTGGCACGGGCAACAAGGGCCTCCAAATCCTGCTGTGCCTGCTTCCATGCTCCGAAGATATGCTGGTAAGCAGACAAGGCCTCTTCGTTATGCGACAAGATGTCCAGTACATTCAACTGAAACCCTTCCTTGTTCAGCAATAGGTTCTGATGCTGGGAATGCACGTCAATCAGCTGTTCTCCCAGCTCCTTCATCTGAGCCAATGAAGCAGGCGTGTCATTGATGAATGCCCGGCTCTTGCCCGAAGCGGACACCTCGCGGCGCAGGATGCATTCTTCCTCGTACTCCAACTCATTCTCCTCAAAGAAAGGCTGCATACCGTAAGCGGAAATATCAAAACGGGCCTCGATAATGCACTTCGAAGCTCCTACACGAATGGCTTTCACATCGGCACGCTGTCCCAGCAGCAGACCGATGGCACCCAGAATAATGGATTTTCCAGCACCGGTCTCACCCGTTATCACCGAGAAACCGCTGCTGAAGCTGATATCGAGCTTTTCAATAAGCGCATAATTCTGTATGTAAAGCGAACGCAACATAAGGATATTGACGATTTGACGATTTACTATTTACTATTTAAATCTTTCACCAGACGGTCTACGATGTCGGCAGCCACTTCGGCTTTGGACTTCAAGGGGGTAGTCCGTCTTTCCCTGGTGGTCTATGATACTGATTTTATTGGTATCGCAACGAAAACCGGCTCCCTTGTCGTTCAGGGAGTTCAGCACGATGAAGTCCAGATTCTTGCGGTTGAGCTTGTCTTCCGCATTCATCTGCTCGTTATGAGTCTCAAGGGCAAAGCTACGAGGAGGCGCCGTTGGTGCTCTGTATCGTTCTTCAGATTGCCTAAGAAAGCGGCTATGTCGCGAGTAGGTTTCAAGTTCAAACTCATCTCCCCGGTCTTTTCACGCTTGATTTTCTCATCCGCCACTTGTTCGGGGGTGTAGTCTGCCACGGCAGCCGTCAAGATGGCGGCATCGGCATGGACAAAGGCGGCGGATGCAGCTCGAACATCTCCTGCGCCGACTCTACCGCATGGTACTGGTGCATCGGGAAGTAAGTGCCTTGCTGCACCGGACCGGCAATCAGTATCACCTTGGCCCCTCTGGCGGTACATTCATCTGCCAGGGCAAGTCCCATCTTGCCGGAAGAATAGTTGCCGATGAAGCGCACCGGGTCTATCTTCTCATAAGTAGGTCCTGCGGTTATCATCACTGTCTTGCCCACCAGGTCGCCATCTTTGGCAGCAAAGTACATTTCCAGGTGGCGGATGATATTCTCCGGCTCCTCCATACGGCCTTTCCCCACCAGATGGCTAGCGAGTTCTCCCGTAGCAGGTTCTATGATGTGGTTTCCATAAGAGCGGAGTGTATCCAGATTCTTTTGGGTGGAAGGATGGGCATACATGTCCAGGTCCATGGCAGGCGCCACAAACACCGGAGCTTTGGCGGAAAGATAGGTGGTAATCAGCATATTGTCTGCCACGCCATTCGCCATCTTGCCGATGGTGGAAGCCGTAGCCGGGGCTATCAGCATGGCATCTGCCCACAGACCGAGGTCCACATGGCTGTTCCAGGTGCCATCGCGTTGGGCAAAGAACTCACTGATAACCGGTTTGCTGGTCAGGGCAGAGAGCGTGATAGGGGTAATAAATTCTTTTCCGGCAGGCGTAATGACCACCTGCACCTCTGCACCACGCTTAATCAGTCCGCGAATAATATAGCATGCTTTATAGGCGGCAATGCTGCCCGTAATGCCCAATACTATTTTCTTCCCTTTCAGTATATTTGCCATTTATTTCTGAGTCATTTCACGCAGACGTATCTTGGTCAGCGTGGCTTTGGTATTCAGGGTAAAATCACTGTTCAGAATCCAGCTGTAATAGCCGGGATCGCGCTTCAGAACATCGGATACCGACATGCCCTTGTACTTGCCGAAGTTGAATACTTCCACACCTTTGTCATCGTAGACCATACGACCGGCAAAGTCCACATTCTTGTTGAAGCTGGAATAGTCGGCAAGGAAAGCCACGTCATTCTGCAACTCCGGATAGCGGTCCAACTGCGACATCAGCACTTCGTAGGTGGCACGTGTATCAGCCTCTGCCGTATGGGCGTCTTCCAAATTCTTGCCGCAATAGAATTTATAGGCAGCAGACAGCGTGCGTTGCTCCATCTTGTGGAAAATGACCTGCACGTCCACAAACTTGCGGCGACTCATGTCAATGTCCACACCGGCACGAAGGAACTCTTCCGCCAGGACGGGGATATCAAAACGGTTGGAGTTGAAGCCCGCCAAGTCGCATCCTTCAATGTCATTGGCAATGTTGCGCGCCACTTCCTTGAATGTGGGGCAGTCGGCTATATCGGCATCGTAGATGCCATGAACGGCAGATGCTTCGGCAGGAATGGGCATTTCGGGGTTGATACGCATGGTTTTGGACTCCTCATTCCCGTTGGGATATACCTTGAGGTAACAGATTTCGACAATTCGGTCTGAGTTGATATTGGTACCCGTAGTCTCCAAATCAAAAAAGACTATCGGATTTTTCAGATTCAATTTCATTGTTTTTTCGTTTTATAAGTCTGGCTATGAGCTATAAATTATAAGTTTAACTTACAAGCCACGAGCTACAAGTACCGTGCGGCATAATTGCGCAGCCACTTGTAGCTCGTAGCTCATAATCCGATTGCTAATATTCATCAGTCATTCAGCATCATCGGCATCAGCAGCATCAGCAAGTCTTCGTTCTCTTCCTGCTCTACCGGAATAATGACACCTGCACGTGAAGGATCTGCCAGTTCGATAACGATTTCATCGGCAGAAATGTTATTCAGAATGTCAATCAGGAAAGTGGACTTGAAACCGATGCTCATCGGATTGCCCGCATATTGGCAAACCAGTGTTTCTTCGGCCGATGTAGAGAAGTCGATGTCCTGTGCGGAGATGACAATCAGATTCTCCTGCATACGGAGCTTGATAAGGCTGCTTGCCTGCGAAGAGAAGATAGACACGCGGCGCAAAGCACCGAGCAGTTGCAGACGGTCTACCGTCACTTTATAAGGGTTGTTCTGCGGAATCACAGAGTTGTAGTTGGGATAGCGTCCTTCGATGAGACGGCACACCATGCGGTAGCTTTCCAATGTGAACACAGCGTTGCGTTCGTCGAACTCGATAGTCACCATGCCTTGTTCTTTCGGCAGCAGATTCTTCATCAGCGAAGCCGGCTTCTTGGGCAGGATAAAGGCGGCACGTTCGTTACCTTTGGCAGCCAGTGTCTTGCAGCGCACCAGCTTATGACCGTCTGATGCCACCATCGTGATGTCCTCCGTTGTGATATCGAAATAGATACCGTTCATCACGGGACGAAGCTCGTCATCAGCCGTAGCAAACACGGCACGGTTGATACCACCCAGCAACACTTGTGCATCCATTTCCACACGTACGGCATTGTCACCCAACATGGCAGACTGCGGGAACTCGTCCGCATTCTGCCCCATCAGGCTGTATTTACCGTTCTGATACTGTACCGTGATTTCAAGGGAATCCGTATTGATTTCAAAAGTCAACGGTTGTTCGGGAATTTCCTTCAAAGCGTCCAAAAGGGTTTTGGCTGTGACGGCAAAACGGCCGTCCATATCACTTTCATTCACTTCGACCGTAGTGACCATCGTCGTTTCACTGTCGGAAACAGTTGCAGACAAGGTTCCGTCTTGCAGTTCAAAGAGGAAACAATCCAAAATAGGCAACGCATTCTTCGAATTAATCACACGGCTGATAGCCTGCAAATGACTGGAGAGCGCAGTACTCGAAACGATAAATTTCATATCTTCTGTATATTTAAGTTTTTTATTTTGCTAACGTCTTAGAAACCGTTTTTATCTTTTTCAAACTGACGGACAAAGTTAAAAAAAAGAATTCCCTACGACAAAGAAATAGCAAGAAAAAACAGCCGAATATTCGTCTCATATTCCTAAAAAATTGTAACTTCGCCGCATCATTTAAAAAGAAAACAATGGAATTTACAGGAAAAATCATCGCTATACTCCAGCCCAGAGGCGGAGTTTCCAAGTCAGGTAACGAATGGAAATCACAAGAATATGTGATTGAAGACCATGGCCAATATCCGCGCAAAATGTGTTTTGACGTATTTGGAGCGGACAAAATCGAACAGTTCAATATTCAGATGGGCGAAGAGCTGACAGTATCTTTTGATGTAGATGCACGCCAATGGCAAGACCGTTGGTTCAACAGTATTCGCGCATGGAAGGTAGAACGCGTAAGCACTGCCGCACCCGCTCCGGGCGCTCCCGTTCCGCCGCCGGCTCCCACTGCCGCACCGGAATTCCTCGCAGGGGATGCAAAGGATGACCTGCCGTTCTAAGAATATGTTATAATTCACCACAGATTGCACAGATTAACACAGTTCATTCTAGAATTTTGATAATCAAGAATTTTTAGCTGTTTTAATCTGTGCAATCTGTGGTGAGTGTGTATTTTGACTTTCCTCGTGCTTATTTTCCCTCAGCACTCTACAGAATGACCGATTAATCACCCTTTATAAAGCAATACGATATTCGGATAAACCACCCCTTCTGTACAAGTGAATTGTACTGCAAGCATGAAATGACGGAAGAAGTTGGATTGACGGAAGAAGAAGTTCGGTATCAGACGCACATACGTTTCAGGCTGGCTCAGCATCATCTCCATATCCACCATCATCACAAAATTATATATGGGTGAAAGACTGCCTATACCCTCTTCGTACACCGGTGTTCCGTCTAACACATCTCCACTCTCCACCGCCTCAATATAGGCCGAAAGGCTCAGTGCATCGGGAGCCAGCAACAGACTACCCCGATAGAAACAGGCAAAGGTATAAAGGGCAGACTCCGTGATGCCCGTCAGCTGGGTAAGCAGCGTGTTACGGGGCAACACATATTTAGGGAACTTCCTTGCTTTGGGATACAACGAATTATTTGAAACCACCTTCGGCATAAGCGGAGCATCCTCTTCCTTGGGGGTACTGTAAAGCAGAGACTGCAAGCGGCGTTCCGCTGCCAGTTCATCCTTGAGAGGGATACACATCACGGCGCAAGGCAGCTTGTCCAACGTGTCTTTAGACTGGAACAAGCAAGACATCACGCTCTCGCCCGCATGCTCATTCAAGTAAGCAATCCACTCCTCGTCGCGCTGCTTGATATAGTCTGAATAGGTGGCCTTGGCATACTCCTGACTGGCAGTAAAGCCAAACCAGGAATTTCTGTCAGACATTGCCCAGCGATCGTAAAAGAAAGTGGAAGACGGAAGCAGAGCCCCGGAAAATCCGTCCTCTACCGGCTGCTGCACCCGCAAGGCATTGATAAACGTCTGTGTGGAATCCGACCCATGGCTGATGCCGGAGCAATAAATGGCATCTTCATTGAACTTCATGTCAAACTCCGCCCAACTGCCCAGCTGCGTCTGCGAACGGATACCATCCGTAGGCTTCCCCATATCCACTCCTTTCATACGCACATAGACCGTGGCAGCCACGTTACTCTGCTTGCCCGCGTACATAGTGCGGAAAGAAGGGAGGTTCATCAGGGACTTTTTGCTGCGCCGCGCATCAATCACATGTTCTATCAAACGCTTCTGGAAACTTACAACCAGAAAATCGGGAGTGAAGTAGGCAGCCAGGAAACGACCGTCTGCCATGGGATAGATACGTATCTCCTCTCCCTTGTAATCGAAATACTTGGAAGAAACGAACTGGAGCAGTACTTCTCCACAAAAGATTCCACCAACTCATAATCACCCGAACCCAAACTGCAATACAATACTTGGTTCATCGGTGTATCCGGCTCGTGAAAGCTAATCAGCATCTTGTTCATCTGTTTACTCAGTCCATGCGGAGTATCCTCCACCAAAGTATACAAATACTTCTTCAAGTAAACAAAAAGCTCCGATACGTATAGAAAATGATTGTCTTTGCTGCAATTCAGTTCATTGATATCCTCCACGAGGTCTGCCATACGGTCGGTTTCGAGTATGGCTGTGGCATCTTGCGGCACCAAAGTATAAAGATTGAAATCCTGCCGGTTCTCCACCGAATTCAACCGCAGGAAAGAATACACACCAAAACCGGTACATAGCAGCACTATGGACACAACGACAGCTATCTGTATGAGGAGTCGGAGTTTCATGGCATTTATTCATCAACTTTTGGCAAAATAGCATTTTCTACTAATAAAACAAACAAAATAGTTCTACGCTTTCAAACTTATTGGAATTTGCCTTATTTTACTATCTTTGCATTATCACCTATATAAAACAAATTATTATGAAACACATTCTTTTGGCAGCCTGTGCGGT
>ENA-OQJX01000573-OQJX01000573.1-human-gut-metagenome-genome-assembly--contig:-NODE-573-length-17231-cov-3.929724_pt1 | contig 17231 bp, 19 predicted proteins | sample MGYA00242615_ERZ504782 | MGnify/ENA primary metagenome ERZ504782 (study PRJEB26092, sample SAMD00036354) | human gut metagenome | host: Homo sapiens | study: EMG produced TPA metagenomics assembly of... | reverse complement strand
TGATAACACAAGAGGTCTCAGGATAAAACAATTTGATGGAAAATACGTCAGATTCCTTTATTCCAAGACCTCTTTTATTACGCCTTAAAGATGAAAAATAAGTTTGTTATAGTGTGCTTGATAATACAGATGTCGTATCTGTTCCAAGATCTTTAAAAAGTTGATCAGATTTATTCTTCAAGTCATCGTCTACCCTAATTTGAATTGTACTTGCCATCTTAAATACCTCCACTTCTTTTCCTTTTATTATAATGTTATATCATTGCTATTTCAATACATTTACAATGAATCGGATGTTTTTTTAAGTAATAAGTATCTTTCCTTCACACTTTTCTTTCAGTTCCTATATAAAATCATTATTCATAAATCACTGATTCTGTCATTTCAACGAGCAAAAAAAGAAACTGCCTCTAAACTCTAGAAACAGTTCTTAAATATGAATAAAATTGATGTCAAATTGATGTCAAAACAAACGTTCAGATCCGCAAACCCTTGATTTTACGGGCTTTATTTGTCTAAGGACTTCATTGTCGGGATTAATTGAACGATTCCTTCCCCCCTTGTCCGCCGAGCTCCGTCAGGCACCGTACACATCCAAAAACCGATTTTTTTGGTCTTCCACTGAGGTCCATAGAGCCACAAGTTGGCTGTGTCATTCGTGTTGTACAAATTGTTTTGATATATAGATTGTCTCTTCAAGTAACAAGACAATTCTCTACTTATATTATAATCTTTCCCTGGAGATTTGCAACAATTTCCTGCTTTTTCTCCTGTGTCGCTTCCGCATAAACATCCATGGTTGTTGTAATATCTGAGTGACCCATGATACTTTGGATCACCTTCAAATTCGATTCATTCTCACACAGTCTTGTGCAGAATGTGTGCCTCAAATGATGAGCTGAAAAATGAGGAATAATGAGTGGTTCTCTATCCTCTTTCTCTGCTATTTCTATTTCATCTTTGTTATATGCAACTCTTGCCCTTTCAATCGCTCGATTAACTGCATTTGGTAAATATACCGTTCCGGTTGCTGTTACAAAAACGAAATTTGAATATCCATCAATCTCTTCTGAGGAAAAGCCAATGCACTTTTGGATCTCATACTCATCCAGAAAAGCATTGAACACTTCATCGATCATCGGAATGGTTCTCCGTCCTGAAATCGTCTTTGGTGTAGAAATATGCTTGACCGATTTTCTGTTTTCATCAGGTCTGTAGATAAAAGTATGATTCACACTGACAATGCGCTTTTCAAAATCCAGGTCATCCCATCGAAGACCGATGCATTCACCAATTCGCATTCCTGTTCCAAGAAGGACCGTTATAATAGGTACCCATCCTTGATATTCCCGATGGCTTTTAAGTAATCCATAAAAGCTTTCTGCTGTGGAATCGTAAGCGCATGTCTCGGATTATCTTCCCAGATATGGCTCTTTTTGATTTCTGCCATTAATCCGTCTGTCGGATTTTGTCTGAGCAGTCCATCCCTTACAGCCATCTGGAATGCCGGATGCAACTGTGTATGTATACTATCCAGCGTATTTGCTTTCATTTCTTCATCCAGGATAATGCGATAATAGAATTTTTTCACATCAGAATATTTGATCTTACCAATCAGTCTTTTTCCAAATGTTGGTCTGACAAAGTGATTATACATATAGAGATAATTCACTTTTGTTGATGGTTTCAAATCATATTTCTGTTCGATAAACCGATCATACAGTTCATTCAGCGTCATCCTGTCAGCCAGCTGCGGATTCAGTCCATCTTCTTTGTCGCGGATGATTTTTCTTTCTTTTGCTCTGAGTTCAACCAATGTTTTTGCGTAAACAGTTCGTCTATTTTTATCTAAATCTGTATAAGAATAAGAATAGCGACCGTCTTTTCTCTGACTCTCACCGGTTCGCAACACATACCTCCGGCTGTCTTTTCTTGATTTTGCCATCCTCTCACCTCACTAATCGTGAGGAGCATCTTAACTGTGCTTATCCTGTCGGTATAATAGTTCCAATCCTTTCTTAAGCACCTGCCCTTTTGTAAGATCGTACTTTTCAGCATAAGCTTCCAATTGCTTCTGCTCAGCATTGGAGAAACGGATGGTGAAACGATAATTCATGGGATCATCACTCTTTGGTCTTCCCATCTTTGCCATACTATTTCCTCCTTCCTTACAACACTATTATACTTTATGTCCGACAACAAGTCAACGTGTTTTGCTCTCATGTATTACATTTTATTTTTTATAATTCATCTCTGAAATTTTCAAGATATTCATCCACAATCTCTGTATTGACCAGAACAACTCTCTTCACATGATAGACTGCTTTCGCATCTTTCGCTAATTCCTGAAATGTATGCAACCCCATAGAATATAATTGTGCCCCTTCCTCATAACGGACAAATTTCTTTCTTCCGACCTGCACCAGCTTTTCTAATTCTGGAATTTCTTTTCTGACTTTAGGCATGAAAAAACCTCCTTCCTTCGTACATAAAAAAATATCTTTCATATATACAAAAGAAGGAGGTGAAAATACAGCCTATGATATGCAATTTTTTTATTTTAACAAATCGAGCAGCGTATATTCACCTTTTGGAATCTTAGCTGTTCTATGATACTCTTTTATTGCTTCCACAAGAATCCCAGAATTAGAAAAATAATTAAACACGTAATCATATGATTTTACGTCAGACATTCTAAGATTTTCCTTACAAAAATCACTTGGTTTTTTCCCTGATTTTTTGAATTCTTTATACTGATTTTCAGCAAAGATAATCAACATTTCTATTTCCGGTGCAGTAATCACATTGATAACATCTATTTTATGTTCATATGCTTTACCAATTTTAAATTTTTCTCTTCTTGAATCTAATATTCTGATTACTGATATCTTTTCCGCAAATCCTTTTCTCAAATATTTCTGTTCAAATTTTTTGCCGTCCCTACATCGAATTACTGACTCCTCCAGCATCTCTTCTCTCGAAAATACAAGCAATTCTTCATCTAGAAGAATATCCATAATTGCATTTTCTGCAGCACCTTCACATATACACGCTTTATATTTTGCCAGTTCCATATTGCACCTCCTATTTCAGAGATGCAGTTATACTTTTCTTCAACTGCATATAAGCTTCATAAGTAGGTGTCGTTCCTTCCAGAAATCCACTCTGATAAGCATCGCTTTTCTTAATGTCATTTCTTTTTAGAATATTGGAAAGATTCTCTGCTGTAATCCCATCTCTATTTCTAGTAATAAAAATACTGTCATTACGGTCGTATTCATCCAAAAGTTCCGGATAATGAGTGGAAAAGATTAGCATACCACCATTTTTATTTATTTTCCGTCCATAAAGAAACGAATCAGAGTACTTACTATTTCTTTATTGAAATGATTCTCTATCTCATCAACAATCAGGTAGCCTCCATCTTTCAGAACTTCTTGTGCCAAAGTGAAAGTAATCATTCCTTTTACGGTTCCTGACGAGAGATAATTATTTAATTCGATTGGATTGTTCAATACAATCTCTTCTTTTCCTTTAAATTTTAAATGTATAATTGGCTTCTCATTTTTTTCTTCAAAATTTAATTTTTCAATTGTTGGATCCAGATAGGAAATAACCTCAGCCGGAATTCCTTCTGAAAATGGTAACACATTCACATTGGTGAAAAGTAACATGCTGACTACTTTTATATGTTCACCAGTTTTTTTATTATATGCGATCATAATACTAACATCATCTGACAAAAAGCTTTCCTGTTCATCTCGAACAATGACTGGTTCTCTCTCCTCAAAATCCAGCATAGCTTTACGAGTTGTTACTTCTTCAGCTTTTTTTGACCATAATGATTCTGATTCAATACTGTACACAACTCCTTCTACTTTCGTATTCTTAGATGTTATGACCGTTTCCAGTCTGCAAATTTCTTTTGTAGTCTCCGAATAAAAATACACATTCAAAATAGCATTTTTTGTATTTCCTAATATATCTTTCGTATTCATGTGATTGATTGGTTCGTTGTTTATAATTCCCAACGCAAGAAGAAGCACCTTTAATACAGAGGTCTTTCCTGAGGCATTGATTCCTATAAACGCGTTTGCCGGATTTAAATATATATTTGAAAACAAGGAATACAAATTCACTTTATCTTCTTCCGCAACTCTTTGCTGTGCATAAAAAGATAAATCCAGCTTCTCTTTAAACAATGGTAAGCCTTGTGCGGTAACTCTCAATAATTTCATATAACGCCTCCAATTTAAAAACTGATTTTACGTGGTTATTTTTCTTTTACTTCAATTATATCCACATTTCTATATTTTATCAACGGATAATCCGTTTTTATTTTTTTTAATTTTAAAAATCTTTCTCTCACACCCTGTATTTTACCCCTCCATCTTTTGTATATGTAAGAGGGTTTGTAGATTAGAGCAAGATCCACCATGTTTAACAGTATTGCCATTTGGCATCCTGTCATCCTATGGGATTTATCTTGATGGGGATCTCCCCATACCCTCTCAATAACAGACGCTTCACTTGTCTGTTGGTTCCACCTAAAGGTGTTCACAGCACTATTTCTAATATCGGAAGGGACAGCCGATATTGAAATACGTGGACTCCCAGTGGGAGGAATAATCGTAGCGAAAGGAGGAATATGAGAACAGAAAACAAAGATAAAGAACTGAATCACAGACATTTTATAGGATTACGTCTTACCGATGTCGAACTGGATTTATTAGACCAAGGCGCTGCTTGTTTATCTGTTAGCCGATCAGAATATCTGAGGAAACTTCTATTGGAAAAGCAAATCCATCATCAGATTGAAGTTGTTGCAGACATGAACGATCTCAGAAAACTGGTCAGTGAATATGGAAAAATCGGATCGAATCTCAATCAGATCGCCAAGCATTTTAACAGTGGTGGCAGTCAGTCTCGTGCTATAGAAAATGAAATCCATCAGTGCATCACGGACTTATTCCTGTTGAGAAAAGAGGTACTGAAACTGGCAGGTGGTATGAATGGCAATCGTAAAACACATTAAAAGCAGAAATGCAAATTACTCGGCTGCTATTAATTACCTTCTGTTTGAACATGATGAAAAAACCGGAAAAAAGATTGTAGATGAATCCGGTCGAAGCATCCTGCGAAAAGAGTTTTATATGGATGGTCTGAACTGTGATCCGATGTCTTTTGACAAGGAATGTGAACTGACAAATGCTCATTTTCACAAAAATAAGAAACGTGAAGATATCAAAAGTCACCACTACATTATCAGCTATGATCCAGCCGATGTTGATTAATACGGAAAAAAGAGGTACAGTGAAATAGACTTCGTTTGTGTTGCTAGAAAGAGTAGATTAGGAGGAATTTTATGATGGATAATAATAAGATGATATGTTATTGTGATCAGGTTACAAAAGGAGAGATTATTGAGGCTATGGAAAAGGGAGCCAAAACACTCGCAGATATAAAAAGAATGACAGGAGCTTGTTGTAGTTGCAAGTGTGCAGAATTAAATCCAAGCGGGAAGTGTTGTGCACAAGACAATTGCACTTGTGATGAAAGAGTATTTATCAAATAAAAATAGTTAAGATATTTCTATGGAGATTGGGGTCGTGGGTGATACAGAGAGGTGTGTTGCCCAATGTCATTAAGTTAATTTAAAAAATTAAAAAAAGCAGAATGCAAGTAGGTAAAATCTCACTTGTATTTTGCTTTTTTCATTTTGTTATCTGTTTTTTGCACGGCAAACAGACAGATGGATTGTACATCTGTCTAGCCTCATATGTGATTTCTGTCCGTCGGACCAAGAGTTTGCTTACAGCTTCCTTCAGATTCTACCTTACGATAGACACCCTTGCTGTTCAGCTATACACTTCCTTGTCGCCTAGGCGTGTTCGGGACTTTCACCCGTTAGAGCGCGCCCATGGCGCGCAAACTAAAATATCGCCAGCCATAGCATGGCTGACGATACAAAAATTTATTATTTTTTATTGTCCTCTTGACGGGGAGCATACCATTATTATAGTGGTTTATTTTTTATTCCAATGCAACAAACATGTAAAATGTCTGATGTATTTTTGCAAGTTTTGTTCCATAGCAGTGTTTATCTTATTTTCCGTCTTCTTCTGAAAAACAGAATCATGATAATACTTATGGCAAATAGTAACCATACATGCCTGCTTGTTCTCAGACGAACCCCTGTTTCCGGTATTAATTGTGTGTTTTCGTTTGTGATTTTTAACTCAATCACGTCTCCTCGTGCAGCCTCAATCCGCTGTTTCATGACAGCTGTATTTCCATTCGATGTTGCCTGCACTGGATTTGAATACTTATCATTCTCTTCTTTTTTAGAAATCGAAACAGCGTATTTTGATGTATCAACAGTTTCTGTTATTATGATATCCGAAGATATATCTACATTTTTTAATGTAACTTTATCTCCATGTTTCAAAGAAGTTCTAATTGTCTTGCTACGCAGCTTTTGACCATCTTCCCAATAGAGAATTTCCATATCAAATGGCTTCTTGCGGTTTCCAAGTGGACCAGTGACTTCCTTTGTAATCTCAACCGTCACCCCGCCTTTTTGCGGATGATTGACGATATGTCTGTCCGAAACAGCTCTCCAGGTATTTGTCATCGGTGATTTCTCATATAGGAATAAAATATCGGATTCTACATCGACCATATATAAATTAAAGTTATCCTGATACTGTGTTTTGGTTTTATCTGCTTTGTCCTTTTTGTTTGGAGTAACAGATTCTACCATCCAGTATCGTCCGTTCTCAAAGTCCTCCGGTAATTGAAGCATTCCATTTTCATCTGTTTCTAAGGAACGATACGTCGTACACGTTTTTCCATCCTTTTTCAGAACGATATCGTCCTTGCTCTGTGTATTGTCATAATCTACTGTATATCCTGTATCATCCGCATATTTTTTCGTAACATCATCATACGGTACTTTGTAGAACAGAAAACCTGCACCAGCAAGTCGGTTTCTTGGAAGATCATCCGTCTTTAAGAAACTTCGTTCAGCAAGATTGAAATGCAGATTCTGCACTTCCAGTTCCATCTTGGAAACATCCTTGAACTCATTCTCATCCTTCGGGAATATTTGTTGTCCATTTGAATCGAAATACTGAATCTCTGGATAAATAACTTCATAATATAGGAAACCATCCCCGTATTCCAAAGAATAATGTGTCTTTCCTATCTCAATTTCTTCCACCTTATATTCCACCGGATTTCTGTCCTGGAATAGTGGAACATTGTCGACTGTGTGTTCCCATCCGTTCTCTTCATTCAGCAGGAATTCCTGTCCTGTAGAAATTCCATTCTGATACAATCTGATTTTCACCTGTTTTTCCGTCAGTGCATCATTTGGATTTTCCCATGTCTTTTTGATATGCAGAGTGCCTGTTTTAGCAAAATTTCGGATATTAAGGCTGGTATCTCCTCGCTGAAGCAGAACAGATTTTCCGTCTATCTTACCATCAACTGGTGCCTTAACAGCCTCCTGATTTTCGTTAGCCTCCCTATCCACCAGTTTTGCATCAGTGATTTTGAATGCTCCATTGGCAATCTCAACTGTGATCTGTATATCTCCTGTGTCTACATATCCCGTCGGTAAGTTTGTCTCTCGCAACAAATACGTCTCAGTTGCTGTTCTGTTCTGTTTGTTTTCATCTTGTAACGGAATGTGAAGTTGTGCGATTCCGTATTTATCAGTTGTTACCGTTCCCTCCTCAACACCGTTCTTACTGACAGCAAAATTGATCTTCTCCATTCCCTGTCCGGTAGACTCATCAAATTTGTTCAGTGTGAGTATTCCCTCTTTCTGATAACGGTTCTCCAATTCAATAGTAAGAGTCTCACCACCGCGTCCAATTCCACGTCCTGTGAATTGAATTCCACTTTCTGGATATGCTTCCCATGAATTTACATTATCTCCTTGTTCATGAGAATTGCGAACATTGTACCAACCTGAAAATTTCACATTCGAATCTTTTGGCTTATAGTTGTACTCTTTTAATGTGTATTTCCAGAATGAGTCCGCCTTAACGATCCACGTACAGCTTGTATGTGTATCATCTGTCCATGTACCTACAACTTCTATTGGAGCATCCTCCGCTTGCGGAGCTTCTGCATCCGGTTTCTGGCTATCTTCTGAAGGAAGCACAAGTTTCATATGCTCATGAATGCAGGTGGCTGAGGTTTTCCATCTAAAAGCTTTTCATCCATATCTACCTGGATATAATAATCTTTCTTGACTTCCTCTATTGCTTCCGGCATTCCGACAAAATCTTTCTTTACTGTCAGGTAACCATTTTTTGCTACAATACGTCCGTCAATATGCCACCCATCGGACATTTCACTTTTGAAAGAATACCAATAAATGGTGAAGAATTCGGTATCTAATTTCGATGGCGGAATCTCCCTGTCTCCGATACGAATCATACGTCCGCTTTCACGAATTGTCTGGAATACCTCTTCATCGGAAGGAATTCTATCTATCTTGTAGATATAGTCTCCATTTCCAATATATCCCTCATCTGGTTTAGTTCCCTGCAAAAGTTCTTGCACTCTCTTATTTCCATCCGCATACTGTTCCCACGTAGATGGATTCTTATTTCCAAGAACTGGAACATCATGCAATATACTTGCCTTCACATTACAGTTTGCCACGGCAACCGCACTTGTATAATCGTCTACATTCGTGGTTGGTAATGCTACCGAACCATCTTCCGGCATCGCTGACTTACAGATATAAAACTGTACCTGTTTTCGATTTTGGTTACTCACCTTACGCCACGCTGCATAGAGGGTGATTGGCTGTCTTGCATTATTATTTATAAGATCAGAAATAGAATCCCCTGCACCGCATTCCTGCCACTTTCCGTCTTTGTTTCTGTAATCCCAATGATCGAATTCATACTGTTCCAACTCTTTGCTGTCATTATCTTCATGATCATAAACCAGAGGATATGGTGACTTAACGTTATGTTTTCCAGCTTCTATTTCATTCTCATAATCATCTGTATGTCTTGTCTTATTCTCAACCTGAGGGGTCAACTTAGCTTCCTTAGGAAGTTTCTTCATATAACGAGTTGTATTATAGATAACCCTGACTGCCCCAGACTCCAGCGGTTTGTCTGCGATCACCTCATAAGATGAGTTAACATTCGGAATTTCAAATTTTACCTTATCATCTCCGGACGGTTCCGGAAGAACCTCATTTTCGTCCCTGTCATTAGATGTACAACTCCAGACAATCTCCTTGCCATAATACTCACCTTCTAAACTTGCCCTCTTTGGTACTTCCACAGTATATGCTTCCCCATGGCCTACATACTGTCTCTTAATCGCCTCTCTTTTGGTCAGGTTCAGTGGATCCAACACTTCAATCAGATGAAAACTTCCCTCTACACTGAAATGTCTTCCTGCCAGCCCAACCTGAGAAGAAAGTCCTGTCAAACGATCAAAATAATTTTCGATTCTGTCTGGATTCAGTGGGTTTGGCTGTGAGAAATAATAGACAGATACATCTTTCCCGTTTTTCAGGACAGGAATATACCATGTACCATCGTTGTCCTTATAAGGGTGCTGTACAAACACACGGCTGTCTGTCGCATAACCAAACAGAATCTTCTCTTTCTGATCTGCGCCGGGCTCCAGCTTGCTCGGAGTGAAACCAAACTCACTGTAAATTTTAGAAATCGTATCATCTGGTTTAGCTCGCAAATAATAACGACTGGCTCGGCCACTGTTTGCTTTGATTATGTAATGCTGCTCAGCATTGAGGTTCTTTATCAGCTTATAATGTCCATCGATAAATACATAAAAACTGATATTTGCTTCTTTTGTTGCTGCCGGTTTTTCTGTATTATCAGGAACAATCACATATGGACGTACTGCATCATCTGGCTTAATAGTAAAGCTCATGGTATGCTCTGATTTATTTTTACTCCATGTAACTGCTGAAAGAGTACCATCTTCCTCTCTGCATTCCCAGTTTATATCCTGCGTTTGTTCTTCTACACGCGGGTTTGTACTAACTGTTCTTGTAAGTGTTGACTTTCTTGCAACAAAATCAATTGCCGGAAGATCACGCAAAGCTGTTTGGCTGTAAACCTGTCCATCGTCATCCTGTACTGTCACACTGTAAAAACCGTTATATCTATCATCGTCGTGTTCGAGTAAGGTCTTTGCACTCATGATGCTTGTATTCTGTCCGTCTGGCAGGTAATACACATCCATCGGCTCTCCGGACTTTCCTATATAAATACATTCATGACCTTCTATCGTGTATTTCCCTGCATTATGGATTGTATCGTAATCTCTCTTGGAATAATAAAAACGCTCTTTTGCTCCATTTTGAATAGAACCATCGTAATGAAATTTTTCAAAATGCTTTTTTAACTCATCATTAGAAATATAATAATAAACTGTTCCCGGCTTTGTTGTAGTATCTTTTATAACAGGAATTTCTTCGTTTAGAACATTATATCTCTCATTATTTACAAAAGTATAGAATTTAATGTTCAAGGTTGCTGGTGCAAAAGTGCTGCATGCAACCGTATATGGTTGCTCTATCTTCCCAATAGAAAAGGTTAGTTTATCGCCTTGTTTTACCGGAGAGATTGTTTTATTTTCATCCTCACTGGCACAAAGCCAGTCACTTTCCTTCGTATCTCCTGGATCAACGGAAATTGTGACCGCAGAATCTTTCTTATAGTAACTCACCGTTCGATTTCCATCCGGATTGATCACTGTAACCGAATAGAAACTGTTCTTATTCTGCTTCATCTGGTCTGAATAATTATCCGGAATTTTTTCGCCATCAGATGCTCCTTTTGGCATATAATAAACGTCTGTTGGTACAGTTGCTTCCTGCTTGTCCAGGTTATAAGATACATATTGCTGTCCTTTATAAGTTACCACTGTCGCCTGTGCTAATGTCTTCTCACCACGGACTGTATATGGAAAATAATTTCCGGACTGTGTTTCCTCTGCATTCAAGCCGAACTCTCTATAAATCTCAGCAAGATCACTGACAGATAAATAGCATCTGCCCTGACGGTTCCATTTATACACCTTTTTCAGAGAATCAGCCGGCAGCTTTCGAACCTCATTGTCTGCATATATATAAAACTGAATGTCAAAGGCTGTCTGATCCGCTCTCTGGATCACATAAGACTGTGTGATCTTTCCGATTGTGAACCTCGTCTGGTTCCCTGATTCCCGTATACCATCTATCACCTTATCATCTGTTCCCATACAGGTCCATTCGATCTGGTCTGTCTGGTCCGACAATTGTGGATTAAAATCAGCCACAGCTTCTTCCACTACAGTTCCTGTTAATGCATAACGAATCCGATCCTGCCCTTCTCCCTTTACCTCCACGGAATAAAACGAGTTGTCCTTTTTTACAGAATCTTTTAAATTTAATGCAACGCCTTTTCCATTTGGAAGGTAGTAAACATCTATCGCTTCCCCTTGTTTATTCTGTCCATAATTGTAAGAAACATATGTCTTTCCGGATTCTGTGTCTGTATAAACTTTTCCGTATTCTATCCCGCTTTTTCCCCGGTATGCAGATACAAACTTATTATTTGCATCCGGATTCTGATTCTCACCATTTTTCACAAATCCAAATTCTTCATATATCAGGAGCAGGTCCTCAATGGAAACACCATGGTAGGTAGTTCTTCCGTCTTTCCATGTTGCAATGCCGGTAATGTCATTATGCTGAAGCTTTACCTTGTTTCCATCAATAATGACATAGAAATCAATATCAAATCCTTCGGAAATCTCCTGAAGTTTCGGTGATTCCTCTTGTGCAATCTGCTCCTCGAAGGCTTTTTCTTCTTCTGAAAGCTCTCCCTGGGATGGAGTAATTTCTTCCTCCGGAATCTCTTCTAATGGCGGGGTGATTTTCTCTCCAGGAGTCTCTTCTAATGGCGGGGTGATTTTCTCTCCAGGAGTCTCTTCTGATGGCGAAGTATTTTCTTCTTTCGACGTCTCTTCCGACAATGATGTACTTTCCTCCGGAATAAAATCTTCTGTGTGCATTTCACCCTCTTGAGTACTATTTATATTTGGAATATTCTCTTCTTCCACTGAAACTGCCAAACTGTCGTTCCTGCGCTATTCATGCACAAAACCAATAAAAGTGTCCAGGCTATCCATCTTAGCCATCTCTTTTTCCTCTTCACACAAATTCCTCCTAAAAACATATTTTCCTTTTCTCAACTATCTGCCTTTTTTATCCATTCCTTCTGCATTGCCGCTGCTATAAAGCACTGCAATAGTTTTTTTGAAAATACACCACATTCACCGTTGGCAATCATTCTTATGGCTTCTTCATGCTTTAATTTTCTTTTATAGGGGCGTACACTGACCAATGCATCATAAGCATCCACAAGGCCTACTACCTGAGCACAAAGTGGTATTTCATCACCTTTTAGTCCATCCGGGTAACCAGAACCATCATATCTTTCATGGTGATATCTGCATATTTCATAGCTATTTGATGGCAATCACGCCATCAGTGCTGTAATATACAGTGTCATTATATTTTCCGATATAGACACAATCTTTCCCATTTACTCTTGCACTCTTGAATTCATAGTTTTTCCCGGAACCACTAATCGTAAGTTCTTTGTGGTCTTCGATATTTCCAAGCTCAATCGTAGTCGGAGCACCGTCAATTGCTTTTCCGTTCGCATCAACATATTCTACACGATCTGTCGTCTGTTCATCACCATTCGCAACACTTCTCTGCATTGCGATATTCAAACTCTGTACAGATATCGTATCTGGAAGCTGCTCATCACTTGCCTGTTCTGTAGATTTTTCATTGTCAATAATCTGCTCTGAAGACTTCTCTGATATTTCTGTTTCAGATTCTGTAGTTTCTGTAGTTTCTGTTTCCTGCTCCGGGTCTTCTGTCTTCGATATTTCTGACTCTTTTTCCTTTTCTTTCAATGCATAAGTCATAGTCAGTTTTTGCCCATCTGTAAACTTATTGGCATTGATATTATCGGAACTCCAATAAACCGTATCTTTATATACTCCTATAAAGGAACAGTCTGCATCATTTACTTTTGCACTCTTAAATTCATAATCTTTGTCAGAAATATTTAACTCTGAATGATCTGATATTTTTCCAAGCTCAATGGTCTCTGGTGCTCCTTCAATCGCATTGCCGGATTCATCTACATATTCCACCAATTTTGTGGTCGGTACCTGACCATTTGAAGTTGCTTCCTGTATTTCTTTCTCCAGCTTCTCCACTTCTATGCTATCCGGAATCTGTTCCTCAGTTTCTGTTTCTGATGTGAATTGCTCCGAAGTTTGCTCGGTTTCTGTCTGTTGTGCATCTGTCTCACTTGTAAATGCTTCTGTATCTTGTGTTTCTTCCTGCTCTGTAACCACTGATGTTTCATCTTCTGATGCACTTACGGTTTCCAGATTCATAAAACAAATAGAAAAGATTAGAAGCCAGGAACATGCTATTTTCAAATATGTTTTCCAATTCTTATGCCTCATTTTTCGCATCTTCCTTCCTGTTCTTCTGCTTCTCCATGAGTAATCCGCAAAGGCAGATAACTGAGCCAAAGAATAAGAACAAATAGCCTGCAACCGGACTATCATCACCTGTCTTTACCGGCGAACCGTTATGAATGATATCTTTTGGTCCTGTAGAAGATGGGACTGGGGTTTGATTTTTACCAGTTTGACCGGTATATGAGTTTTTGAATGAAACCTTCGATACTTTATCTCCATTTTCATTTTTGACCACTGTTACCGCCATCAGTTCATTATTGGAATCAAAGAATCCTTCAATCGTTACATCATAGGTTTTTGAATCATATGTATAATTTTCTTTATTCTCTGTTGCCTGGTACAGCTTGTAATGATATTCTCCTGCCTGTCCGACATTCATAATCAGCTCTGTAGAAGAATTACCACTCATATTCCAGGTAAATGTTCTTCTATTGCTTCCCTCCGGCATTGGATTTTGTATCTGATCTGCTATTAAAACATAAGAGCCTGTTTTGTCAGCATCTGCAGAATTGTTTACTTCAAATATCTGTTCCACTGGTATTTTCACTGTTGTGTTTTTGCCAGCTGCCAGTACTGGTTTTTGAACACCCAGAAAGAATATCATGGACAGGAATATAACCATGGCTATTTTTGTTAAACGTGCTGTTCTCATGCTTCTCCTCTCTTCTTCTTCTTCTGTTCTTCTTCTATCTGTCTTGCTATCAGAATCAGTACAAGGACAATCAGGATAAACCATACAATAACTGGCACTTTTCCTACTGCATTTTTCAGTTCATCAATTCCTGTACCTACGTTTTTGGCTTTTTCTTTTTCCGGATATATCTGATCTGTTAAGCGTCCCACCAGGATATTTCTTCCATTTGTCATATCCGATGTACAGGTGGTCAGCAAAACCAGATGATCATCTTCCGTTATATTCATATCTCTTTTATATAAAACATTGTTCTCGATTTCCTGCAGATACTCCTGTTTCGCTTCTGGAGTGTCCAGACACACATTGAAAATCGTTTCATTATAGGCATCTACCTGCATCAATGCATAGAATTCGATTCCATGATCTTTTCCGTCAAAGAACAGATTTCCATATGGATGTTCGTTGAAATACTGTTCTTTTGTAAATTCACCGATATCTCCAAACATCATGTGTTTTTCCATATGGTGGCCATATATAATATTATCAAAATCCGAAAAATCCGGCTTATTTGCACAATGTAAAAAGATTGCTCCGCTTAAGGAATAGTTTCCTTCCGCATCTGTATTCATATAAGTATCATCATTGTCCGTCTGCACCAATGGATAATTGATATTTGTGTCATTCACTCGTATCCATCCAATCACATCCGGATTGATTTTCTGTAATTCTTCAAAAGATTTCGTACTCTTTTCAGTAGGAATATATGCTTCATAATTTTTTGCATCTGCAGTCTGATATACCTGATGGGAATCCCACAGCATATAACCGGAGAGAAACATAGCTGCAAGAATCAGTGATAATGCTATAAAATTTACAATATGGTCTAATCCTCTGATAATTCCTTTCAGCACTTTCTTCATCCGAAGCATATGTACAAGTTCCTTTCACCATTTCTGTTTCTTTTATATTTATCAAAACTGATTCATCTGACCAATTTGCTCGCAAAATTAGCAAAAAGGGATGCGGCGGAGCAACGCCGCACACATCCCCTTTCCTGGTTGCTATATTTTATTATTTCTGTAATCTTCTGCGTTTGAATCCTACAAAAGCGATCAGTGCTACACCGCAAAGTGCAATCATCAGAACGTATGGAAGAGTGTTCATGATGATACCAGTTACAGGTACATCGTTGTATGTATTGGTTACATCAACGATATTCTGTTTCTGACCTAATTTCTGACTTCTTACTGCTGTAAGTTCTGTGTTGTATGATGTTTCAGCAACAGAAGTCAGCTTAGTACCATTGATAGTGATTTCAGCACTACCTTTATAGTTTTTAGCTGCAGACTCTTTTACAGTAATTGTTGTTCCTACTGGAACACCAGTGAATTTCATGTTTTTATTTGCTTTCAAATGGAATGTGTATGTTCCGCCCTCAGCAAGTGTAACATCACCTCCATTAGCTTTGATTCCGCCAAGTGTGTTTGCATCTGTTCCTTTCGGGAATGCAAAGGTTGCTGTGAAAGCGAACTCATCGTCAGGAGTTGTTGCTGTACCATTTGCATTAACAATCTTTTTAGACACATTCAAAGAGCCAAACTGATTATAAATCGGATCTGGATTTGTAGGATCTGTACCTGTACCAGCTTCCTGTACATAAGTGTTAGTAAAGTTGAATCTATTAGTATCGGTATTTCCAATATCTACTTTACCAGTTGCTGTCTGACCTGCATCATCTTTCACTTTATTTACAACGATATTAGAAATTTCTGTACCAGTTGCACCATCTGTAACATATACATCCATTGTATACTCAGCCTGTGACATGATCATTTTTTCATGCTCACTGTTTGCTACTATTAGATCTGCTGTCTGTGTCTCTGTTACAGTATACTCATACTTTCCTGCTTCTGGATATGTCGGAAATGTAATCTGACCTCTCTTAGAAATTGTTCCTGTTTCAGTATCGGTAAATGATATCTCCGGCATAGTAACCGCTGCATCTGTTGTAATGATACCAGTTCCTGTCTTGACCTGCTCTGCTGTAAAGCTAAACTTCTCAGCCTTTCCGACCTCTGTGTAGTAGGTCTTAGTAATCCAAGCCTCGGTTGTCTTGCCCCCATCTGCCGCAAATGTTGGCATTGCCATTCCCATCGTCATGGCACCAGCAGCAACAACTGCGAGCACTTTTTTGAACATTTTGTTCATGCTCATAATGATTCCTCCCTTGTAGATAAAATATTATTTGTTTTTATTTGATTAACGGAGGAGGGTATTAGAGTCCTCTGGTCCGAATAACCGCAATCGCTTTTCCTTTGACGTCTTTAATATTAATACAGCCATAGATTCTGCTGTCTGACGCTTCCGGTCTGTTATCACCCAGTACAAATATCTGACCTTCTCCAACAGTGATTGGAAAGTCAACTCCATTTTGAAACTGTGTGGTGTCAAAATAAATATCCTGTGAAATCTGCGTAGCGCCGTTAATCATCAAACCGTCTTTTGTTATATCTACGGTATCACCTGCGACTGCTACGGCCCTGCCTGTGGTTGTTCTGCCATCTTTCTTAAATACTGCAATATCACCGGACACAAAACGCTTGTCCAGTCGATAATACATGACCAGATCACCATCTTTTATTGCTGGTTTCATAGATACGTCATTGATTCTCGCCATCCCGTACATAAATGTAAAAACAAGGATGACCGCCAAAATGATAAGAACAATCTTCAATAACAGTTGAAAGATATCTTCTCCCAGTGTCGTTTCCTGTCTGGGAAGCTGTTTCTCATTATTCTGTTCTTTCTCAACCTGTTTCTTTTTCATGTTTCATTCCTGCTTCATATCAACTTAGATAATCAAGGTATCCTTTTATGTACTGGTTAAAGTATAGCACTTGTTTTTTGGTAAGCGCAAAATATTGCTACGCTGCCCATGAATCACGCTTGCACCAAAATGATAGATGCAAGCGTTTTGCTCTATGTTTAGTTTTGACAGTTCGCTTTCGCAGTCTCGCTCCATGGGGCAAGCTGT
>ENA-OQJX01000572-OQJX01000572.1-human-gut-metagenome-genome-assembly--contig:-NODE-572-length-17332-cov-2.774019_pt1 | contig 17332 bp, 24 predicted proteins | sample MGYA00242615_ERZ504782 | MGnify/ENA primary metagenome ERZ504782 (study PRJEB26092, sample SAMD00036354) | human gut metagenome | host: Homo sapiens | study: EMG produced TPA metagenomics assembly of... | reverse complement strand
ATCACCGGCATCCGCATCAATCAGGACAGCAAGCGCTGGTATCCGCAGGGCGCGTTTCTGGCTTCGGTGCTGGGGTTCACCAATGTGGACAACGCAGGGGTGGCCGGGCTGGAACTGAAATATGACGATCTGCTCACCGGGGAAAACGGCGTGGTGCTCACGGCTGTCAACGCCTGGGGCTACACACTGGAGCAGAGCTACGAGACCGAGCGTTTTCCCACCGAGGGGACGGCCTGCGGCTCACCATCGACAGCTGTATCCAGCACTACCTTGAAAACGCGCTGTCCTACGCCGTGCAGGAGCACCATGTGGCGGCGCGTGCCGTGGGGATCGTCATGGATGTAAACACCGGGGCCGTGCTGGCCATGTCCACCACGCCCTCCTACGACCCCAACGAGCCCCGCGTCATTGCCGACACCGCCGCCCGGAACACCGTGGAAGCCCTGACCGGTGATGCGCGCAAGGCCGCTTTACAGCTGGCCCAGCAGACCCAGTGGCGGAACAAGGCTGTCAGCGACCTGTACGAGCCGGGCAGCGTGTTCAAGCTCATCACCTGCGCCGCCGCGCTGGATGCCGGGGCTGTGAGCAAAAACTCCACCTTTTACTGCGGCGAGTCCATCTCGGTGGCGGGCACACGGTTCCACTGCGCCAACCACAAGCGCCACGGCAGCCAGACCGTGACCCAGGCGCTGGAAAATTCCTGCAACCAGAGCTTTATCCAGATCGGCGCGCGGCTGGGCAAGGAAGCCTTCTGCGATTACTTTGCCGCTTTCGGCCTGCGGGAGCAACCGGGGTCGATCTGCCCGCCGAACCCAAAAAGAGTCTGTACTACACCGCCGACCGCATGGGGCCGGTGGAGCTGGCCTCCTGCGCCTTCGGCCAGAGCAGCAAGATCTCCTATATGGAAATGGCCGCAGCCGTGTGCGCTGTGGTGAACGGCGGCAGGCTGATGCAGCCTTATCTTGTCAGCGATATCCTGAACCCGGACGGCAGCATTCTGCAGCACACAGAGCCGGTGTGCAGGCGGCAGGTGATCAAACCGGAAACTTCTGAAACCATGCGTGAGATGATGGAAGCCGTGGTGCTCTACGGCGGCGGGCGCAATGCCCGCATCCAAGGCTACCGGGTGGGCGGCAAGAGCGGCACCAGCCAGAAGCTGGACAGCGCCGACGAAAAAGCCCGTATTGCCAGCTTTGTGGCCGTGGCTCCCATCGACGACCCGCAGTTTTTGTGTCTGGTGTGCTTGGACGAACCCCACAGCTGGACGACTGCCGGCGCAGCCTTTCAGCCCCGGTGTGCGCCGAGGTTCTGGAACAGACGCTGGTGTACAAGGGCGTGCCCCGCGCCGTGGAACCGGAAACCGATACCGATCCCGCCCAGACCGCTGCCGACCTGCCCGCCGACGGTGACAGCTTTGACGGTGCGTAAGCAAAAAACGGCCCCGGAAAGGTCTTCCGACTTTCCCGGGGCTGCAATGTTTTTTTGTTTAATTCTGCTGCGGCTGCTCGCGGAAGACGATCTCGCCGGTCTCGCTGTTCATGGACTCCACAATGGCAAGGCTCTCCAGCTGGATGCCCTTGCTGCGGATCAGCTCGCCGCCCTGCTGGAAGCCCTTTTCCACAGCAATGCCGATGCCCTCCACTGTGGCACCGGCCTCCTGGGCCAGATCCAGCAGGCCCATCAGGCACAGCCGTTGGCAAGGAAATCGTCAATGATCAGCACATGGTCTTCCGGGGTGAGGAACTTTTTGGAGACGATCACATTGTAGATCTTTTTGTGGGTGAAGGACTGGATCTTGGTTTCGTAGTTGTTGTAGTCCAGATTGATGCTCATGGACTTTTTGGCAAATACCACCGGCACGTTGAACTCGCTGGCCACGATGGCTGCAATGCCAATGCCGCTGGCCTCGATGGTGAGCACCTTGTTGATGGGCTTGCCTGCAAACAGGCGCTTCCACTCCTTTGCCATCTCCCGGAACAGCGGAATGTCCATCTGGTGGTTGATAAAGCTATCCACCTTGAGCACATTGCCCTCGCGTACGATACCATCTTTGCGAATACGATCTTCCAGCATCTTCATAGTGCAGCAGTTCCTCCAACCTGATCTTTTCCATGCCCATGCGTTTGCAGCGCATATTTCTCTTTTTATTTCACTTAGTATACCGGATGCTCTTTCCTTTGGCAAGAGGTTTTCTTGATAAATTTATAGGTTTTCCGCTCTTGTACTTTTTACAGATTCGAGTATACTGTAGTTAATATAAGGTGTGTCCGGCATCTGTGCACCGGCACACAGGAGGGGAGAGCATATATGAAAACGGGTCTTGTGCTGGAAGGCGGTGCCATGCGCGGCATGTTTACCGCCGGTGTTCTGGATGTATTGATGGAGCATGGCATCGTGCTGGATGGTGCCATTGGCGTTTCGGCCGGTGCGGTGTTCGGCTGCAACTACAAGTCCCATCAGATCGGCCGTGTGATCCGCTACAACACCCAGTATTGCAACGATAAGCGCTACGCAAGCTTCGGCAACCTGCTGCGCACCGGCAACCTGTACAGTGAGCAGTTCTGCTACCACACCGTGCCGGAAAAGCTGGATGTGTTCGACGCAAAGGCATTTGCAGAGAACCCCATGGACTTTTTTGTGGTGTGCACCGATGTGCGTACCGGCGACCCCATCTATCACAAGTGCCGCACCGGCGATGCCGAGGATATCCAGTGGATGCAGCATCCGCTTCCATGCCGCTGGCGGCCAAGATCGTAAAGATCGGCCATTATCAGCTGCTGGACGGCGGCATTGCCGATTCCATCCCCGTGCGGTTCTTCGAGTCCATCGGCTACAAACGCAACCTCATTGTGCTGACCCAGCCCAAGGGCTTTGTGAAAAAGAAGAACAAGATGCTGCCCGCCATCCGGGCACGCTACCTGCGCTACCCCGCTTTTGTGGAAGCCGTTGCCGACCGTCACGAACGCTACAACGAAACGCTGGATCACATTGCCATGCTGGAGCAGACCGGCAAGGCGTTCGTCATCCGCCCGCCCATCCCGCTGGAGATCGGCTCCATGGAGCGCGATCCGGTTCAGCTGCGCCGCGTCTACGAGACCGGCCGTGCCGTTGCCGAAATTCAGGTGGATAAGATCGCCGCCTTTGTGAACGAATCCAAAGCTGCAGCGGAAGAGTAACGGCGGCACAAACAGATATCCTGCATGTACATAGTCCCCACGGGGAAGCAGCTCTTTTGATCGAAGCGCAGGTGCGCAGCCAGAAGGTCTGCATGTGATGTTTTCGCGGCATCACGAAAATGTCAACGTCAACAAAATTATGGTATAGCAGCAGCCCCGGTGAACCTGACGGTCCATCGGGGCTGTTTTTGCGCCGTCTTCAACGACATCGCCGCAGCTGTTCGAATCCACCTGCCCAGTGAGTCTGGCTTTGCAGCAAAACAAAAACCTCAGCGTACTTTCATACGTTGAGGTTTTTGGTGGAGCAAAGCAACCTAAATCCGAACCATTGCCCTCTGGGGCATCTTTGGCGGCGATTTCATCGAAAGTGATGGTTTTTGTGCCGTCTTTGTAGTTGAATGTAATCAAAACTTTTTCATCATAGAGATAAACAGCATTCACGAATGTATTGATAAGCGTTTCCCGGTGGCTTTTCACGTTCGGGTCGAGCTTGCGGAACCGGGTCAGCCAGAAACGAACCTGATTTTCGCTTAACCGTGGCCGAGCGATTTTTTCTTCGGCAATCCGAACCTCAAGTTCTTTCTGCTGGGCTTCCAGCTTTTCCAAACGTAATTTGGTGGAGTTGGTCAGCACACCCGCCTGGATAGCATTCAGCATATTCTCGATGCCGTTCTCCACCTCGCGCATCTGCTTTTCCAGCAAAGGGAGAGTGGTGTTTTCCTGATCCTGCAACTCCATCACTTCCGCAACGATGGCATCAATCACGGCATCGTCCTGAATCAGCTTCATGGTTTCAGCTATGACCAAATCTTCCAGCCATTCCTTACGGACGGTCTTTTTCTTGCAGGTCTTGAAACGCTTTGCGGTGGCGCACTTATAATAATGATGAACGACCTTGTTTCTACCCGTACCGCACTCGCCGAACATCATCGCGCCGCACATTCCGCAGAACAGCTTGGTGGTGAGCAAGTAATCGTCCTCGGCCTTGTGACGGGCAGGAGCACGGCTGTTCTTCTTGATTTTTTGCTGCACTTCTTCAAACAAGTCCTTGTCCACAATGGCCGGGATGCTGTCGGGCATCACAATGTCCTTGAAGTGGTTTTCACCGATGTACCGTTTGTTCGTCAGCAGCTTCTGAACACTGTTGTAGGTGAACTTCTGGTTGCGGTTGGTGGTCACGCCACTGTCGTTCAGCCAGTTCATCAGTTCCTTCATGGTCGCACCATCGTTGTACCGCTGAAAGGCTTCTACCACAAAGGGAGCTTTCAGCGGGTCGATCTGGAAGAACTTTTCCTCGTCCACCTTGAAGCCAATGGGAATCGTGCCGCCGTTGTACTTCCCCTTCAGAACATTCTCGGTCATGCCGCGCACAACTTTTTCAGAAAGTTCTGCCGAGTAGTATTCAGCCATGCCGGTGAGCATACTCTTGACCATGATACCCGCAGGGCTGTCAGAGATAGGCTCCGTGGCAGATACCAGCTTGACATGATTTCGTTCCAGCAGATACTCATAGTGTGCCGAATCATAACGGTTTCGGGCAAAACGGTCGAGTTTCCAGACCAGCACGATATCAAACAGCCGCTTTTCGCTGTCCTTGATCATCTGCTGGAAATCCGGGCGGTTGTCGGTTTTGGCGGAAAGGGCACGGTCAATATAGTGCTTGATGACCGTGATGCCATTCTTTTCGGCGTAGGCGGTGCATTCCCGAATCTGCCCTTCGATGGATTCCTCGCGCTGGTTATCGCTGGAATAGCGAGCGTAAATCACGGCAGTCATGCAAACACCCCTTTCATTTCATTCTCCGCAGGCGGCGCACAAGGTCGGATGCACTGTACAGCACCCGCGCCACCGACACGGCATCCTCGCCCACGATGTAGAACACCGAGTAGTTATCCACCAGCATCTGCCGCAGCCCTTGGGTGCGCTCCGGCTCGCTTTCCACCAGCGCACAGCGTTCCGGCAGGATGTTCAACGACTGGATGGCTTCAGCAATGCGGTTATACTGCCCCATGGCCGTATCAGGCTCCAACAGACGGTCGGCAATGTAGCCGTAAATCTGCTCCATATCGCTGAGGGCTGCATGAGAAATTTTCACGTCATACTGCTTCATCTGTGCTGTTCCCTGAACTGTGCGAATGCGCTTGCAGCATCCACGGTATCACCGTTCTGAATCTCCTTAATGCCCACCTGCAAGGCTGCATGAAGCTGGTCATCGGTCATAGTGTCAGCGTTCAGAGCCGCAGGAGCCTTCGGCAGGGACAGCGAGAACGGAATGCCGCCCGTCAGCGTGATTTGGCGCAGATACATATCAATGGCAGTCGCCATCGGGATGCCAAGCTGCTTCAGCACATCTTCGGCCTGCTGCTTGACAGTGGGGTTGACACGAAGGTTGAGTGTCATCGTTTTTTCCATGGTTATCACCTCGGATTTATTGTAACGTATTTTACGTTGCATGTCAATCGAGCGCGACGTCGCAATTGAAATTCTCTATATTGCACAATATATTCGTCGCTAAATTGTTTAAAGCGCAGAATATTCATTCGTTAGAATAAATCTTTGGAGTACGCCCAGTTTGTGCTGGGTGGTGAGATTGAGCATTATCTCTTACTCAGCTGTGACCATGGCAGATTTAGAGGATTGACCTTTAATTAGAATATACAGATAAAACCGACAGCCATCTACTTGCGACTTGCAAATAGATGGCTGTCTATTATTAACTACGCATTTTAACAATGATTTTTCTTTTCAACAATCATTCCGATAATAAACGAAAGTAGGAAAACGAGTAGCCAAATCAAAACTCCGTAGTGTGCCTTGAGCTGCCATACTTTTCCTATATACATATCCGGCGTGATTTTTGTGGCGTTTATTTTGATAATAAAATCGCCCAACACTTGTCCGATCAAAATTCCTGTCCAGTTTCCAGCTGTTGTGATAAGAGCTGCTCTATACATTTCCAGAAAACAGAAAGTAACAGATGCAACCCATAAACACAAATAATAATGGGCTGCTGTCCATTCAAACAAGTAGACTTCATGAAACACTGTTTGAGAAAGAAGATAGCACACCACATATGCTAAAAATACGATCAGCAAAAATCCGAGACAAGTTTTCTTTTTTGATGCTGTGTTCTTCATACGGCTTTTGAATCCTATTCCAATGTGTACCGCCATCTTTGCGTTTCATTATAAAACAGCTTGGCTGCTTACTTCGATACTATTTCGACAGTTGGCATCTTGCCTTCCAATCCGAGTTCGTCATCTTCTGCAACTCTATAATTGGTAACATTTATTGAATACATATAATCTGAAATATTTGGATTTTCTTCATCGTCTGGAAGTTCAACTTCAAAAGTCTCAAACTCAAACACATAAGCTGTTCCTTCAATAAGTTCACCAGTTAAGTCTTTCTGGAAATGAAGCAAAAATGGTCTGTCCTGAAAGAAGTGAACAACCGCAACCGTTTTTCCCGGCAGTGCATAGTAATCGGGCAAGATCTGCTCAACAGTGGCCGTAAAAGAACCCGAAAACCGTGCAAAATGTTTTTCATTTCCGGTTGCTTGCTCTTCTCCGTCATGATACCCGGCCTCGTAGCCAGCGGTATAGCCTTCTTCGTATTCTGCATTGTGCTCATCTGAACTTTGAGCATTATTTCCACAGCCAATCAATGTAAGTACCAGCGCAAGGCAAAGAACTATTATAGCCTTCTTTTTCATACGGTTTCCTCCTTCCATGTTTTTCTTCACATTTATCGGACTTTTCCACAGTTTTTGCAAAAACGTTCAGAAGAAGCATTTAATGTTCCGCAGTCCGGGCAATACCATCTTCCGTCTGGCATCGGTTCAACAGGCGAGGGCGTTTGGTGTGATTTTGCTGGAGTTTGAACGGGTGATGCAGTAAACAGCGGCGCAATATTCACATCTCTACGGCCAACACCAGCAAGGCTTCTAAAATCCAACGATTTAACTTCTTGTGCCAATGTCCGTTTTGGTTCAATATACTGACCGCACCGTTGGCAATATCGAACACCCAACTTGTTTTCATAACCACAATTTTTACAAGTCATCAAAGCTCCCTCCTTGCTTTTTGTTTAGATAACGAAATTTAAGCCTGATTTATTTCGTTTGTCCACAAAATTTTTCAAAATCGTATAGCTGCACATAAATTTCCAAAAAACTTGTAGCACAATCACGATTTTTCTTTTCATTTAGATAAACCACCACGCAGTTCCAGCCACAGGTTATCCATGGCCTGTTCCTCCGTCTTTTTGGCGCGGCCTTTTGTCAGGTGAAAGTATATCGCTGTGCCGATCAGCGGATGTTCCTCACCATCGGTGAAGCCATAGCGGTACAACAGATAGGTCTGCTCCCGTTGGGTCAGCCGTTTCAGGCCATCGTACAGTTCCCGGCGCGATTCCTGTTCTTCCATAATAGTCTGCGGCTGCATGGCGTAGGGGTCGGCTATGGCTTCGATGCGCCGCAGTTGTTCCTCTCCCGGCAGAACATCGTCCAGCGAAACGCGCTGGTAGCAGATACCGTCCTTGTTCTCCGTTACCATCCGCTGCTCAAAAGCGGCAAAGGCATCCCGCACCATGTCCATCATGGCGTTGCGGATGGCAGGAGCCGCATAGGTCAGGAACTTCATGCCGCGCGCTGCGTCAAACTTCTGCGCAGCTTTCCACAAGCCCAACCTGCCCGCCTGTTTCAAATCGTCCGTGTCAAGGTTCAGGCCGGACTGTGCCAGATTCATGCTGCGGAAAAGGTCATTTGCCACCTTGCCAATAAAGGACTTGTTGTTGTCGATCAGGCTGTCCAGTGCGGCGGCATCGCCTTTCTGTGCCAGCGCACAAAGCCGTTCATTCGTCTGCTTCATGGGCGTTTTCCTGCTCTGCGGCAGACCGCAAGATTCCCAGCAGACCGTTCCGCAGCTGTTCCAGTGCTTCCGGCGTAGCTCCTTCCATGCCCGAAACGCTGTCCAGCATGGCATCCGTCAACTGCTCTGCCGTAATCGTTGGGTGCTGCACATCCTGCCCTTTGGTCAATTCGGTGAACATCTTCTCTGCCACTTTCTTGCTCATGGCTTCCTGTTCGGCGTAATGGCTCCCGATACCCTTTTTGATTTCCTTGACCGTTGCCATGAAGTACGTCTCAATATCATCAAGGTCGCCTTGGTACACCGGCTTTCTCCGAAGGCTGATGTCCTTTGCGGCTTTGGCTGCTTCCGGGGTCTTGACCTTTGTGCGCAGCAGGGTGCTCAATGTCGTGAGCATGGCATTCTGTGCTGCGATGCCGGATGCAAAAGTATCGTCAAAATACTGCGCTATGCGGTAAGTAAGCTCTGCGAAACGGGCATTTTCCAGCAGCAGATTGACCACCTCTGTATTGACACGCCCTGTGTAGAGGTTCTTTGCGGCTTCTACGGACAGGCCAAGTTCGGCAATGTCGTAGTTCTTGCGGTCGGGGATGTTGGTTTCTCCCAGCAGAAAATCCGTAGATACGTTGAACAGCCTTGCAATCTTCAGCACCTGCTCATGGGTCAGGGTTCCTTTTGCGCCACTGATAAAACGGTTGATGGTGCTTTTGGAGCAGCCGATCTCCTTGGCAAGCTCCGGTTGGCTGATGTTGTGCTCTTTCATCAAGTCCGCAAGACGGACGTTGGACGGTGCGGGCAGATATTCCTGTGCCATGTGGTCGGCCCTCCTTTTTGAGTTTTTTCCTCATTATAATACGCTCTGCCGTTTTGTTCAATATACGGTTTTCTCTCTGCCCTTGCTGTTGCAGCCCTGCAACCAGTGAGGGCTTTTTTCTTTTTCAGTTGCAGTTCTGCTGCTTTTTTGCCCTTTCCGCAAATTCCCCGTATATTCAGGCAGGAAACAAAAAACACCAGAGTTCCCACTTTGGGGTCTCTAGTGCAACGCACGAAACGAAGGAGGAATGCCCTTGAGCCTGTATCAAACTGTCAAGTCCGCCATCACCGTTCGGCAGGTGGGAGAAATGTATGGTATGGAGCCAGACCGCCATGGCATGGTGTGCTGTCCGTTCCATTCCGACAGCGACCCCAGCATGAAGCTGAACGACACCTATTATTACTGCTTCGCTTGCTGGGCCAACGGCGATGCCATCGACCTCACCGCCAAGCTGTTCGACCTGAACCCCCGGCAAGCCGCCGAGAAGCTGATACACGACTTCGGGCTTGACCCGGACAAGCCGCCCGCCAATGCCATCGCCCTGCCGCCGCCCAAGCGCGGCCTGACGGACGAGCAGTGGGCAGACATCGCCTACTGTCTGCGGGTGCTGACCGATTATCTTGACCTGCTGCACGACTGGCGAGAGCGTTACAAGCCCGCCAGCCCGGAAGAACCGCTGGACGAGCGGTTCGTGGAAGCCCTCCACACGACCGAGACCATCGAGCACCTGACAGACTGCGTTGCATTTGGAACGCCCCAGCAGAAGGCCGCTGCCGCCGCGCAGCTGCTGTCCGGGTCGTACCTGCTGATGCTGGAGGAGCGCACCGACCGCCTTGCTCTGGCAAAGTGCGCCTGATAATTTATTCACCCGAAGTGGTGGGTCTCACCGTGAGACCCACCACTTCACTTTTCTAAAGGAGAATTACCCTATGAAGAAAAACATTTCCCGCAACCCCTTATGGCCGGACTGGTACAACGGCAAGAAGATCGATGAAGTCCAGTTTGGCCGTGCCTTTCTGGAGCAGTGGCCGCTGAAATGCGTCAACGGAACGCTGTACACACTGGACGGCCCGGTGGAGGACGAAAGTGAGATCAAGCAGCGCATCTTGGAGAACATCGAGGAATATGTCACCTCCGGCCTGTCCAAAAAAGTCACCAATATTCTGGAGACCATCAAGCTGCTGGCTTTTTCCGACCCGTTCCCCATCGAACAGGACTGCATCCACCTCCAGAACGGCGTGTATCATCTGCCGGACGGCTCTTTTCAGGGGAGCCGCCTGTTCTGCCAGAACCGCCTACCTGTGAGGTATGACCCCAAAGCTGCCAGCCCTGACCGTTGGCTGACCTTCCTGCACGAGTTGCTGGACGATGCGACATTCCCACCTTACAGGAGTATCTGGGCTACTGCCTCATCCCCAGCACCAAGGGGCAAAAGATGATGCTCATTGTCGGCAAGGGCGGCGAGGGCAAATCCAGAATCGGGCTGGTGCTGAAACGGCTCATGGGAGATGCCGCCAGCAACGGCAGCGTCCAGAAAGTCGAAAACAACCGTTTTGCCCGCGCCGATCTGGAACGCCGCCTGCTGATGATCGACGATGATATGGATATGAACGCCCTGCCCAAGACGAATTATATTAAGACCATCGTCACCGCCGAGGCCAAGCTGGACTTAGAGCGCAAGGGTGTCCAGAGCTACCAGCGGGACATTTACGCCCGGTTCCTCTGCTTCGGCAACGGCGCGCTGACCTCGCTGTATGACCATTCAGACGGCTTCTTCCGCCGCCAGCTCATCCTGACCACCAAGGACAAGCCTGCCGACCGCACGGATGACCCCTTCCTTGTGGAGAAGATGTGTGCCGAGTTGGAGGGTATTCTGCTGTGGTGTCTGGAAGGGCTGCATCGGCTGGTGCAGAACGATTTCCGCTTCACGGTCAGCGAACGAGCCGCTGCCAACGTGGACACCATCAAGCGCAGCAGCAACAATGTCATCGATTTCATGGAGTCCGAGGGCTATTTCCGCTTCAAGGCGGACTACTCCATCAGTTCCAAGGAGTTCTACGACATTTACAAGCAGTGGTGCGAGGACAACGTCTGCCACAGCGTATCGGCAATCCGTTTCAGCGCAGAATTGCGACAAAACGACCGCCGCTATAACCTTGAAGCCACCAACAACATCTATCTGCCCGGTGGCCGCAGGTGCGTGGTTTCGTGGGCATTGAGCCGCTTGTCCACCCCTGCCCGTAAAAAGTGCATTTTTTCACGGAAGAAGTTCGTACAACCTGTACGGTCTGTACTTGTACGCGCTTGTACGGCAAATCGATATGAATTAAAGCGTGTTATCGTTTATATTTCGGATTTCCGTACGCCGTACGAACCGTACAGGTTATTTGAAGTTCGTACGCAATTTTTTCAGATGCGTACGGAGCAATCAAGTTCGCATTGTGCGAACTTGTCGGGGCGAGGCCCCTCCATCTTGCTGGCGCAAGACCGTTCGGTCACTTAAAAGCCCCACTGGGGCTTTCATTGCTTCGCAAACGTGAACTTGATTAACTCTCCCGCAGGAGACGTTCCCCCTCGGAGAGTCCTCGAAGAGCCCACTACACTTTGCAGACCGCAGGGATGAAAGTGTCATAGTGGGTTATTACACTTCCGAAGAAGTGCATCTTCGTTCCCCGTCACCTCTCGATGAACCTTGAAAGGAGGGATGCCCTTTGGCAAGAAACGATGGCGTTGACCGCACCAGTGTCCGAAATCTCGCCGTTTCGGACAAGGCCGTTGGCAACACCCAGCAGCACAACGAACGCGAAAAGGACAGCTATCGGAACCCCGATATTATCCCCCAGCGCGCTGCATGGAACGTCCACTTCAAGAAGCCAACCGCCAGCTACACCGACTTGTTCGCCCAACTGGAAGCCGATGGAACCATCTCCACGCGCGGCCTGAAGCCGGATGCCACCCACTACTGTGAGCTTGTCTTTGATGTCAACTCGGCCTACTTTGACAACCACGGCGGCTATGAGTTCGCCAAGCAGTTCTATGAGGATGCCTACAAAGCTGCTGCGCAAATCGTGGGCGGTGAGCAATATATCCTCTCGGCAGTCATGCACGCGGATGAGATCAACCGTGCCATGACCGAAGCATTAGGCCGGGAGGTCTACCACTACCATCTTCATGTGGTCTATGTGCCTGTGGTGGAAAAGCAAATCCTCTGGTCGAAACGCTGCAAGGACAAGGCACTGGTCGGCACCGTCAAGGAGACTGTCATGCAGGTCAGCCGGAGCAAGAAGTGGGCATCCAAGCCCCTGCTGGACGATGCCGGAAAGCCTGTTTTGCAAAAGAACGGCAAGCCCGTGCTGAAGAAGTCGTACAGCGTCCTGCAAGACGATTTCTTCAACTATATGCGTACTGCCGGGTACACGGATGTGGAGCGCGGTGAGCGTGGCAGCACCGAAGAACACCTGACCGTCACCCAGTTCAAAGTCCAGCGAGAGCAGGAACGGCTGGACGCCCTGACCGCACAAGCCGATGAACAAGCACAGGCGCTTGCCAAAACCTGTCAGACTCTCTCCAAAAAGAGAAGGAGCTTGCCGCTGTGCAGAAAAAGGCCACGCTCACGAAAGAAGCCCTCATTGATGCGCGCGATCTGGATTATATCGGCAAGCGCACCTTTCTCGGTAACTACTCGCTGACCGAAGAAGAATTTTCCAAACTGAAAAAACAGGCTGACCACGGCTATATGATGGACGTGGAGAACCGCCGCCTGAAAGAAGAACTTTCCACCGCCAAGAAAGAGGCCGTTCGTTGGAGCAACAAGTACCACGACCTGTGGTACGACGTGAAACCCTATCTGGATGCTCTCCACCGTGCGCCCGAACTGGTGCGCGGCTTTCTGGAAAAGATTCTTGCCCCCAAGCAGGAGCGCACCATGAATGTGCCGCAGCGAAACCGCAAGCGTGGGCAGGATATGGAACTTTGATTTTCGGAGGATACTATTTGAATAAAAAGAAGAAGTCAAACAAATCCGGCTACCCGGATGAAGCAATCAAAACCCTTGCACGTTGCTTTTATCCCTCCATGGTTGAGTTTTTCAACAGTTGAGGAAGGCCAGCGTGAATACGAGGAGTGGCTGAAAGAACAGCAGACTCTGAACGCCACACCCATCGCAGCATAAAAACAGCAGGACGCTCCCGGAGAAGGGAACGCCCTGCCTTACATATTAGCCAGCAGCAAATAGTGCAAGATTATCGCTATCGTTACGTTTGCTCCAAGGAACCACCTTTACATCATAATTAGCAAAAGCTTCCTCTACTCCACGAGCTACATTGTTTTGGTCATTGAGAATTACAATCAGTTGGCTACTTTTGTTTCGAATCGCCTTAGTATCATTCCACGCAAATAAAATGTTGCCAACGCTAGATTTGTTAGGATTGTTTACAGCCTGGCACAACCGCTCGGGTTGTTTTTTTGTTCGTTGGAATAGAAAATCATAGCTATGCGTAAATCCCGATGTCCCTGTAAATTGAACATTATCAGTATAAAAGATATCTCTGGTATCGAAAAACATCTGTATATCTTCCGTAAATAACGATGCTGTTTTTGATTTTGATAGTGCAAACATATCATCAATCCTGAGAATTGCCTGAATAAACAAGTGTTTCTTTCGAGCAAACTCTTGAATTGGAGCTTTAGCCGTTAATTCATCTCCCTTGCATTCAACGCCAAACTGAGCCAAAACCCTCTGAAAGTACTCTTTTCTATGCGGAGTGAACTGAAATCCCGTTGCTTTTAGTCCATTTATTGTTGCAGAATCGTCTGAAAAAAGAATATCATTTCCAACCTGACGAACATAAATCTGCAAATAGTCATTTGCATTATCCAAGTACGGAGTTGTAATCTCATAATACTCGCCGATTTTGGAAAAAGAAATTTCATTTTTTAGCCATTGTGCATAATCATCAATCAATTTTTGAATATTCAAGATTATTCCTCCTTTCCTCATTAGAACTCAATCTGCTGATTTATTGTAGGTGTCTCAACAATATTAAAACGCTTCAAAAATGTCAATGTATTCTTGACAAAATCATCTGATGTTATATCAGTCGCTTCATATGCCATTGAACGACCATACTTTTCTGTGTAGACATGCCAATGGCTTCCAGCAATTTTCTTTCCATCCGGATTTAAATGAATTCCTCCCGGATTTAGGTGTAGCTCTAAAAGCATAACTCCGTTTACTTTTATTCGAGCACTCATATTAATTTTTGTAGCTTGAATCTTACCGCGAAAAATTGATACAACAAACGTATCACGCCTGTTTTCACCAATAGCTTCAAATTCCACCTTTTTCCCGGAAGGAGGAAAGTTCAATTCGTCCGTCAAAAGATGCTTAAGCATTTCAAGCATCTCCTGAGCTTCAGCGTCCGTAATCAGTCCACGTCCCATTGAACTCACCTCCTCTATAATAGCATTCTACCATTCTTTCTATCAGTTTTCAATATGAGATGTTCCCATGTCAGGGAGTTTTGTATCTTCCACGAGAGCCTTCATTCTCTGATCCGAAGAAAACGAAAAATCCGAACCCTTCTCCAATCGGAAACAGGTTCGGATTTTTCTTGTTTGGTGGGCGCGGTGGATTCGAACCACCGAAGCTGAAAGCAGCAGATTTACAGTCTGTCCCCATTGGCCACTCGGGAACACGCCCATATTCACTTTTTGTGTCCTTCGCCGGACGACTTGTTTATTCTATCATGCAGAAAGGCTTTTGTCAACTGTTTTTTTACCTTTTTCTTCAAATGCGTTTTCCGTGCAGAGAAACGGCAGGAAAAGCCCTGCAGCCATGCAGGCACGGCAAAGTCGGAGAAAAAAGCCAGCCGGAAGAAATTGATAGGCAAATTGCAAGAAAAACTCGGGACAATATGTGAAAAGTGCAAGACTTTTTGTCTCTGCATTGAAAAACGCAGGAAGGCGTGATATATTAAAAGCGCAACAAAGTGCAACAAAATGGATGGCGCTTTTGTCACTCTGTGGCAAATCAGGCGGGATCAGTAGAAAAAGAAAGGCATAGCGACAAACCATGACGATTCAGGAATGTTATAGACAGATGGGCGCAAATTATGAGGATGTGCTCAAGCGGCTTTACAACGAAGGCATGATCTGCAGATTTACGCTGATGTTTTTGAACGACGACAGCTATCCGAAACTGGAGCAGGCATTAAAGGAAGGAAATGTGAAGGAAGCATTCCGTGCGGCACACACGCTCAAGGGCGTGTGCCAGAACCTGGGCTTTACCAACCTGTATCAGCCCACCTACGATTTGACCGAGGTGCTGCGCACAGGCACACTGGAAGGTACCAAGGAGCTGTTTGACAGCGTGACCTGCCAGTACAAAATCACCATCAATGCGATCCGTGCGCTCCAGTAGCTCCGCATTTGGCTCGATCTCCAAACGCATCCTTCCTTATAAAAAGGCAGGATGCCGTTTTTTATTGCATTCTGCGCAGTTTTATGATATAATGCCGGACGAACTGAACAGAAAAACAGCAGGTGCCTTTTGCCGATGCACTGCACGGCGGAAAGGGTAAAAGGGAAGCGGGTGCAGATCCCGCACGATCTCGTCACTGTGATAAGGGAGTCCGCATCAGGGTGCTTTGCACCAGCCACTGGAGCTTTTGCTCTGGGAAGGAGATGACGGGCGGCGATCTTTCAGTCAGGAAACCTGCCTGCTGTTGGTACGGGGGTGCAAACCCCAGATCACGAGGAATTGGTTGTACCAAAAAGCCCTGAAACAACAGAGGTCTTTTTGTCATGCCATCCGCAGGACAGAAGGGCCTCTTTTTCATCTCTCTTTCCTGTACCCTTTGTTTGGTTCAAACCGCAATTTATCCAGCAGGAAAGGACAAGAACAATGAGAAAGATCGAAACCAAAAAGCTGGCCGCAGCTGTTACGGCTCTGGCTCTGTGCGCCGGCGTGCTCACCGGCTGCGGCGGTGCTGCTTCCGGCACTGCATCCAGCACCGCTGCGTCTTCCGCTTCCAGCGAAGCGAGCAGCGAGGAGGCTGACGAAATGGCAGCAAAGAACGTGGCAGACCTGATCGATGCCATCTATGTGCAGGAGCGCAATGAGGATACCGATGCCCAGTGCGAAGCCGCCAAGCTGCATGGGATGCCCTGACCGACACCCAGAAGGAACTGGTAGAAGGTGAGAACGCCGACCCCGACTACTTTGGCCGTGACACCGGCGATGCTTCCAAGGACGATGCCCGCAATCAGGACGACATTGGCGACAACGAGCTGCTGGTGGTCTCCTTCGGCACCTCCTTCAACGACAGCCGCGTGAAGGACATCAAGGGCATCGAGGATGCTCTGCAGGCCGCATACCCGGATTGGTCTGTGCGCCGCGCATTCACCGCACAGATCATCATCAACCATGTGCAGGCTCGTGACGGCGAAAAGATCGACAACATGCAGCAGGCCATGGACCGCGCTGTGGAAAACGGCGTGAAGAATCTGGTCGTCCAGCCACCCACCTGATGCACGGTGCTGAGTACGACGAGATGATGGAAATGATCGACACCTACCGCGACAAGTTTGAATCTGTCGCTGTGGCTGAACCCTTGCTGGGCGAGGTCGGCTCCGATGCCACCATCATCAATCAGGATAAGGAAGACGTTGCCAAGGCTGTCACCGCTGCTGCCGTGAAGGAAGCCGGCTACGACAGTCTGGATGCCGCTGCTGCGGACAAGGTCGCCTTTGTCTTTATGGGCCACGGCACCTCGCACACCGCAAAGGTGAGCTACAGCCAGATGCAGACCACTATGCAGACTCTGGCTACGACAATGTGTTCATTGGCACCGTTGAGGGCAAGCCGGAAGAGACTGCCTGCGAGAACGTGATCGAGGCTGTTAAGGCTGCGGGCTACACCAAGGTCATCCTGCGCCCGCTGATGGTGGTTGCCGGCGATCACGCCAACAACGATATGGCCGGTGAGGATGCCGACTCCTGGCTGAGCCAGTTCAAGGCTTCCGGTGCTTTCGACAGCATCGACTGCCAGATCGCTGGTCTGGGTGAGATCGAGGATGTCCAGAAGCTGTATGTCGCCCACACCAAGGCGGCGATCGATTCTCTGAACGGTTGATCAAACGAACCCTCTCCGTCTCGCGGCCGCTTTGCGGCATCCGGTGGAGAGGGTTCATTTTTTATCTGAACAATGGTATAATAAAAGCTGATTTCTTATAATGTAGAGGTATTTCCTATGAAACGCGTTTTTTCCTGTGTTGTCGCTGCTTCTCTGGCACTGAGTCTGCTGGTGGCTGCGGCGCTTCTTCCACGGCATCTTCTGCAGCTTCCAGTGCTGCCAGCTCGGAGGCTGCTTCTTCCGTGGCTTCTTCTGCCGCTGAGACCGCCGCTTTGACGGAGATCGAGGCGTTGGTATACCGCCGAGTTTGACACCGACAGCAGCATGTTCCACGCCA
>ENA-OQJX01000571-OQJX01000571.1-human-gut-metagenome-genome-assembly--contig:-NODE-571-length-17351-cov-2.381967_pt1 | contig 17351 bp, 15 predicted proteins | sample MGYA00242615_ERZ504782 | MGnify/ENA primary metagenome ERZ504782 (study PRJEB26092, sample SAMD00036354) | human gut metagenome | host: Homo sapiens | study: EMG produced TPA metagenomics assembly of... | reverse complement strand
CCTTTTTCGGGCCTTGGTGCTTACTGCACTTTGTATCAGATAGTTCCAAGTCGTTCATTTCGCGGGCATACCACAGCGTTGTTTCACTTGCAGGGTAATGACGCCGACAGCAGCAATGACCAGCCTACCACTGTAGTGGCAAAAGCCACCTGCATATTGTAGGCCATGGAGGAGATGTCTCCTTGTGCCAGCCCCACCAGTGCGGGACCCATCGGATGAGGGTACCCATCAGTCCCAACATGGGACCCAGTTTGATGAATGTACGCGAACGTCCCAACTCCTTCTCGGCTTCCATTTCATAGTTGGCAAGCAGGTGTTCGCAGTAGGCAGCGTCGTCCCGGTGTGCGGACAATTTGGACAAGTTGCGGAGGAGAGGGGAGTTGCCTGCCGATGGGAGTTGCTGCAGCAGTCCGTCTATATTCTCTGGGGTGATGTTCTCCAGTGTTTCAGTGAATTGCTTCTGTAATTTCATCCGCTGGTAGAACTCACCGAAGAAACCTCCCGCAAGGATAATGGCACGTAGAAAGAATAGCAGCAGCAGGACTACGACGGGAACCAGCAGCCCGTTTGAAATCCAGAACAGTGTGTTTGAGATTGTTTCCATATATCTTTTTAGTTTTTAATTCTTTAATTTATTTCAATAGCCCGTGGCAATGATGCTCAATATAACAATGAAAATATTAACAATGAACAGTACTTCCAAGCGCAGTGGTTTATCACCGATAGCATGCCGCAGCAGAAGGCTCCCAGCACAAACTGCAAGGAAAGTAACGCCGGCTGCTATCCATGAGAGACTGCCGAAATCTATTCCGGGAAAAGTGAAAAGCAGCAGTGCCAGGACATAGCATATTACTCCGCCTATCAGTATGCCGGGATATAGCTTCAGGAAGAGGGTGACTGCTTGTTTGAATGCCGTGTTGCGGGTACGCATTTCTGCGAAACAGTCGAAACAGAAGTTATCATTACGGCGGCTTCCAGGGTGACACATACCGACAAGTTTAACATCTGTGGACGGAAGGCAAAAAAAGATGCCACCACGGTCTTGGACTGTTCCGTCATCCATGGAGTCACCAGCCACGCAAAAAAGGCACAGCCTGCGGCAACCGTCCACATTCCCCAGCGTGGATAGAACCCCACCTTCAATAGAAAATTGAGGGCGATGAATAGGGCTAACAGATGAATGACGTATTCCATAATACTCTGTTTCTATTTATTCTTTTTCTTTCTCTTCAACAATACGGCCAGTCCGATGAAGGTGATGACGACAAGACTGCCTGCAATCACTCCATTCACTCTGTTCTTACGTACCGTTTGTTCGGAAGTCAGTTTGTGTTCTTTCAGTACGACATCCTTGCCATCGGTTGCGGATGCTTCGTGTACCTCCTTCATGTTCTGGGTATAGGTCTGCTTCTCGCTATTGCCCAACTGGTCGGCAACGAACGACTGGAGCCTGGCATTGTCACAAACGAACTCTGTGCAGGCGGCACCCTTCTCGCGTGTGATTTGTGCATGCAGGGAAGCAGTAGTTTTCAGTTGCTCATCAGATGCTTTCCAGTAACCTTTGCGGGCGCTTTCCAGCATGACGGCTGTCATAGCCTGGGAATGCGGCGGGATTGACGCGGAGGAAGTACTCGTGAATGCCCAGCTTATTCTCATCCTTTATATACATTCTATACAAGTCATTGAACAGTTCTTTGTCCATGGCCGACGGACGCATGACGTGCCAGCCGAAGATGTTGCGGAAGATTTCGCCGAACATCTGCGCCGAACCTTCCCCGCCTTTCATCCGCTCTTGTATAAAGGTAGGGTTCAAGATGGTGGAACGTGTCTCTACGGCAATGGCCTCTTTGGCATCCTGCATGCGGCGGTTGGTCCGGTTGCGGTAGTCTGCCATATAGGCATCCGGTTCCTTGCCGGTCACGGTTTTGACGGTGAGCGAGAGTCCACCCGTAAATTCATATACATGATCCAGGGAGATGGGCCCCCATGTGTTACTTTGACGGGGCTGGATGACAACATCCGTTTCGGACAGTGCCGAGGCAAACAAACCTTCCTGGACGTCTCCCCAATTTCCGTCGTCCCCATAAGAGGCACCCATATTGTTGAGGTATCCTTCGGCTATCTCCTTTTCGCTTTCCCACGAGCCGCTGTGCTCGGTATAGGCCATCATACCGGTACTGTATCCGCTGTTGATCGGTCCGAATACACGCATCACAGACATTTCACGGGCACGTTTGGGGGAAGCCCCTTTTTCTACCAGTAATTTTTCCTGCAACAGTGTACCCGATGCCACATAGTTGGGATAGGTCTCATCTCCGGCTTCCGATGCCAGACGTATAGCATCGGTCAGTAACTTCAAGCGGGAACCGGCTATGTCGCGTAGCTGTCCGGACACTTGTACCAGCACATTGATGCGCGGACGCCCCAGTTCTTCACTGGGCACCAGTTTCAGGTCAACCACTCTGCCTTGGGCGTCGCGTACGGGTTCTACTCCCAGCATCCAGAATACCTGGGCCAGCGTAGCTCCTTCCGTATTGATGAATTCGCCTGCCCAGAAGGTATAGCTTACTTTCCGAGGATATTCGCCGTGCTTGCTGATGTACTGTTTTAAAGTCGCTTCTGCCAATCGCTTTCCATCTTCCAAGCCCTTGGGTTGGGAGTATTCTCGGCGTTGATGCTGTACATGTTGCGTCCGGTGGGCAGAACGTTCGGGTTCAGTACGGGGTCACCTCCCGGCGCAGGGAATACGGTTCCTCCGCTGAGTGCACGCACCATGGCATTCTGTTCGTTGACGGGGGAGGCAAGCAACTGTTCGCGATAGAGTAGGGCGGGGCGAAGCTCCGGTGCTACAGATGCAGTATCCTTGGGCAGATTCTGGAGTAAGGCGGTCAGTCTTTTCCTGGCGGCAGGCAAGTAGTGGTGGGCTATATAGGTGAAGTCTTGTAACTGCTCTGTGGTGATTTTGCCTTTATCGCGGTCCTTGCGGGCCGTTTCGTATGCCAGCGGGTCGGCAGCGACGGCGAGAGTGGTAGTCAGCAGGTCGCGGTCAGAATAAGGCTCGTTCATGGTGTAGTACGCACCCAGTATCTTTTCGTTGGCTATCTCTTCGGTGAAGGCATCCAGACGTTCCAACTCCTTGGTTGTGTAGGGGTCACTGGAGATGGAGTCGAGGTTGAGGTCGCGATGCAGTCCCAGACGCATGGCTTCTTTTTTGATACTTATTCCTAGGGTTCGGTGTTTTTCGGTACCTTCGTCCAGCACTTTGTGAATATCTTCGAGCAAGGCCAAATAGCGTTGGCGCATACCGCTCTCCACGTAGGTGGAGTGAGATGGGTGACCAGTACGGCATGTGTCCGGCGTTTGGCAATGATACCCTCGCCTACGTTTCCGGTGGTATAGAAATAGAAGTGGGGGAGGTTACCAATCAGTACATCCGACCAGTCGGCCTGCGACTGTGCCACATTCTTTCCGGGCGTGTATTCCAAGTTGCCGTGGGTGCCGAAGTGAATCACTGCATCTGCTTGAATCCTTTTTGCATATACAGATAAGGAGCCAGGTAGCTGTGGGGCGGCGCTACCGGCATTCCATGCACCAGTTTGAACTCATCATCTCCCAATGCCGGGCGGGGCTGGGGGAAGAGTAGGATATTGCCGAATTGCAGGCAGGTAATGGCAATACTGTCCTCTGTTACCAGCAGATTGCCGGGCGCATCTCCATATCTGTCTGTCACTTCCTGATATTTCTCGGGAAGGAGTACTTCGTGTGCCCATTGTTCGTATTGCTCGGTAGAAAGCCATATCGGGTGTGCCGTTTTCAAAAACTGTTCTTGTGCTCCTTTGGCATACGAACCCATGACACCGTCACGATGTATCCGCTTGCCGAACTCCTCTACAGTAGCAGGCAGTCCACTGACGTCGTACCCTTCCGAACGCAGGCGTTTCAAGAAGTTATAGAGTGAAGGAATCACTTCCATACCGCTTGCCAGCAGGGCGTCTTTTCCCGGAGTCTTGAAGTAACAGATAGCAACGCGCTTTTCTTTGTTGGACATGTCTCTCAAGGACATGTACTTGGTAATATGGTCCACTACGGCATCTATCCGTTCATTTTCAGCGGTGTACAGATAGTATCCTTGTTTGTTTTCGTTTTGGGTAGCGATGCAGAGGGGTAGCATGCCTCCATCTATCTCAGGCACCACTACACGGGCGGTCAGTGTGCCACCGCTGACGGGGGTATCCGGGTCCAGCCATTCCTCGTGGGGCTGAATCAGCGGGAAGGGCATGAATAAAGGAATGTTTTCCTGGTGCAGCCAGTTGATGAGTGAGTCATTGCCCAGCCGTCCCATAGGCAGGTAGATACTGCATCGGATGGAGGGTACGTATCATATCGGCACGCGGTTGACCTCCGGCTGTGAAAGGATAGACATTGAAGCCTGCTTGTGTCAAGCACGTGATGAGGGAATCTACGTGGGCACGGTTTCCTTCCATCGGAAAGTTGAGTCCGGAAATCAGGGCAAGGTTGCGTCCGTCCTCATGGTAGAGATTTTTTTCTTTCAGATAGGCGGTCACCTCTTGCGGAGTACTGAAGTAGCGGCCGTATTCGCGGTGGTAGAACATGTTCTCCAGCAATGGGATGGGAGGCTCGTAATCCTGGTGTCCCCACCGGTGGGAGTGGCGATGTGGCGCAGGTAGAGTAAGGCATTCCGGTAGTTGTGCTTGTTGCCGTTCTTGAGATACTCCCGTAGCGTATGCTGTTGTTCATTGGTAACATTGTGATTGAGGGAGAGGGTGAAATTTCGTAACGTATTCGTAAAGACTGGTACTCCGCTGGCACCCACCCGTTCCACTTCGGCAATCTGGCCGTCGTCAAGGTATAGCCTCTGCTGTACATCACGATGGCATCATAGCCGGAAAGGTCCTTCACCTCTTCTTTTTTATGCAGGTGACTTCTATCCGGGCGCAGTCATTGTTCAGGGCAATGTCGGCAGCTTGTGCCAGGGTTGCGTTGATAATAAGTATACGTGTAGGAGCAAGCCAGTACTGATAGGCCGCAAAGCTGCAGACAATCAATAGGGCTATGCTGCCGAGGAATATTCCAAGTCTTTTCTTATTCATACAAGTTTATTCTCGTTAATAGCGTTTTTGTCTTTTACAACATTTTCTTCTTATATAATTCACACTTAACGCCACACCCGTGATGCAAACGGCTGTACCTCCAAGCAGCAATACCCAAAGCACAGTCTTGCGCAGGGTGGCATTGGAGTTCAGACCGGGCAGACGCATGCGGTGCAGGGCTGTATAGCTCCAGTATTTCCAGCGGGAGGAAGTATCTGTATGGCGGATGCTTCCCGTTTCCGGGTGAATGTAATAGACACTCCGGTCCGGGTCGTCCACCACTATCTTCCAGACGGGAAGCTGGGGACGTCCGCGATACATATTGCTCATGTCGCGATAGTAGGTCTCGAAATGTTCGAGCAGGGAGATGCGTATGCCGGGGATATGTTGTGAAGAATCACGCTGGGAGGCATAAATGCTTTCCACGCCTTTCAGGATTTCTTCTTCGGAGAGTTGTAACGGACGCGGCAGGCTGTCGGCGGCATCGATGTAATACTCGTTTTTTCTTATCTTTTACGATGTAGTAGGGATGTTCGCGGAAGTTGCGCCACTCTATCTGCAAAGCTTGGGGATAGGCGGCTATGACACGGCGGTAGTCCAAGGGGTAATCCTCCGGTTGTGGGGCACGGGCATGGAGCGTGCGTGTGGCACTGCCTTTCTTCAGTGCCGGTTTATGAATCCATTCGGGAATGTCTGCCAAAGACATCATGCCGCTGAAGGTGAAGGTCAGTACGAAGATGCCGAAAAATATTCCGCTGACGTAGTGCCAGTGATACCATCTTTTTCGGTAGGGGGAGAACTTGGGATGGCGGCTTCGGTGCGTCTTACGCCATACATCTACGGTCACCCAAATGCCGGCAATGACCATGAGACAACCCAGAGCTGTGAGCCAGATGACGGTCTTAGTCCAAAGGACGGTGTCCTGCCGCAGCCAGGTGAAGTATACCCAGTGGGGAATGGCACCCAGCCATGCCCAGAAGCGTTCGCTTCTGTTGGAGAACTGTAAGGCCTCACCGTTTTGTGAACTCAGATAGAGCTGTGTCCCGGCATCATCGGCAAAGTATATTTTATAAAGGGGCATTTCCTTTTTCAGTTCAGCGAAGGGAATCCATTGGTCCAGAGAGTGGAGGGTGTCGATACGGGTAATGGGAGAAGAACACCACAAAGCTGCTGTCCGGTGCAGGTGCTCGCTGTCCAGAGAGGGTTGTGAGATGGTGGAATCGGCAAGGAAATGAAGCGTGCCTTTTGTGGTACTAAAGCTGAACTCGGGGTGTCCGGCATTGAGGTTCAGTATCGTAGACTTAACCTTTACGCCACGGGGCAGGCAGGCTGTGACGGAGGAGATGTCCGGAAGTGAGTCTCCGGCTTGGGAGAGCATTTCCAGCTTTTGCATTTTCTCCTTGGCGCTGACACGGGGAAAACGGTGGTACATCATCACGAAGGCGGAGAGGAACCACATAAGAAATAGGATACAGAGCAAAGTGCCCAGTATCCTATGAATAGAGTACATCAGTTTGGTGATAACATTCATTGTCGTTCGCGTTTTTCCTGCAAAAGTACAAGATGATTCAAGAACACTAAATACCACTAATGGGTATATTATTCAGTGTCTTTTCCGGCAGCATAGGCCGCCTTCTTCGTCATGATGTCCAGCATGCGGTGCTTCAGTCCGAAACGGATATGGTCAATGAATATTTCTTGAATTTCCGGAATTTGTCCCAGTCCTTCCAGTTGTGCACTGACGGTGAAGCCTTCTTTCTCGAGCATCTCCTTCCACTCTCCGGCAATGTCGTTTTTGGCATGGTCTCCGGCAACAAACATGAAGGGTATGAGGGTCACACGTTTGGCTTTCCCGGCTTTCAGTTGTGCCAGCATGGTGTCAAAGGTAGGATAACCTTCGATGGTACCCACATGGAAATTGGCCAGTCCGCCTGCTTTCAGCATATAATCCATCTGACTGTAGATGGCGGTACTAGGGGTATAGGTACCGTGCCCCACAAGGACGAAGTGTTCTTTGGAAACTTTCTTGCCTTGTGCCGGGGCGTTGTAGCGGTTGCCCAGAATATCTGCCACCTTCTCTGCATCTTCTATAGAGTAGAGCAGGGGAGTACCTACACGTATTTCCTTGAAGAAGGGCAGTGCACTTTCCACATCCCTGCGGAGTGATTCCATTTCTACTCCGTCAATGATGTTGGTGCTCTGCACGATGAGGTGTGTGTAACCTTCGCTGCGCAGTTTCAGCATGGCATCCAGTGGAGTCAGCTTCGTGGTGCCGCGCTCTTTCAAGCGGCGGATAATGATGCGCGACGTATAGGCTTCTTGGAACTTCAACTCCGGGAAGGCAGCTTGTGCCTTGGCGTTGATGGCATCAATGGTGAGGGCACGGGTATCGTCATGCGTAGTGCCGAAGTGCACCATGAGCAGGGCGGCCTTGTCACCGGGTTTCATACTTGCAAGCATATCGCTGTGCTCGTAATTGCCTCCCCCGTGCGCATGGCAGAGGAGGAGGAAATTACAAAGGAATAAAAAGACAAACAAATTCTTCATAAATACTGATGCTTGTTTTAATCGTTCTCTATGACACGTATCATATCGAAGTAGAAGCGTCCGTCCACTTCGGCTCCTTTCTCTACATTACCGGTCTTGATGTCATAGATGTAGATAACGGCGTTGGCATCTTCTTCAGTGTTTACACCAATGTATGCTTTGTTGTTGAAGATGACAGAACGCTGTGAGAAGCGACCGCCGCTGTAACCGATTTCCTTGCCATCATAGCTTAAGCGTGTCTTGGTTCCGGTGGTAAGATCGAGGATGGCGTAGTAGTGAGAGTAAGCGTCGATGCCGGGTTGCTTATCTGCAGCGGGTCTATCGGCATTGTCATTACGTGCATACACTAAGGCTTTGTTCCCTTCCAGATATTGAACGGTCAGCAATTTGCCGTCGGCATTGGGATAGCCGTTGTAGGAAGTGTCGAATTCTGTTTCGCCTTTGTTGATACGTAGCAGGATGCCTTTGAAAAAAGCGTTATCTTCTTCGTGGAAACAAGCTAGGTAGAGATTGTCTGCTTCGTCGTACATTACGCAGTTTTGCATCAGTTCTCCGTAAGCGCTTCCTGCCATTTCGCATTCGATGGGAGAGAGCACATCTTTTTCTACTTCCATGGTAGAGGGGTTGATAATGGCTGTATGGAAGTTAGGCTCTTGCTGGTCTATATTCGTCAAACCGTCTGTCTCTTTCCAATAGTAGAAGTAGTACAATCTGTTGTCTGATTTGCGGTAGGTGAGGATACCGGAGCTTGTCAGTTTGAGCCAGTTGGTGGGGGCTGGTATGTTGAGTTCACCTTCAGCAAGGATAGTCAAGTCCTCTGCGTTCAGTTTCGTATAAAGAATCTTGTCCTTCTTACCATTGGTAGACATGATGACGAGTGTGTTGTCATCAATCCAGGCATGTGTGTAGGAACGTACCTTATAGCTGTTGGCCTTGAAAGGACGTTCTGCAATAACCTGAACTGCATTGTTCTTGATTTGATATTTTACGAAACGGTCGTTGGTTGCGGGTATTTGGTAGTAATATTTTCCTTTTGAGATAGTCTCCATGGAATAATCTCCCAGTTCCGAACCTTCTCTTTTCACAGTGATGACACCCTGCTCTGCGGCCAATGAGTTGACGCTATGGACAATAGTGGTATTCTTGCTACTCATCCCACCGTGTTTGTCTACGGTGACAAATAGGTCGAAGTGATAGTTATCCTCATTGACTTCCGGGTCGGGATTAGGATTAGGTTCCGGGTCATCATCGGAACACGCTGTGAATGACAGTGCCATCATGGCAGCCATAAAGGCAATCAGTGTAAATTTGAATTTTCTCATTTTGAATGAATTATTAAATGATTAGTTAATGAATAGTCTGAATTTAGCAAAAAAAGCACGTCCGGGCTTCTGCAGCTTGTAGTTGTCATAGGCTGTCTTGTCGAGGAAGTTGGTACACTCCAAAGCCAGATTATAGCGTCCGCGTCTCCATGAGTAAGTGATGTCGGCATTACAGATGTGCTGGGCGGGAATGCGTGCCTTGTTATCATATGCGCCGTAAGCTTCCCAGGTCAGGAAGTACCAGTGTACCCATTGATAGGTACAACCCAGGCGCAATCTGCTTTCGGGCAGGGCAATGTTGCGGAAGGTATAATAAGCCTCTACGCTACCGAATAGCCACGGGCGGTTGGGCACACGGTTGTTATAGGTGGCAGAGGGCTTTCCGTCACCCTTGTACTTCTGCTGGTCGCGAGTGTCCTGGTAGCTGACGTTTGTGGCGAGTTGCAGTCTGCCTTGCCAGTCGTAGCGCATTTCCCCTTCCGCACCTTTTACATGGACAGCCGGGACGTTGGTATATTGCATTGTACCCTCTTTCTCGGCAATGCTGGTCTGAATGTAGTTGTCTACCTTACGGAAAAATCCGCTCATCTCATAATAGAATGTATGTCCATTGCCCGGGTGCCATGTGCCGAACAGAGAGGCATTGAAGTTGTTGCTGTTTTCCGGTTTCAGTGCCACGTTGGCATAGATGGTGGTACCGTTTCCCAACAGCTCGCGGGCGATGGGCAGTCTTACGCTATGCTCGTAGGATACTTTGATGGATAAAGGTTCCACGATGATATACCGGAGTCCGGCACCGTAACCCAGGTAGTTCTTGGTGGTGGAGCCTTGCACATCCTTCGAGCCGGTCACGCTGGATTGGTCGGTCTGCCGGATATTGGGATGGTTGATGTAGTCTTTTATGAAGAATACGTTTTCCATCTTGCCATCCAACAGAGACTGGTTGTAGGAGAGTCCCAGGATATGTTTGGTAACCACATCTTTTGACGGCTCGAAGCTGGTATCAAGGTCATCGAAGCGGTCGTTTCCGGTACGGCTCAAATGGTAGTTCAGATTAAAGCTGTGATGGGTATTCAGCTGATAGTCCAGGTTGGTGCGCATGATGGTGAGCGGACGCTTGTAGTGGCGCATGGATGGTTCTTTGCCCATAATCTCGTTGCGCTGGCTCACGATGTATCCTCCGTCCCAATAGTACTTCCGATAGGCAGTGTCCACGGTCAAGGAATGGTCCCAGGTGTGGGAGAGGGAGGCATTCAGTTGCATGTTCTTCAGGATGAAGTTGTACTTCTGATAGCGGGCAGAGATGTTCCAGGAATCGGAATTCCTTTCTGCCATTCCGTATACTTTGTTTTGAACAGACCCCGTCTGCAGTTCCTTGTCTGTTTTTGAATAGGAGGCGGAAACAAAGAAAGCATCAGCCCAGGATTTGTTGACAAATCCGGCTTCCACCTGTGCCAGTAGCGAGAAGTAGCCGTCATGAAAACGCTTGGGATTGCCATATATGAAGTTGTCCCCGCTTTCGTCGCGCATCTGTACATTCTTCATTCTATAATCGTTTTTGGAGTAGTTGATGCCAACGGTGGGCCGGACTATTAGTCCGTTTTTCTTTTCTACGAACTGTGCATTCAAGTCTGCCTTGTGGGTATGGAAGGAGCCGATGCCGTAAGATACATCCAGATAATCCTTTTTTTCCTGCTTTGTAATGATATTGATGGCGCCGCCCAGTGCATCTGTTCCCAAGCTGGCAGGGACTACTCCTTTGTATATCTCAATCCGGTCTATGATGTTAATGGGTAAGTTGGCGAGGGAAACACCGCTTCCTTTGGTGTCCAGTGGCATTCCGTCCAAAAAGTAGCGGACTGAATTTCCAGACATTCCATTGATGGAGAGGTCAAAGTCCGAGCCAACTCCGCCTTCCTCTCTCACCTTGATGCCCGTTGTACGGTTCACCAGGTCGTTGAGGTTATTCAGTGAGTTTACTATCGGCTTGATGTCGAGTGCATTGACAGCAAAGGCTCCTTCCTTCACTTTCTGCGTTTGGGTCTTTCCGTAAACCTCGACAGAACTCAGCGTTACGGCACTTTCCTGCAATGTAAAGTTCTGTTTTTTATCCTGCCGGATGTCGAGGGATTGTTTCACGGTTTGGTAGCCCAGGAAGGAGACGACGAAGGTATGTTTACCCGGAGCGACTTGCAGTGAATACTTCCCCCGGTTATCCGTATAGGTGCCGGAGGTGGTGTTTTCCACAGCGATGGTGGCTTGGGCTATCGGTGTCCCGTGCTGGTCTATGACTTTTCCGGATAAGGTGACCTTATTCTGTGCCATACTACCTGCTGGAAGCAGGCAGATAAATGTAAATAGCAGTCCTGTGATGAATCTCATTTCAGTTCCTTATAAGCGTTCGTAACTTGCCCTCAAGGAAAAAATGAACAAAGAGAAAGATTCCTTTATATGGATAAAGAATGCCTCGACTCAATGTTTTGTTGCTTTATTCCCCGAAAGCACTAAAACTATGTTGTCTTGGCAGGTCTTCTGACTTATCCCTCTTTGAATGCCTTCCCATCCGCCGGGCGGACAGTGCTTGTAGAATATTCAAAGATTTTGGAAGGACTTACAGCAGCGGGTCTGTTCAGGATTTGCACCTGATTCCCTTTTTCATCACTCATCTCCAACAGAACCGGGAGAGGTGAAACCAAAACTGGGACAAAGATAACAAAAACTATTAGGTTTGCGAATACTCCTGATAATTTTTGTTATCTTTGCCCGCGAATTGGTTCCGGATGCATGTTTCCATCATCTGGATTAAAAGGGAATCGGGTGTAAATCCCGGACAGTCCCGCTGCTGTGAAGCTCCGTTTATATCATGAAAAACACCCTTGCCACTGATATGCATTGAAATATCGGGAAGGCTTCAGGATTAGGAGTCAGTCAGAAGACCTGCCATTCATTAAAGGCTGCCTTTGCTCGTGGGTTAGGAAGACAGTACGAAGATATTAGTTGAACATTTAAACAAGAAATGGAATGCCTTTGTTAAAGGTATGTCCGCATTGTGGTGTGACTATATATATCCTTTATATATTAAAGAAAAAGTAAAATGATTAAGAAAGTATTGATTGCCAACAGAGGTGAGATTGCCTTGCGCGTCATGCGTTCGTGCCGGGAGATGGGACTGCTTACGGTTGCGGTCTTCTCCGAGGCCGACCGCACCTCTCATCATGTGGCATATGCCGATGAGGCTTATCCGATAGGACCGGCCGTGGCAAAAGAGAGTTATCTGAATATTGAAAAAGTGATTGCCACGGCAAAGCGATGCGGTGCCGATGCCATCCATCCGGGTTACGGCTTTTTGTCGGAGAACTCGGAGTTTGCACGCCGTTGCAAGGAGGAAGGGATTATCTTTATCGGTCCCGCCGCCGAGACGATGGAGGCGATGGGCGACAAGATAGCTGCCCGCAAGCGAATGATTGCGGCAGGCGTACCCGTGGTTCCCGGAACGGAACAACCTTTGCAGAGTGCCGAAGAAGCCGTGCGCATCTGCAACGAGATAGGTTATCCCGTGATGCTGAAGGCGTCTATGGGTGGCGGTGGTAAAGGTATGCGCCTTATCCATAACGAGAGCGAAGTGGTGGAAGCCTACAACACGGCACGCTCCGAGTCCATGTCCTCCTTTGGAGACGACACGGTCTATCTGGAAAAGTTCGTGGAAGAACCCCACCACATCGAGTTCCAGATATTGGGCGACAACCACGGCAACGTCATCCACCTCTTCGACCGCGAATGCTCCGTGCAGCGTCGCAATCAGAAGGTGGTAGAAGAAAGCCCGTCACCCTTCCTTACGCCGGAATTGCGCCGGGAGATGGGGGAGAAGGCGGTTGCCGCAGCCAAGGCAGTAAACTACTCCGGTGCAGGTACCATCGAGTTTTTGGTAGACAAGAACCGTCGGTTCTACTTCCTCGAAATGAATACGCGCTTGCAAGTGGAGCACCCCATCACGGAAGAAGTGGTAGGCGTGGACCTGGTGAAAGAGCAAATCCGCATTGCCAACGACGAGGTGCTGCACCTCAAGCAGGAGGAACTGTTCCAGCGCGGCCATGCTATAGAGTGCCGCATCTGTGCCGAAGATACGGAAAACAACTTCATGCCGTCTCCCGGTGTCATCAAGCAACTGACGGAGCCGAACGGAATCGGTGTGCGTATAGACAGCTATGTGTACGACGGCTATGAGATTCCCATCTACTACGACCCTATGATAGGTAAGCTCATCGTATGGGCAACCACCCGCCAGTATGCCATCGAGCGTATGCGCCGTGTGCTCTACGAGTACAAGATTACGGGCGTAAAGACCAACCTTGCCTATCTGAAGCGCATCATGCACGTGCCCGACTTTGTGAAGGGAGAGTACAACACCCTCTTTATCGAGAAGAACGCCCGCATGCTGGTACGCACCAACACTGCCAACGAAGAGTTGGAGAACATAGCCATGATAGCTGCCTATATGGACTATCTGGTTAATCTGGAGGAGAATGTTTCGGCACAGCTACCCGATGCCCGCCCCATTAGCCGTTGGAGGGAATTTGGCTTGCAGAAGGGAGTGCTCAGGATTTAAGGAATGGATAATTGATAATGGATAATTAATAATGGAAATACATATAGGAGACCGTATCGCAGACATTACCCTGGTGGGTAAGGAAGGGAATAAGGTACAACTTACCATTGACGGAAAGCCCTACGAAGTGGACATTGTGATGGCAGAGAACGGAAGTTGCTCCATCCTGCACAACGGAAACTCGTTCAACGCAGGCCTTGTGCGCGGCGAGGGCGGCAAGAGTTATGACATCAGCATGCTCCAGCGTTCCTTTCATGTGGACATCGTGGACACGCAAGCCAAGTATCTGCACATGAAGAAAGGAGCCGACGAGAAGCAGGGCGACAAGATTCTGGCGCCGATGCCGGGCAAGGTAGTGAGCATCCCCGTCAAGGTGGGCGACCGACTGGCTGCCGGAGACATTGCCGTGGTGCTGGAAGCCATGAAGATGCAGAGTAACTATAAGGTAAATGCCGACTGCATCGTCCGCAACATCCTCGTGAGCGAGGGCGAACCGGTAAATGCCAACCAAGTATTGATTGAATTGGAGTTGATAAAGGAGGAATAATCCCGAGTCGCATTCAGTCCGTATATTATAAATCACTAAATTGTAAATGCAAATATGAACAGAGAAGAAATATACCGCCAGTTTGAGGAACTGGACAAACGTGCCTCGCTGGGTGGGGGTGTAGACAAGATAGAGAAACAACATGTTTCCGGCCGCATGACTGCCCGCGAACGCATTGATATGCTGCTGGACAAAGGCTCGTTCAATGAGCTGGACAAGTTCGTCAACCATCGCTGCACCAACTTCGGCATGGAGAAGAAACAGATTGCCGGAGACGGCATGGTGTCCGGTTACGGGAAGATAGACGGCCGCCTTGTATTTGTCTATGCCTACGACTTCACGGCGCATGGCGGTTCGCTCAGCGAGACGAATGCCGCAAAGATTGTAAAGGTGCAGCAGCTTGCCCTGAAGAACGGTGCTCCCGTCATTGCCCTCAACGATTCGGGCGGCGCACGCATCCAAGAAGGTGTGAACAGCTTGGCAGGCTATGCTCCATCTTCTATCAGAACACCATTGCGTCGGGTGTCATTCCGCAGATATCTGCCATTCTGGGTCCGTGTGCCGGTGGGGCATGCTACTCTCCGGCGCTTACCGACTTTATCTTCATGGTAAAGGAGCAGAGCCACATGTTTATCACCGGTCCGGACGTGGTAAAGACCGTGACCCACGAGGAGGTGGACAAGGAGGAACTGGGCGGTGCCTATACGCATAGCAGCAAGAGCGGCGTTACCCACTTCATGTGCAATACGGAGGAGGAGACACTGATGAGCATCCGCGAGCTGCTGAGCTTCCTGCCGTCCAACAATATGGAGGATGCTCCCTTCACTCCCTGCTCCGACGATATCCATCGCCGGGTAGAGGCGCTTCAGACCGTCATTCCTGAGGACCCGAACATGCCCTATGACATCAAGGATATTATAGAACCGGTGCTGGACAACCAGTACTTCTTCGAAGTGATGCCTCACTTTGCCAAGAACGTCGTTATCGGTTTCGGTCGTCTGAACGGGCGTTCGGTAGGTATCGTGGCAAACCAACCTGCCTATTTGGCAGGTGTGCTCGATATTGATGCCAGCGACAAGGCGGCACGCTTCATCCGTTTCTGCGACTGCTTCAACATCCCGCTGATAACCTTCGAAGATGTTCCCGGCTTCTTGCCCGGAACGATGCAGGAGCACAACGGCATCATCCGCCACGGCGCCAAGATTGTCTATGCCTATGCCGAGGCCACCGTGCCCAAGATAACGCTGATTACCCGCAAGGCATACGGCGGCGCCTACATCGTGATGTCCAGCAAACCGACGGGTGCCGACGTGAACCTGGCTTATCCGCAGGCGGAAATCGCCGTGATGGGTGCCGAGGGTGCGGTGAACATCCTCTACCGTAAGTCCTCTGCCGAAGAGAAGCAGGAGATTATCAAGGAGTACGAAAGCAAGTTCTCCAACCCTTACCGCGCTGCCGAGCGTGGCCTCATAGACGAGGTCATCATACCGCGCGATACCCGCTACAAGCTGGTGCAGGCATTGGAGATGGCGCACAACAAGAATCAGAGCAATCCACCGAAAAAGCACGGCAACATGCCTTTATAATAGTAGTTATTTTTTATGTGTGAAATGCGTATCCCCGGAGAAGTGATTTCTGTGGGGATACACTTTTTAAATAGAGAATTAAGAATTAAACAATAAGGCTGAAAAGTAAAAACTAAAGATAGAAACTATGGAACTATTAAGAAACCTCTTTGAGGGTTATCCCAACCTTTGGGGCGGAGGAGTGGCACACTCTGTCCTAATTCTGTCCCTGGTCATCACCTTCGGTATCATGCTGGGCAAGTTGAAAGTGGCGGGCATCTCGCTGGGTGTCACCTGGATTTTGTTTGTGGGCATTGTCTTCGGACATTTCGACATGAACCTCGACGAACATCTGCTGCACTTCCTGAAGGAGTTCGGCTTGATACTGTTTGTCTATTCCATCGGTCTGCAAGTGGGACCGGGATTCTTCTCCGCTTTCAAGAAGGGCGGACTTACGCTGAACATGGTAGCAATGCTTTCCGTCTTCCTCAGCGTGGTTATCACCATTGTGTTGCACTTTGCCACCGGAATTCCCATTACTACGATGGTGGGTATCTTGTCCGGAGCCGTGACCAATACCCCCGGTCTGGGTGCTGCCCAGCAGGCAAACAGTGACCTCAACGGGGTGGATGCTCCGGAAATCGCACTCGGATATGCCGTTGCCTATCCGCTGGGTGTGGTGGGCTGCATCCTGGCGCTGCTAGCCTTGAAGATTTTCATGCGGATTAACACCCAAAAAGAAGAGGAGGATGCCGAGCACGGGCTGGGCCATCTGCAGGAGCTGACCGTGCGTCCCATATCGGTAGAGATACGCAATGAGGCAATAGACGGCAAGCGGATCAGAGATGTGAAACCATTGTTGAACCGTGCGTTTGTCATCTCCCGCATCCGGCACACCGGCAGTCAGGAAACAGAACTGGCGAATGCCGATACAGTGCTGCACATGCAGGATGAAATTCTGTTCATTGCCAACCCGAAAGATGTGGAGGCCATTGTTGCCTTCTTCGGAAGAAAAATTTCGGTGGAGTGGGAACGGGAGGACAAGAACTTGATTTCACGCCGCATCCTCATCACCAAGCCGGAACTGAACGGCAAGTCTCTGTCTCAGCTCAAAATACGTAACAACTTCGGTGCCTGCATCACCCGTATCAACCGTTCGGGCGTGGATCTGGTGGCAACTCCCCACTTGCAGTTGCAGATGGGAGACCGTGTGACGATTGTAGGCAGTGAGCTTGCCGTGAGCCATGCGGAGAAGGTATTGGGAAACTCGCTGAAGCGTCTCAACCATCCAAACTTGATTCCTATCTTCCTGGGTATTGCCCTGGGATGTATCTTGGGCAGTTTGCCGTTCATGTTCCCCGGCATTCCCCAACCCGTGAAACTGGGACTGGCCGGTGGACCGTTGGTGGTTTCCATCCTCATCAGCCGTTTCGGGCCTCAATATAAGCTGATAACCTACACGACGATGAGTGCCAATCTGATGATACGCGAAATCGGTATAGCCTTGTTCCTGGCCTGCGTGGGGTTGGGTGCAGGAAAGGGATTCATCGATACCATTATCTACGAAGGCGGCTATGTGTGGATTGGCTATGGGCCATCTCACGGTCGTTCCGGTTGCTGGTGGAACAGGATTCGATGGGGCGCTATTTCTGG
>ENA-OQJX01000567-OQJX01000567.1-human-gut-metagenome-genome-assembly--contig:-NODE-567-length-17535-cov-2.759421_pt1 | contig 17535 bp, 16 predicted proteins | sample MGYA00242615_ERZ504782 | MGnify/ENA primary metagenome ERZ504782 (study PRJEB26092, sample SAMD00036354) | human gut metagenome | host: Homo sapiens | study: EMG produced TPA metagenomics assembly of... | reverse complement strand
CGCACCGACTGGAACGATAAGCCCACCACCCCGGTCAAGATGAAGACCGTGGAGCTCATTGAGGCTGAATTTCAAACCTAAAAAATCCCGACACCTTACAGGTGCCGGGATTTTTGTTTTCGTTGATTGCTTGTGGCAGTAGCGATGACAAGGAACCGCAATCCGAGGATGTTACCATTAAATGTTCTCCTGAAAAGATAGAGGCTGTTGCACAAGCTAGCCAATATGTGGTGAATGTGGTTTGTTCTGGTAAAGAGTGGACAGCTTTTGCCTCTGATGATTGCAGTTCATGGGTCAAAGTAAATGTAATGGGTTCTTCTTCTAGCCAAGGCACAGCGACAGTTATAGTCAGTGCTCATACGGGTACTACTTCTCGTACTGGTACGGTGGTGGTTAAATCTGGTGCTACTCGTGTATCTATTCCTCTTACGCAAGCGGCTCCTTTATCAGTGTCACAGACTGAGTTGTATTCTAATTCTATAGGAGAATCTTTTGTCTTATCTGTTATTGCTTCTGGCGAATGGAATGTGAAATCCAATGATAGTTGGATTAGCGCAGAAAAAAATAGTGGGGAAATTGTTGTGACCACTTTAGCTAATGATGCAAAGATTTCCCGTACGGGTACAGTTGAGGTTGTGGCTGGTGCAGAGAAAGTAACGGTAACAGTTATTCAAGAATTGGCTGAAGATCTGGATATCAATACTCCTGAGGGGTATCGGTTGGTTTGGCATGATGAATTTAATGAGGGCACATCTCTTGGCAATGATTGGACACACGAGGTTCAAGGAGCAGGGTGGGTAAATAATGAACTTCAAAATTACGTCAATGGTTCTGCTGACGGAAAGCGTGTGACAGAACTTGTGGACGGTAAGTTGAATATTAATTGTTTCAAAGGCTCCGATGGTAAAATTTACTCTGGTCGTGTGTATGCTAAAGTGAATACTGGTTGGGAATATGGCTATTTTGAAGCACGTATCATGTTGCCTGAAGGCAAGGGGACGTGGCCGGCTTTTTGGATGATGCCAGTTGGTAATGACTGGAATACTAACCCATGGCCCATGTGTGGTGAAATAGACATTATGGAGGAAGTGGGAGTCGTACCCAACGAAGTCTCTTCGTCTATCCATACGCAAGATTATAATCATACTATAGGTACGCAGAAAACACATGCCATGACTATAGAACAGGCAGAAGGAGAATTTCATCTCTATGCTTTAGAGTGGACAGAAGATGCCATCACTACATACGTGGATGGCAAGGTACAGTTGGCTGTTACCAAACAACAATTGGGAGCTGGTCATAATCAATGGCCTTTCCATTATGCTTTCTATCCCATTCTGAATCTGGCTTGGGGCGGTGATTGGGGTGGAATGAACGGTGTGGATGAGTCTGCTCTTCCTGTAACGATGAAGGTGGATTATGTACGTGTATTTCAGAAGAAGTAGAACTGTTTTTTTATGAAGTTTGGAAATGAAGGTTAAATGCTTTTTTATTTATAACATAGCATACCTTATGCTTTAGGACAATTGATAATGAGAAAAGAAAAAATATTTATTTTTATCTGTTTAGTTTTGTTGTCTGCCTGTTCTCCTTCTTCTTTAGACGGTATTGTGATAGAGAAAGCGGCAGACGGTTATAAACTTTCCATTGACGGAAGAGAAACCTATATTAAAGGCGTAGGCGGCACATATCGGTTGGACATTGCCGCCCAGAGTGGTGCCAATGCCTTTAGAACGTGGGAGGCAATGTGGAGGAGATAAAGAAAAACCTGGCATTGGCTTCGGAGCACAACATGTACGTAATGCAGGGAATAGGCATGACCAAAGACTCTATACGCTATTACGATGATGAATATAAGAACAAGATGCGCGAAGAAGTCCGCTTGTTGGCAGAAACGTTCAAGAATGATACGAGTTTGCTGGCTTGGGGTATTGGCAATGAAATTGAGTTGGGAAATGCCAATATAGCTGCCGCATGGAATTTTGTGGAAGAACTGGCACAGCTGATTAAGTCGATAGACAAGCGTCATCTGGTTTCGACAGTGATTTCCTACAATCCGTCGGCATTGGACTCTGTGGCAAAGTATGCTCCGTCTCTCGATTATGTGGGCATCAATGTATATGGTCCGATGGGAGAGGTGCAGGCTGTTGTTGACCGGTCGGACTACAAGGGTGCATTTATGATTACCGAGTGGGGACCGACCGGTTGGTGGGAAACAGCGTCAACCGAGTGGAAGGCACCCATAGAGCAGACCAGTGAAGAAAAACGGCAGGTATACGAAGAGCGTTATACGCAATATATTTCTGCCAATCCCCGTTGCTTGGGCTCTTTTGTATTCTTGTGGGGACAAAAAGAAGAACGTACGCCTACCTGGTTCAGTATGTTTGTAGAAGACACGGTGGATATGCTGCCTCTGAAAGGAGAAAAGACTCCTATGGTGGAGGCTATGCAAAGAGTGTGGACCGGCAAGGAATTGGATGAAACGGCTCCGATAGTTCGGGGCATGACTATCAATGGTAAAAGTGCGATTGATAATGTCCGCATCAAAGCTGGTACTTTATTTAAAGCGGAGGTTTCTGCTACAGATAAGGAAAACGATTCTTTGACTTATGTGTGGGAAGTGCTGAAAGAAGCCACAGTCCTAGGCTTTGGAGGCTCTTATGAGCCGCGTCCGGAAAGAATGGGTGATGTGGCTGTGTCAGATAAGGATGTGTATGAGACTGTGATTACAGTTCCCGGAGAATATCGTTTGTACGTATATGTGCTTGATAATACGGGGTTTGTTTCTACAGTAAATGTTCCATTTCAAGTAACTGATTAAAGATGAAAACAATGAAAATGCTCTCTGCTTGTTTGCTGCTGCTGCCTTTTATGTCTTGTACCTCAATGCAGGATACTGAAGGTGATGCCGCCATCGAGCAGAAAATAGAAACGCTGTTGTCCAGTATGACATTGGAGGAAAAGATAGGGCAGATGAACCAGATTTCTTCTTATGGCAACATAGAGGATATGAGCGGATTGATAAAGAAAGGTGAAGTCGGTCTATCCTGAATGAAGTAGATCCGGTGCGTGTCAATGCCTTGCAGCGTGTGGCAATGGAGGAGTCCCGCTTGGGCATCCCCTTGCTGATGGCGCGTGATGTGATCCACGGTTTCAAGACCATATTCCCTATTCCCTTGGGACAAGCGGCATCTTTCAACCCGCAGGTGGCTAAGGATGGTGCACGGGTAGCGGCTGTGGAGGCTTCTGCTGTGGGTATCCGCTGGACATTTGCACCGATGATAGATGTGGCTCGCGATCCCCGTTGGGGGCGTATGGCCGAAGGATGTGGCGAAGATACTTATTTGACTTCGGTGATGGGTGTTGCTATGGTCGAAGGTTTCCAGGGAGATTCGCTGAACAGTCCGACTTCCATAGCCGCATGTCCTAAACATTTTGTAGGTTATGGTGCTGCCGAGGGCGGGCGTGATTATAATTCCACTTTCATTCCGGAGCGTCGTTTGAGGGATGTATACCTTCCTCCTTTTGAAGCTGTGGCCAAGGCAGGGGCAGCCACTTTCATGACTTCGTTCAATGACAATGACGGAGCACCGTCTACCGGAAACACTTTTATTTTGAAAGATGTGCTTCGTGGTGAATGGGGATTTGATGGAATAGTAGTGTCAGACTGGGCTTCGGTAGCCGAAATGATGGCACATGGCTTTGCTGCCGATTCTAAAGAGGCAGCAATGAAGGCGGTGAATGCTGGTGTGGATATGGAGATGGTCAGCTATACGTTTGTCAAGGAATTGCCGGAATTGATAAAAGAAGGTAAGGTCAAGAAGTCTGCTATAGACGATGCCGTGCGGAATATTCTGCGTATCAAATTCCGGTTGGGACTGTTTGATAATCCTTATGTGGATGAGAAACGGATAGAGGAACTTTATGCTCCTTCTCATCTGGAGCTGCCAAGCAAGCTGCTGTGGAATCGGCCATCTTGTTGAAGAACGAAAAGGAGACATTGCCTTTGCAATCTTCGGTAAAGACGGTTGCTGTGGTAGGTCCGATGGCAAATGCACCTTATGACCAATTGGGTACCTGGATATTTGATGGTGACAAGACAAAAACCGTGACACCGTTGAAGGCTATCAAGGAACTGGTGGGGGACAAAGTGCAGGTGATATACGAGCCGGGTCTGACTTATAGCCGTGACAAGAATATGGCAGGTGTTGCCAAAGCCGCTGCTGCCGCTGCACGTGCTGATGTTATTTTGGCGTTTGTAGGCGAAGAGGCTATTCTTTCAGGAGAGGCGCATTGCCTGGCCGACCTGAACCTGCAAGGTGCGCAAAGCGAACTGATTGCCGCTTTGGCGAAAATAGGAAAACCGGTGGTTACTGTCGTAATGGCAGGGCGTCCGTTGACCATAGGAAAGGAAGTCGAACTCTCGTCAGCTGTACTTTATTCGTTCCATCCCGGAACCATGGGAGGACCGGCATTGGCCGACTTGCTGTGGGGTAAGGCTGTGCCAAGTGGCAAGACTCCGGTGACTTTCCCGAAGATGGTAGGACAGATACCGGTTTATTATGCTCATAACAGTTCCGGACGTCCGGCTACGCGGAATGAGGTTTTGCTGAATGACATTCCGTTGGAAGCGGGGCAGACTTCGTTGGGATGTACTTCTTTCTATATGGATGCAGGTTTCGATCCGCTGTATCCGTTTGGCTACGGTCTGTCGTATACGACGTTCAAATATGATAATGTGAAACTCTCGTCTGCCAATCTGAAGAAGGAAGATGTGCTGACTGTGACTTTCGACCTTGAGAATACCGGAAAGTATGAAGGTACCGAGGTAGCCCAGCTTTACGTGCAGGACAAGTTTGCTTCGGTGACCCGTCCGGTGAAAGAGCTGAAACGCTTTGCTCGCGTCACATTGAAGCCGGGTGAGAAGAAAAATGTATCGTTTGAACTTCCGATAAGTGAACTTGCTTTCTGGAATATAGATATGGTGAAGACGGTGGAAGCCGGAGACTTTGCTCTTTGGGTGGCACCGGATAGCCAAAGTGGAGAAGAAGTTTTCTTTAAGGTAGTAGATTGATTGTTGATTTAAGGTTAAAAAGAGAAGGGGCGGACCGTGACGGTTCGCCCCTTCTGCTTTCTTCTTTATAAGCCCCGCCTTCCGGCAAATAACTCATCACTTATTACTTATAACTTATAACTTTCTTATATCCATACACCGCATTGCTTCCCAGTTCTTCTTCGATGCGAAGCAGTTGGTTGTACTTTGCCATACGGTCTGAGCGGCTCAGCGAACCGGTCTTGATTTGTCCGCTGTTGGTAGCTACGGCTATGTCTGCGATAGTCGCATCTTCCGTTTCACCGGAACGATGGGAAGTTACGGTAGTATATCCGTGGCGGTGTGCCATTTCGATGGCATTCAGTGTTTCGGTCAGCGAACCTATCTGGTTTACTTTAATCAATATGGAGTTGGCACAGCCTTTTTCGATGCCCATTGCAAGGAAGTCCACATTGGTGACGAACAAATCGTCTCCTACCAACTGGCAACGGTTGCCGATACGGTCGGTCAGTTTTTTCCAGCCGTCCCAGTCGTTCTCGCTCATGCCGTCTTCGATAGAGTCGATGGGATACTTGTTGATTAACTCTTCCAGATAGTCAATCTGTTCGTCGGCAGTACGTTTCTTGCCTTTTTCACCTTCGAATTTGGTATAATCGTAGATGCCATCATGGTAGAACTCGGAAGAAGCGCAGTCCATGGCAATCATTACATCTTTGCCCGGTTCGTATCCGGCAGCCTTGATGGCGGCAATGATGGAGTTCAAGGCATCTTCTGTACCCTCCAGATTAGGAGCAAAACCTCCTTCATCGCCTACTGCTGTGCTGAGGCCACGGTCTTTCAGGACTTTCTTCAGTGCGTGGAACACTTCGGCACCCATACGCAAACCTTCGCGGAAGGAAGTGGCACCTACGGGGCGTATCATGAATTCCTGGAAAGCAATGGGAGCGTCACTATGCGAACCGCCGTTGATGATGTTCATCATCGGTACAGGCATCACATAGGTATTTGTACCACCGATATATCGGTAGAGTGGGATGTCAAGGTAAGCGGCGGCAGCCTTGGCTACAGCAAGAGATACGCCGAGGATGGCATTGGCACCCAGATTGGCTTTCGTTTTGGTTCCGTCCAGTGCAAGCATGGCATGGTCGATACCCATCTGGTCGAGGGCGGACATACCGATGAGCTTGGGAGCAATGATATTATTGATATTGTCCACGGCTTTCAGGACACCTTTGCCTCCGTAACGTTTTTTGTCACTGTCACGCAGTTCCAATGCTTCGTGTTCTCCCGTGGATGCTCCTGACGGGACAGATGCACGGCCTATGAAGCCGGATTCCAAGGTTACGTCTACTTCTACAGTTGGGTTACCTCTTGAATCGAGGATTTCACGTCCGATAATCTTCTCTATTTTCATATTCAGTCAATTTTAATTATAAACTATCTTACTAACAAATGAAAACAAGGAATTGTTTTTCGTTTTTAATCCTTTATTGTAATGCCTAAAAGAGCAGTCAACTCCATGGCTTGGGAAGTATTGACGATGGCTCCCCGTATGTCGGGCAGGTTGAGGCGTATACCTCCTATGTGCGAGTCGCTCAAGTCGATACCTCTTAGAGGGGTGTGCGAAAACTCGGATTCTACCAGCTCACAGTTTTCAAAGGCGATGGAGGCAAGTTTGCAGTCGTTGACGTCGCTGTTGCGCAAGTCACAAGAGGTGAAGCGGGCTTGATTGATTTTACTCATGGAAAGATTGAGGTATCTGGCATTGCAGTCCTTCATTGTCAGATGGTTCAATATTGTTTCCGGCAGATTGGTTCCCACCAGTTTGCAGGATATGAATTCCACTCTGAACAGAGAACTTTCGGCAAATGAGATGTTGGAAAGGTCGCAATGTTCAAAACGTACATCAGTGAAATGGCAGGATTTCAGTTTGCAGGCGCTGAATTGGATATGACTGAAAGTACAGTTGGTGATGCTTTTGTAGGAATACTCCATGTGTTCCTCTGTCCGTTTACCGAAGTGAAGTCTCTGACAGTTTCTTCCGTATTCAGCCATTCTTCCAATGATTTGGAACTTTCACTTTGTCCCTCTAAGGTAGGAGGATGATGCGTACGGGAGGCATGACAAAAGGCTTGCTGGGTTTCATAGGGGTGTTTGGGTTATATACAGCGTCCGAAGGCGCCGCCGGCGAAGGCTGCCAGGACTCCTAATGTGATACTTAATAAGGTATATAAGGCAAACATTCCGTAGAATTCTTGCTTTATCAGAATCAGTCCGTCATTGCTGAAAGTGGAGAAGGTGGTGAATCCTCCGCACAGACCGGTAGTCAGCAACAGCCGTACCTCAGTAGAAAGGTTGAAACGGGCGGATAAGGTATAGAATAGCCCGATGAGGAAACTTCCGAGGATATTGACTGTGAATGTAGCCCATGGGAAAGAGTAGGGGATTATGCGCTCGTGGAGCATCATCTGCACGCAGTAGCGCAGTACGCTGCCGGTACCGCCGCCAAGGAATATAGCTATCAGTAATCTAGTCATAGGTTTTCTGGGGTTGGTTTTGGCTGCAAAGGTAGTGAAGACAAAGGAATTTCAGTAAATCATAGCCCGAAATTTCATAAAGCGATTCTGTACTGGGGGAAGTAGTTATTGGTGGGATGTATATAATTTTGATATTTGATATGAGTGATTGCCAATCTTGGTTCCGGATAGTTCGTGATGGGGCAGAAGCGATTTACTAAATCTTGGAGGAAGATTTAGTAAATCGTTGCCGGAGATTTAGTAAAATGTCCGGGAGATTTTAGTAAACGAGTAGAAGGGGCTTTGGAAGGATGACTGGTTTGTCTGTATTTTTGGATACGGTAATAACTTGTGAAACTTGAGCCACTCTTGAAATTGAGGTCTTAACCGTTCAAATGCCATATTGTAGAGACCTCTCTAGAACCTTGTCTTGATAATCAGCGATTTATTTTCATTGGCTGTAGAGATTGTATCCATTCCTTCTCATTCTCTTCCTGCCTTTCTTTCTTCACTTGTAGAGAAGGGTTGTTCTTAATTTGTTGTTTTTTAGAGTTTTAACGAAATTGGTTGTAGATGTCATTTCCTTGTATTCCCGTCATTCACACCCTAACTTTGCAACATCGAATTCAAGAGAATGAAAGTTTATCGTTGAGGCCTCACGATGGATCTCCACTTCTTGAAAGAGAGGAAAAGGCTTCGGCCTATTTATTACATTATTATATTAACTTTCTAAAACATTAAAAATTATGGGACTTCAGTATGTAGTGGCAAAGAGAATCTTTGGTTTTGACAAGGACAAAAATGTAAAGTATGTAGCTAAATCCGTAGGAGCGGGTGAATTGGATTTTGATAAGTTGTGTGCCAAAGTGAGCCGTATTCTTGGTATTCACAGAAAGACGGTGGACTTAGTGGCTGCAGGACTGGTGGACATCATGTCGGAAGAAATAGACGATGGAAAGACTGTTCGTTTAGGTGATTTCGGATTGTTCCGCCCTTCTTTTGTAGGGAAGAGTGCTGATACGGAGGCTGGCGTTTCGGCCAGTAACATTGTCCGTAAACGTATTCTGTTTTTTCCGGGGAAAGCTTTTAGTCAAATGTTGGGCAATATGAGCGTCACCAAGATGGTGGTTCCCGATACGGACTATACGGATGGAAGTAGCAATGGTGGAGGGGATAGCTCCAATCCTTCGGGAGGCAATGACGGGGACCAAGGTGAAAATCCTTTGGGATAATTCCAGTGCACGATTAAAGTTGTAAAAATATGGAGGGCGAAGTTTTCGTAGCGATACTTCTCCTTCTATTTTGTTTGTAGGCAGGATATTGTTCAAGGGAAGTTGGTTTTCATGCAAACGTTTGCCGACAAATCATCTATCATTTAGTTTAATTGCGTCAGAGTGTATTTCTTTCCTGCCTATATTTGCATCTGGAACATAATTTTATAAATATAGCATGAGAAACATGAAAGCAATCTGTACAAAATTAGCCTGCTTCCTGCTCGTTTTGTTGGTGAGCGGCGTAGCAATGGCAGAGAGTATTACCTCTCCCAACGGACAACTTCAATTGAATTTTTCGGTAAATGCGCAAGGCGAACCCGTTTACGAACTTTCTTACAAAGGAAAGCCGGTGATTAACCCTTCCAAATTAGGACTCGAACTGAAGAACGACCCCGGTCTGATGAATGGCTTCACGATGGAGGATGCAAAGACTTCCACTTTCGACGAGACTTGGGAACCGGTATGGGGTGAAGTAAAGCAAATCCGTAACCACTATAATGAGCTGGCTGTGACGCTCAACCAAAAGGCGCAGGATAGGAACATCATTATCCGCTTCCGTTTGTTCGACGATGGTATGGGCTTCCGTTATGAGTTCCCTTTGCAGAAGAACTTGAACTATTTCGTGATTAAGGAGGAGCGTACTCAGTTTGCCATGACTGGCGACCATACAGCCTTCTGGATTCCGGGCGACTACGATACGCAGGAATATGATTACACAGAATCCAAACTTTCTGAAATTCGCGGGTTGATGAAAGGGGCCATTACGCCTAACTCTTCACAAACCCCGTTTTCGCCCACCGGTGTTCAGACTTCTTTGCAGATGAAGACTGCTGATGGTTTGTACATCAACTTGCACGAGGCTGCTTTGGTGGATTACTCTTGCATGCACTTGAATCTGGATGATAAGAATTTTGTTTTTGAATCTTGGCTTACTCCCGATGCAGTAGGCGATAAAGGTTATCTGCAAGCTCCCTGCACGTCACCGTGGCGTACGGTTATCGTAAGCGACGATGCTCGTGACATCCTTGCCTCTAAAATCACGCTGAACTTGAACGAACCTTGTGCTTACGAGGACGTTTCCTGGATTAAGCCCGTGAAATACGTAGGTGTATGGTGGGAAATGATTGCAGGTAAGAGCACCTGGCATATACAGACGACCTTCCCTCCATCAAACTGGGTGAAGTGGACTACTCCAAAATGAAGCCCAACGGCCGTCACGGTGCCACTAACGAAAATGTAAAAAAGTACATCGACTTCGCAGCCGAGCACGGTCTGGACCAAGTATTGGTAGAAGGCTGGAATGAAGGCTGGGAAGACTGGTTTGGCAAATCCAAGGATTATGTATTCGATTTTGTGACCCCTTATCCCGATTTCGACGTGAAGATGCTGAATGAATATGCCAAGAGCAAAGGCGTGAAGCTGATGATGCATCATGAGACATCCGGTTCGGTGCGCAACTACGAACGTCACATGGACAAGGCCTATCAGTTATGGTGGATAATGGCTACAATGCCGTGAAGAGCGGATATGTAGGTAATATGATTCCCCGTGGTGAACATCATTATGGGCAATGGCTGAACAACCACTACCTCTATGCCGTGAAGAAGGCAGCCGACTACAAAATTTGTGTAAATGCGCACGAAGCTGTACGCCCTACCGGTTTGTGCCGTACTTATCCTAACTTGATTGGCAACGAATCTGCACGAGGAACTGAATATGAGGCATTCGGCGGTAGCAAACCGTTCCATACCACATTGCTTCCATTCAACCGCTTGATTGGCGGTCCGATGGATTATACACCGGGTATCTTCGATACCAAACTTGACTTTATGGGCGATTTGCCCCACGGACAAGTGCAGACTACACTTGCTAAGCAACTCGCTCTGTATGTAACTTTATACAGCCCGTTGCAGATGGCTGCCGACTTGGTTGAGAACTACGAAAAGCACATGGATGCTTTCCAATTCATCAAGGATGTGGCAGTAGACTGGGACGACAGCAAGTACATTGAAGCAGAACCGGGTGATTACATTACCGTGGCCCGTAAGGCAAAAGGAACCGGCAACTGGTTTGTTGGAGGTATTACAGACGAGAATGCACGTACAGCCAACTTTACGCTCGACTTCCTTGAACCGGGCAAGCAATATGTAGCCACTCTCTATGCCGACGGTAAAGATGCTGATTACAAGGAGAACCCTACTTCTTATCAGATAAAGAAGGGTATCGTAACCAGCAAGACCAAAATGTCCGTGAAGGAAGCGCGTAGCGGTGGTTTTGCATTGAGCTTGATTGAAGCGACTCCGGCTGACAAGAAAGCTGTGAAGAAGTGGAGATAATTTAGGGTAGAAAGAGTTTTTATTAGGCATTAGTGAGGCCCCGCAGAAGTCCAATCTTTGCGGGGCTTTTTTTGTGTTAGGGTAAGCTCATTCTTATACCGTAAAAATAGCATCAAGACCCGAGTTTTTGGTAAGTCCGTTCTTTGGGGAAACCTTTATTTTTGCACTCAGATAACAGATTGCATAATCATTAAAAATCAGAGATATGAATACGGATAAGAAAATCAGTCGTCGGGAGGCTTTAAAGCGTATGGGATTTGCCGTGATGAGCAGTGCTATCGCATCTTCCGGCCTACTCTCGTTGGCATCCTGCGAAACAAAAAGGAGTAAGCGTATCATCTTTTATTTTACCGGAACGGGTAACAGTCTTTACATCGCCCGTCAGTTGGCTGGAGAGAACGCAGAATTGTTGAGTATCCCTCAGATGGTGAAACGGGGGAAGTATGAATTTGAGGCAGATGAAATCGGCATCGTTTATCCCATCTACGGTCATATGCCTCCCTATATGGTACGGCAGTTCATTCAGAAAGCAAAACTGAAGGCAGAATACAAGTTTGCTGTCCTCACCTATGGTGCAAGGAAGTGCGATGCGGTAGAGATTTGGGACCGTATATCCCGTAAAGCCGACAATGCGTTCGACTATATCAACACTATCATCATGGTGGATAACTGGCTACCCAACTTCGACATGAACGAGCAACTCAAGATAGACAAGCACATCCCCGAGAACTTGCAGAAGATAACGGCAGATATCAACAGTCGGCAGCATTGGCACGAACCGGTGACGGAGGAGGAACGGCAACAGCACCAAGGTTTTATGCAGCGGAGTGGACTCGACCCCGAGGTGGGCTTCCTGATGAAAAGCGAGAAGTTCTTTACCGTGACCGATGCTTGTATTGACTGTGGCATCTGTACCTACGTTTGTCCGCGCGGCAACTATGAGTTGACGTCGAGAGGAGTGAAGACGTCCGGTGACTGCGAGTTCTGTTTTGCCTGCATACAGAATTGTCCGCAGAAGGCTATTCAGTTCATAAAGCAGGAAGATGGCTCTTTTCCTGACGGAACGGAGAAGAACCCCAATGCCCGCTATCGTAATGAGCATATTTCGCTAATAGATCTGAAACGGGCAAACAATCAAAAACTATAATCATTAACCTCTGTATTTGTCGGATTTACACCCAGATGTTGTTGTACGTAACGGCTAAAATAAGCAGGAGAGGAAAAACCGAACATATCGGAAATACGGACGAACGTTAGTGATTTGTCGCGCAGCAAACGCGAGATGTCGAGTGTGGTATAACGGTTTATCCAGTAGTTTGCTGTATAACCGCTTACTTTCTTGGAAACTTCCGAAAGATATTTGGAGGTGACACATAGGCAGTCGGCATAATAGGTCACTTCACGATGCTCGCGGAAAGTTCCGTTCTCCAGCATGTTGAGGAAACGGCTCATGATGGAAGCATTTTGTACAGAGATATTGTCCTCGCCATATAGATGGGAGTGGAAATCGAAGAAGTCGAGTATCAACATCTGTGTGGAGGCGATAAGCATATCGCGATGGAAATGATGGTCTGTATTCCGGAGTCTGTATTCCACTTGTTCAAAATCCCGGAGACATAGCTCTTGCTGTTCGGTAGTCAGGGACATGATAGGATTGAGAAATAGGGGAAGTTGCCCTTTCATGCCGTAGTTGTTCTGTGGTGTACTCAGCACCACAAAGCCCGATGCGATATAGATGACCTTTACGCGGAAATCTTCTGAAGGTTGAGTTTTCTCTACCAGTTTCCTTTGCGGACAATCATTAGGTCGCCGGCACGTAGCTCGCGCTCCTCTCCATTGTACTTCAATCGGCAGATTCCTGACAGACAGAGGGCGTGTGCAAGATAGCCACTGTATGCGTCCGTCCCCAGACCTTGAAGAGTATCGGCTATTATAATATTTGCGGTTTCTCCCATTATACAGTTGTTTGGTTTCGATCACAAAAGTATATGTTTCCAATAATATAACTTCTATTGTGGGCAAGAAATATATTGCCTTTTTTATTCATTTCAAATCTGCCCGAATTTCGCAAATTCTTCATACCTTTGCATCCGTTAATTTTAGAAACCAATAACAAAACAGAACTTATGGGAGGTTTTTTCGGAACAGTCGCCAAGGCAACAAGCTGTGTGGCGGATTTGTTTTACGGCACAGATTATAATTCACATTTAGGGACAAAACGTGGTGGGTTGGCTACATACGATGCAGAAACGGAGCAGTTTACCCGTTCCATTCACAATCTGGAAAGCACTTATTTCCGCACGAAGTTTGAGGATGAACTGGACAAGTTCAAAGGAAATTCCGGAATAGGAATCATCAGCGATACAGACCCTCAACCCCTTATCCTCAACTCCCACCTTGGTCGCTTTGCCATTGTAACGGTAGCCAAAATAGTAAATCTGCAAGAACTGGAAACAAAACTGTTGGCCCAAAACATGCACTTCGCCGAACTCAGTTCGGGCAAAACCAATCAGACGGAACTTATCGCCCTCCTTATTATACAAGGAAAGACATTTGTCGAAGGAATTGAAAATGTGTATAAGCATATCAAAGGTTCCTGCTCCATGCTGTTATTGACGGAAGACGGCATCATTGCCGCTCGCGACCGCTGGGGACGTACTCCGATTGTGATTGGCAAGAAAGACGGAGCGTATGCCGCCACAAGTGAGTCGAGCAGCTTTCCGAATCTTGGTTATGAGATAGACCGTTATTTGGGACCCGGAGAGATTGTTCGCCTGCGTGCCGATGGTGTGGAACAGATGCGCAAGCCTGATGAGGGAATGCAGATTTGTTCCTTCCTATGGGTATATTACGGTTTCCCCACTTCCTGCTACGAAGGTAAGAATGTGGAGGAAGTGCGTTTTGCCTCCGGTTTCAAGATGGCACAGACAGATAAGTCAGAGGTGGATTGTGCCTGCGGTATTCCTGATTCGGGTGTAGGTATGGCGCTTGGGTATGCCGAAGGTAAAGGAGTTCCTTATCATCGTGCCATTTCCAAATATACTCCGACTTGGCCTCGTAGTTTTACTCCCAGCAAGCAGGAATTGCGTTCGCTGGTGGCAAAGATGAAGCTGATTCCCAATCGTGCCATGCTCGAGGGTAAGCGTCTGCTGTTCTGTGATGACTCTATTGTCCGGGGGACCCAGTTGCACGACAATGTGAAGGTGCTGTATGAGTATGGTGCCAAGGAGGTGCATATCCGGATTGCTTGTCCTCCATTGATATATAGCTGCCCGTTTGTAGGATTCACGGCTTCCAAAAGCGACATGGAACTGATTACCCGTCGTGTCATCAAGGAACTGGAGGGTGACGAGAATAAGAATCTCGATAAGTATGCCACTACCGGCTCACCCGAATACGAAAAGATGGTGGACGTTATCCGCGAGCGTTTCGGACTTTCATCCTTGAAGTTCAATACGTTGGAAACTCTGGTTGAGGCTATCGGATTGCCTAAGTGTAAGATATGTACGCATTGTTTTGATGGTAGCAGCCATTTTTGATTGACATTTTGTCCTTAAGAAATAAAAAAGGGGCGTGAATTGCTTGGCAGTTCACGCCCCTTTTTTTATCTTTACAGCACAAAATAGTGGTTAATGATTAGTGATTAATGATTAATGCCATTTGGATAATGCTTTTCGCCAATTACTAATCACTGACCATTAATCACTAACCATTAATCACTAATCATTATTTATCATGACTTTAGTAGAACGTTTTTTAAAGTACGTAAGCTTCGATACTCAGTCCAGTGAAGAGACTGAGATTACTCCGAGTACTCCGGGGCAAATGGTGTTTGCCCGGTATCTGAAAGAAGAATTGGAAACTTTGGGTCTGGAAGAAATCACGTTGGACGAAAATGGTTATCTGTTCGCCACTCTTCCTGCCAATACAGACAAGCCGTTGCCCGTCATCGGCTTTATTGCCCACATGGATACAAGCCCCGATATGAGTGGCAAGAATGTTTCTCCGCATATTGTGCAGAATTATGACGGTAAGGACATTGTTCTTTGCGCCGAAGAGAATGTGGTTCTTTCTCCTGCCCAGTTCCCCGAACTGCTCGACCATCAAGGGGAAGATTTGATTGTGACCGACGGCAAGACCTTGCTTGGTGCCGACGATAAAGCCGGTATTGCCGAAATTGTATCGGCAGTGGTATATCTGAAGGAACATCCCGAAATCAAGCACGGTAAAATACGTATCGGCTTCAATCCGGATGAGGAAATCGGTTTGGGCGCCCATAAGTTCAATGTAGAACAGTTCGGTTGCGAATGGGCTTACACCATGGACGGCGGAGAAGTGGGTGAGCTTGAATTCGAGAACTTCAATGCGGCCTCTGCCAAGATAAGCTTCAAGGGACGGAATGTGCATCCGGCTATGCCAAGAATAAGATGATTAACTCTATCCGCGTTGCCAACCGTTTCATGTCCATGCTTCCGGCTGACGAGGCTCCGGAGCATACCGAAGGTTACGAAGGTTTCTATCATCTGATAGGTATTACCGGCGAGGTGGAGCAGACAACAGTCTCTTACATTATCCGTGAGCACGACCGCACCCGCTTTGAAGAGCGCAAGAAGGAGATGGAACGTCTTGTGGCAAAAATCAATGAAGAATACGGTCCGGGTACCGCTACTCTGGAACTTCGCGACCAATACTATAATATGCGCGAGCAGATTGAACCGGTGATGCATATCATCGACACCGCTTTTGCCGCCATGAAGGCGGTAGGTGTAGAGCCTCGTGTAAAAGCCATTCGCGGAGGTACGGACGGCGCCCAGCTCTCTTTCAAGGGCCTGCCTTGTCCCAATATCTTTGCCGGTGGCTTGAACTTCCACGGCCGCTATGAGTTCGTGCCTATCCAGAACATGGAGAAAGCCATGAACGTCATCGTCAAGATTGCCGAGCTCGTAGCAAGCAAATAGATAATTCATAACTCATAACTCTAATAGTTCCATGAAAACCACTCCGTTTACCGAAAAACACATCTCGCTGGGTGCCAAGATGCACGAGTTTGCGGGATATAATATGCCTATCGAGTATTCCGGCATCATTGACGAGCATCTTACAGTATGTCAGGGTGTCGGTGTATTCGACGTCTCACACATGGGAGAATTTTGGGTGAAAGGTCCCCATGCTTTGGACTTTCTGCAGAAAGTGACTTCCAATAACATAGCTGCCCTCACACCGGGGAAAGTACAGTATACCTGCTTCCCAAATGAAAATGGAGGCATTGTGGACGACCTTCTGGTCTATCATTATGAGCCGGAGAAATACCTGCTTGTCGTGAATGCGTCGAACATTGAGAAAGACTGGAACTGGTGTGTGTCTCATAACACGGAAGGCGCTGAATTGGAAAATGCTTCCGACCGCATGGCACAGCTTGCTGTGCAAGGACCGAAGGCTATTCAGGCTTTGCAGAAGCTGACTTCCATTAATCTTTCCGACCTTCCTTACTATACTTTTACCCACGGTGAGTTTGCCGGAGAAAAGGATGTCATTATCTCCAATACCGGATATACCGGTGCGGGTGGTTTTGAGCTTTACTTCTATCCGGAGGCTGCCATGAAGATTTGGGATGCCGTGTTCGAGGCAGGCGCGGAGTTCGGCATTAAGCCAGTTGGTCTGGGTGCGCGCGATACGCTTCGTCTGGAAATGGGCTTCTGTTTGTATGGCAATGATTTGGATGACACCACTTCGCCCATTGAAGCGGGTTTAGGATGGATTACCAAGTTTGTGGAGGGAAAGAACTTCACCAATCGCCCGATGCTGGAAAAACAGAAAGCGGAAGGCACTACCCGTAAGTTGGTGGGATTTGAAATGATAGACCGCGGTATCCCCCGTCATGGTTACGAGCTGTATAGTACAGACGGTACTGCCATCGGTGTGGTTACCTCCGGAACTATGTCGCCTACCCGCAAGATTGGTATCGGAATGGGGTATATCAGACCCGAGTACAGCAAAGTCGGTACGGAAATCTGCATTGACATGCGGGGACGTAAGCTGAAAGCTGTGGTTGTGAAGCCGCCGTTCCGCAAACAGTAATTTGAATGAATAACTAAAATAAGAAGAATGAAGAATTTGTCATGCGGCATCATCGCGCAGTCAAATTCTTCATTCTTAGTTATTCCTTTCTCTATATTCTGCTTATCCTGTCCAGCATTTGGTTTGCCCAACCTATCTCTTTATTGGTCCATTCCTTTTCGGTTCCTTCTATGCCTGCCTTCGTAGGCCGAAAGCAAGGTGATATATTCTTTCAGTATATCGGCGGCTTGGGCTTGTTTGTTCATGCGCATCAATAATAGTATTTTTTGTTTATATAT
>ENA-OQJX01000566-OQJX01000566.1-human-gut-metagenome-genome-assembly--contig:-NODE-566-length-17578-cov-2.744771_pt1 | contig 17578 bp, 12 predicted proteins | sample MGYA00242615_ERZ504782 | MGnify/ENA primary metagenome ERZ504782 (study PRJEB26092, sample SAMD00036354) | human gut metagenome | host: Homo sapiens | study: EMG produced TPA metagenomics assembly of... | reverse complement strand
GAAGGTATTGTATGGCTTCATCGTCATCTGTGCAAACATTGCCAGACCTTGCACATACAACGTCCCCGTAACAAGTATCTTGATGTACGCCGTGCCTATCTTGCTTATAGCAAACTGCGTAAACGCAGGAAATCACAGACTCGTATGATTACACGAAGGTTACTTCAGTTATTGGAAAATTCAATACTGCCAACAGATAATCCAAATGATCGCCTGTCATAATATAACAGGCATTGTTCATTACATAATTGTTGGCATCATATGCAAAAGCCATTTGGTTTCCGATTATTTTCCATACAATTTTTGGCTTAGAAAAATCCTCCCAATAACTGATGCTATCTTGTGTTTCAAACCACTCGTTACTAGTTTTCTTTCGGGCTTTTATTTTTTTGCCATTAACAATATGAGTTTCTCCTGTTTGTTCTAAACGCTCTATGCCAATTGACAGAAGATAATTTTTCACCGCAGGATAACTTTCTATATCATAATGCCGCGAAGGAAATGTGGCTATAATCCACAAGTCCGCCCATTCATATTCATATCTCTTGATATCCCTGCCACGAAGAATCGGTCGTATAAGTTCAGCCGTCCGAACACGTTCATCTTCTGTTTGACAATTCGCTAGTATCTCATCACGCTTTTCGGTAGAAATGATAAAAGCATCATTGAAACCAGTTTTTATCCCATAGTTGATTTGGATGTTCCAATCCTTCAAGGGTATTCCCACAGACTCAATCTTCTGCTTGATGCTCTGTTCAATGGGAGACAATATCACCCATGGGATAGAATCTGCAAAGTTACACTTCACGCCTTGTTGCTGCACGAAATCGCTCAAATTATTCAAGCCATTCGAATCTTGTACCAAACAAGCTTGTGTGTTAAAAATATTTGCTGCTTTTTGAGATAAAAGAATATTTGCTTCTACCGTTATTGCATCGAATATTTTTATACCTGCAAAATCTACCAACATAATAGGATTGGTCTTGCTTGCGAAATAACCTCGCAAGGCTTCACCATACCCTGCACGCATCCATTTATTAGACGTGATATAGCAAAGAAAACCATTGGGAGTAAGCAGGTTCATACCCAACTCATAGAAGAGGCAGTAAATATCACCAGTGCGTGCATAAGTTATGTAACCCATGCATTCTAATACATCGGCACTCTTACCCATAGATTGTAACTGAATGTAAGGTGGATTGCCAATGATACAGTCAAATCCCAAGAAGTTGCCTTCGGCATCGAGTACTTCTGGAAACTCTATACGCCATTCGAATGCACCAAGATAAATTTTGTTGGAGCGTATTTCCTCAAATATATTTTCTAAAGTCGCAATTTCTTTCTTTAAATCGGCAATGCGCTTGTCCGACGCTTTCTTTTCCTTTTTGTCGGTTCAAACAGTTGAGGCGCTTGTAAGTTTGCCAACTCAGAGCGGCGTTTGTTCAATCTAACCAATCGTGCATCCCGGCGGTTGATCTCTGTTTTCAGTTTCGACTTGATTTCTGTTATAAACGTTTCCAAATCCTGCTTTTCGCTTTTACTTTGGGCATTTTTATATTTAGCTACAGCCTCCTTATATTGGCTGATGCTGATACTAGACTCTCGCAGTACGGTCTGAATACTGTCTGTCAAAGCGAATCGGTGAAGCAAAGAATTTCCACATTTGATGTTAATGTCGATATTTGGTAAGGTTTCTAAATAAGTGTAATTACTTTCAGCCGTATAGTAAGCATTCTTCAACAATTCAATCCACAGTCGTAGGCGGCAAATCTTCACAGAGTTGGGGTTAATATCAACGCCAAATAAACAGTTCTCAATGATTTGACGCTTCTCCTTGAAAAGAGTTTCCTGCATGCGGCGACTTTCCGCATTGAGTGGGTTGTAAGCAAATAAATTACCTTCGGTATCGGTAACAATCAGCTCGTCATTTTCAATGGCAAGTTGATAGTCCGCTTTGCGGATACGCTTACCGGTAGCATCTACCAAAATACCTAATTCGTATTTCAAGAGTATCAGTTCATTGAGAGCAGACACAAGAAAGTGACCCGAACCAACAGCTGGATCACACAGTCGCAAACTGTTAATTAGTTCATTAGCTTCGACTATATTGTCAATATGGTTGTATAGTTCTATACGGGTGGTACAATTCCAGCCATAATAACCATTAAACTTTTGCAACACGGTCTTGGTGATTGCTTCACGGCACATGAACATAGTGATAAAGCCTGGAGTGAATACTGAACCATCCTTGTGACCATTTATTTTCTCGAATATAAGCCCTAAAACAGAAGCATTGATGAGTGTTTTAGCCTCTTCTTGCACTTCTTCACTGCCTTCGCTCGCAAAGTTATAAGCGTCGAGAAAAGCAAACAAATATTGCAGGGTGGGTAATGCGTTGACTTGTAGATTGCGTTTTTTATTTCGTAATACGCTACTCGCCAAGACAGGAAGTACCGTACGTTGTGAAAGGCTGTTTATCTTAATTGTTTTACTTTCCAAATCTGTCATCTCGAAAAGAGAACTGTTAAGATAGGGAACGTAAGCAAAATCACGCATAATGGAGTGTGTGCGGCTGCCCATGTCACGTGCAAGCACTTGGAAAAAGAGTGTGTTGAGATCATCATAGTCATGAATCTTAGTTATTGAAAGAAATTTATAGATTGCATCTCCATTGTGGTATTTCAACATCTGAGCCTCCAACAGTTTCAAGAAAAGGATACGATTCATCCAAGTAATACACAATTCCATTGCAACATTGAATAACCGTTCCTCATAATCATTCCCATACAAACGACCATTTATGTGACGCAAACAATCTTCTGCATCCAGTTGGTTAATAGTATTCTCTAGTAATGAAGCCTCGTCACGCCGTTCCACAGCTTTGCGTACAATCACGGTTTTATTATTCTCTTTGCGTTCCTCAATACCAATAATGTGTAGCAGCTCAGTGTAGAATCCACGGTTGAGCGAATTGCTGTCATTTTGGAACGATAGCTTCAAAAGATGTGTATCGCTGAATATCTTATAAAGTTCGATAAGTTTGCGTGAAGCGCTACTGTCTGTTCTATCAAGCAGGTGTTGATAGTCTTGTAAGTTGAAGTAAGTGTATTCAAGGCTATCTTTCACCTCCTCAATATAGGTTGTTGCAATTTCAGTATAGAAGAAATCGGTTTTGTTACTGGTTTTGCGTCCATCCACAAAGTCTTGAAACTCACGACGTAATTGTTTGTTCTGATAGAATTTGCGTTCAAACTCATGGGCATCAAAAATAAAGAATTCATGAATATTAGTAGCGATGAGATATTTAATATCATTGTTCTTCTTATTGACACGTTCTTTAAGATAGTATAGCAATAATTCCTGCAAAGCCTTACGATTAAGATTGTCATTAGAAATCATCTCACCTTTGTTGGTGGTACTCTTTACTTCAATCAATAACCCTATATTGGACTTGATAGTTTTATCCAATCGGATAGCCAAATCAATATCTTCTTCGGGAGCCATGTAGTATGGCTTGTAGAACGTTTCACTCAGAAAATTACGTAAATGTTCTTTTTGCGTGTGTTCTCTTTGCCCATCCACAATATTGTCTCTCAATGTGCGAAGGGCATTTTTGAATAAGTCAAAATCTGTTGTTTCAATCGCAACCTGTCTATATGCTTTGTTCAAAACTTGATTCGGTTTGAGTAGTCCCATAATGTTTGGTAAATGAGTTAATAAAATACAAAGGTAGTCTAAAAACTTGATAATAAAGAATGAACGTATTGGTTTAACGAAAGTTTGTTCTACTGCCAGCCATTATCAACAAACAATAGCAGCAGTAGATTTGACATGATTCTACTTATTATATTGTAATAGCCAGCCAAAGTAATCTTTTCACATCCGGATCTATCACAGGTTGGATAAGTTGTTAACCTGAAGGTAACCGACCTGATGGTATAGGAACAGGAAGAAGTCTGTAATCATGGCATTTACCCGGATAGAGAAGCCACATTTTTTATTGCCGGACTTCCGGCATTGCCTCATCCATGTGTGAAAAGGAGTTTTTTCTTTCACCACAACGTTCCTTTCACATACCCAAAGGGGGTAGTGGATCCAGACCTGCTTCGGCTTTCTTTTTCCTTCCCATATGACAAAAACCGACTATCCATGACTATTCCTGCCAGTGTGCCGGTCGTGCTTGCCTCTCATGGTTTCTTCCCTTATATTCGCACTGATATTTAAACGAGTTGAAAATATGGAAAATATGCTACATCGAGGCCGGTGTCCTTGAGAGGATGCTGCGCGCGCCGAGAACCTGTCCGCACGTGTGGACAGATTGTATGAGAGAAACCGCTGTAAGGAACCCGGAGAGTGACTGGACGGCCAGGATGTCTGCCTGCGCCTTGACATCTCGCCGCGTACCCTGCAGACTCTCCGCGATACCGGACGGCTGGCGTTCACCCGCCTCCAGCGCAAGTTCTATTACAAGCCCGGGGATGTGGAGAAGTTGATGGTCTACGTCGGCATCAGACGCAAGGAGAAGGAGGTGAGAGAAAGAAGGAAGAACGGAAACCTTTAAAGAGCGGAAGAGATGGAAGGCATTATCGACAAGGAGAACGAACGTGTCCGCAGGTTCTTTGCCCTGCTGGACGACATGGAGAAAAAAAGTGGAACGTCTTGCCCGTGACAACCGTCCTCCCTTCAACGGGGAACGGTTCCTGACCGACAGGGAGCTTTCCGGGATGTTGAAGATCAGCGCAGGTGCCTGCAGGATTACAGGGACCAAGGACGGATTCCCTATATCCAGCTTGGCGGGAAGATCCTGTACAGGCAGTCGGACATCGAGAGGCTGCTGGAGGAGAACTATCACCCTGCATTGGTATAATATCGTATTTAAGTTTAAGGATTGTCGCCGGAATTGCATTTACGATTCCGGCGGCAGTTTTTATTTAGCCTGCGGCTTCCTTGCCGGCCGCGGGCTTTCTTCTTTCCATCAGCCGGTTCATGTCCGAGGATATCTTCCGGTCGGTGACCTGGGCGTAGACCTGCGTGCTGTCGATGTTCGTGTGGCCCATCATCCTGGCGATGCTCTCTATCGGAATACCTGCGGTCAGTGTCAGGGTCCCGAACGAATGCCGGGCCATGTGGTAGGACAGGTTCTCTTTCATGCCTAATGCCACGCCCATTCCATGTACCTCATACCAGAGGACGTCGCGGACCGGCAGCGGGAATACCGGCCTGTCGTCATCCGTGGTGTTGTAAAGCTCCAGTATCTGTCCGGCTATGGGATGCAGCGGGATGAACGCCTCCACGTCCGTTTTGGCGCGGCGGATGCGGATATACCTTCTTCCTTCCGAAGTCGTTCCGATGTGACGGGGATGGAGAGCCCTCGTATCCGCGTAGGCCAGACCGGTCAGCGAGGAGAAGATGAACGTCCTGCGTGCCAGCTCCATCATCGGGTCGGGCAGCGGGGTTTCCATCATCCGCTTCAGTTCACTGCGGCTGATATGCCTTAGTTTAGGTGTTTCTTTCCTCTCGTATGCCACGTCCTCTATCGGATTGGCTCTTAGTATTTCCCGGTCCACGGCGATGTAGATGAGCCGGTTGAGCCAGCACAGGCAGTGGTTCACATGTCCGTTCCTGTGTCCCAGCTCCTTCTTGAGAAAGACCTTGAACGATTCGGCGAACTCCTCGGTGATGTCCGAAAAGGCGATGTCCTTCATCCCGCGGGATTCGATGAACTGCCTGAGGTTGAGCTGGGTGTCTTCGACTGGCGGTAGGTGGAAGTGGAGTTGATCTCCTTGGAGCGGACCCTGAGCCGTTCGCGTTCCACCTCTCCGGCCTGCAGGAGGTATTCCGGTACGGAATTGGCGCCTGACACGGTGGTCTTGAGCAGTTCGGCCGTGACCACTCCCTGGTTCCTCAGCAGGTTCCCGTACGCCTCTTCCAACCGGCTGCGGAAGGCGGCAAGGCGGTTGTTCTCCCTGGCTGTTTTGATTTCACACTTCTTGCTGTCCCAGTCCCCGGGTTTGCAATAGACGCCTGTCGTGACTGCCGATTTCTTTCCGTCGATGCTGATCCGGCAGAGGACGGCGGTCGTGCCGTCCGATTTCACCTTGTTACGGTTGATGTAGAATAAGAGCTTGAATGTACTGCGCATGATAATGATTGTTTAGGGATTAAAGGATAAGTTTCAAATCGCGGGTTGCCTCGACGAACCTGTCCATGTCCTCGAACAGCTTCTTCGGGGTTACGCGCGCGTATATCTGGGTGGTCTTTATGTTGGAGTGTCCCAGCATTTTGCAGATGGTCTCTATCGGCACTCCCTCCTCGAGCGTGACCAGCGAGGCGAAAGAATGCCGTCCCATGTGGTAGACAAGGTCCTGGCTCAGCCTGCCATCAGGCGCAGGGATTTCATATTGGCCCTGAGCGTGTGGTAGTCCTGCGGCGGGAAAAGAGTCTCGCGGGTATCGTCCCGGTATTTCTCAATCAACGCGACGGCTTCCGGAAGCAGCTTGACACGTCCGAGGTAGTCGGTTTTCTTTCGCTGGTATTTCAGCCAGAGGCTGCCCTCGTCATCCCGGAAGAGGTTCTTCCGGGTGATGCTTACCGCATCGGCATAGGCGGTGCCGGTGTAACAGGCGAAGAGGAAGAGGTCCCGGGTGATGACATGTGACCTGCGTTTTTCCGGTATCTCCAGATCACGCAGCTTCTCGAAATTCTCACGGCTGAGTGCTTTCGGTGTTGTCTCCTTCTGCTTGGGCAGCTTGAAGTGGCAGAAATGGTATTTCTCCGAGTGGCCCTCCTTGTAGGCGATGCGGCAGATCTTTTTCAAGATGGCCAGGTAGCCGCGAAGCGTGTCCACGGCATATCCCTTTTCCAGAAGGATGAAATCCTGATAGTCGCGGATGAACTGCTCGTTGAGCTGCCCGAAGACAAGGTCCGGAACCTTGAATTTCGCCTTGATGAATTCGGAAAGCGTGCGGTAGGTGAAGAGGTAGGTCGAGAGTGTGGTGGGCGCACGGTCCACACCGACACGGGCCTTCATTTCCCCGTTATGCCGGTCGAGAAGTTTGAGCAGGGTCATCTGCATGCCCGCATTGCCCTGGAACATGTCCCTGACCGCGGCGGCATCGAAATCCCTTTTTCTTTCCATGAGGGAATTGAAGGCCGAGTGTACGGCAAGCAGCAGTCTTTCTATTTTTTCATTGGTCTCCACCGCTTCCCGGCTCTTGCCGTTCAGCCGGCTCTCACGCGCGTTCCACAGCCCGGGGGTGGCAGGAGAGCTTGCAGCTGAACTGCGCCATCGTGCGGTTGAGGGTGATCCGTCCCATGATCGGGGCTTTGCCGGTCTTGTCCGGCTCGCTCTTTTTCAGGTAGAGCAGCACCTTGAATTTTTCCACTTTCATAACGCTCTTTTTTAGGTTGTAAAAATACTCCTTTGAAAAGCGTCCTTTGGCATGCAAAACATTGAGAAACAGTGAATACAAATCCGCTTTGTTCTTATCGGTAAAAATTCGGTTACCTGCCGTCGTTTCCGAAACAGGCGGCTAACAGTCTGGTAACTGAAACGTCGCAATATTTTGTTTTCTTTTGCAGGTCTGTCTGTTCTGCAATTCTCGCAAAATGCTTAATTATAAACGTTTTACGTTTAATTATCGTCATTCTGTTTTTTATTGCATTTCTAAATATTACTTACATGGCACGTCACACTTGGCTACGACAGCTATTATTGTGAGATTCATCCGGGTATTATTTCCGAAGCAATGGGACACTCTTCCATCACTGTGACTGAAACGTATCTGAAGCCTTTCAGGAATAAGAAAATAGATGAAGCTAATAGACAGGTCGTTGATTTTGTGAAGCGTACTATTAGTGGATTAATCGCTTGATAAATAGTCTGTTACTTTGTAGGTAACGGGAATAAATACCGGTGCAAATATGAGCATATTTCTTAAAACAACCAAACGAAATCATACATTTTTTCTAATAAACCACTCAAAAAAGGAATAGGACAGATAAAACACGCGGATTCTTTGTATTAGGGCTTTGTTAACTTCTAAATTTTGCACAAGATTTCCCCTCCCCGCTACTTGCTTTCAAAGCAGGGGTAAAAAAGTTTCGTAGCATATCGTATCGTTTTTCAGTATTGACTACTCCCGAAGAGCAGGACAAAGGTTCTTCCGTTACCTACAAAGTAACGGGCATGCTATTATTGAAACTTAGTGTTTAATAATATATTATTAATGTAATTTTTAAGTAGTTATGAAAAGAAAATTTGTAAAAGTGATGTTCTTCGGGGCGTTGGCACTTTCTACTGTCACCTATGTAGGCTGTAAAGACTATGATGATGACATCGACAATCTGCAAACACAGATTGATGCTAATAAGGCTAGCATCGCTGATCTGCAGAAATTTGTAGATGCTGGTAATTGGGTGAAGAGTGTAGAACCTGTTACTGGTGGATTCAAGGTAACATTTAACGATGGAAAATCTTATAGTATCATAAATGGTGCTAAAGGTGATAAGGGTGACAAGGGTGATACAGGTGCTCCGGGAGTAGCTGGTGGACAGGGAACTCCGGGATCGAAAGTGACTATTGATCCGGAGACCGGAGAATGGTTGATTGATAAAAAAGGTACCGGATGGTATGCAAAAGCCACAGACGGACATTCACCTTACATCGCGGATGGAACTAATGGTGATAAAGGCTATTGGTATTTTGGGGATGATAAGGCTAATGATGGAAAGGGCGGTTTCGTAAAAGGAGATAAAGCACAAGGCGACCGCGGCGAAGTCACGGAAGGAACAAATGGCAAGTCTCCTTATATTGAAGATGGATACTGGTATTATTATGATGATGCCGCCGGCAAATTTGTAAAAGGTTCTCAGGCTGCAGGTACAGACGGAGTATCTCCTTTCATTGACGAAGATGGTTATTGGTGTTATTGGGATATCAATGCTGAAAATGAAGACGGAACTAAAGGTAAGTTAGTACGTGGAGATTATGCCCAAACAAGTGTATATGTTGTTGAAGCAGCAGACAGACCAGCATGGGAACTTCATGTCGGTGCACTTAATGAAGATGGAACTTATACTGATAAAACTATTATATTGCCAACAGCAGATAAATTGTCAAGTATGACTGTTGTGTCAATTGCTGATGGAAAAATTAGTGAAGGTATGAGTGAGGTAACAATGTATTATGGTATATTGGCTAAAGGTACTACTGTTAAGTTCCATAATGTAACTTATGGTTCTACAGAAAAAGCTACTACTTTAGTTGGTGCAAATAGCTCTGTAATGCATGCATTAATCAATCCGGTTAGTGTTGACTTCTCTGAATATCCTGTTGAATTGATTAATTCTCATGGGGAGGTTTGTTATACAGTTCTATCAAAAGAAAAGAATCTTTCTGAAAATCCTTTAACCACCCGTGCGGATGGCGAAAAGAAATGGAATCAGGGAATTTATGATCTTACAGTTTCTTTGATTGCTGATAAAGCAGCCGATAATAGTTTGAATAATAAAGCGATAGCTTATGCTTTACGTGCTAAAGATGCTTGGGGAAATAATATCATATCAAATTATGATGTGAAGGTTATTGCTAAAAATGAGGCTTTGGATATTACTAATAAAGAAGTAGATGTGGTTTATACATCATCTGCAAAACTTGATGAATTGTTTGCTGCTGAATTGTCCAAAGTTGCAGCTCATTATTATTCTATTGAAAAGGCTGATTTGGAAGCTATTGGTGCTGTATTTGACGAAGCTACAAATACTATTTCCTCACCTACAAAACAAGGTACTATTGAAGTGAAAGTTAATTACTTGAAAACAGACGGTACAAAAGTTGAAGGAGGTAATGCTAAAACCTTTACAGTGAACTTTACTTATGACACGGGTGCTGATATTACTATCGCTGATGCTGTTGTTTGGAATCTGACTAAGGGTGCAGATGCCACAGATCCTTCAAATAATACCTCTGATCTTGTTGTTAACTCAACCGATGATTTATTCGCTATTCTGAACAAAGAGTTTACTGGCAAGAAGAAACCTACTGTAAGATTGAAGAGCATTGGATTTGCCGCTGGAGATAAGATTTCTGTTAATGGCAATGAGTATGCTTATGAAAGTGGTTCTATTGATCTTGTTGGTGAGCAACCTGTTACTATAACAGATAATAAAGGTAAAGTTACAGGATATAAGATTGCCTTCCAATTTAATCCGACTATGGTTGCAGCTGTAATGCATAATGCTGTTTTGGAAATTATTAATCCGGACTATCAACCAACATTGGGAGATGAAGTAATTAAGAAGGTAAATGTGAAAGTGGAAGTTAAGAATGCAGGTATATTTGCATTTACACCGTTAAGTGCTTATTTCACAAGTTCTGAAACTGCTATTGCTTATGGTACCCCTGATAAATCTAATGCAGTTGTAAATCAAGACTTGTATGCACTCTTTGATGAAATGAGCGCTGAAGATAAGGGACATATATCTTTTGATGAGAAAGCTCCTAACTTTGGTACTGATGATAATCCGGAAATGGGTGCAAATTGGTTAGTTAACAAAACAAACTCTGTAATTGCAGTTCCGTTGTACAAATCAACTAAGAATGATGGTGTATATTCAACGCGTCGTATGACTATTGCATACCAGCCGTTTGGAAATAAACGTTTGGCTACAATTTCTAAAGAGTTTAACTTAACTGTAAGATCTGCAATCAAAGAAGGTTCACATCCTGATATTGCTGCTAGTAAAGCTAAAGTATTGTCAATAAAGGAATCTGAAAAATTATTCAAGATTAAACCTGCTGATTTTACTGTTAAAGATGTAAAAGACGTTGCCGTGACAATTGCTAAGACAAGTAGAGATAGTAGAGTTACAGATGTTACTATAGAACTAAGTTCAGAGATTGCCAAATATGCTGAAATAGCCGGGGCAACTTCTACTCCCGTTGCGTTTGAAGGTGAATTAACTGTACAATTGAAAGCTACTACCCTATCCATTGCATCTAAAGTTGAAGGTTATGCTTTAGTGAAGATTACAGATACATGGGGAGCTGTTACAGAAGTTAAATGTCCGATAGTAATGAAAGCTGATGGAGCTAACTAAGTAACTATAAAAAGAAAACCCTTCTTCACCTTGTGTGAAGAATACGCCGAGAAGAAACAGAGTGAAGGATTTGGCTTGTGAAAGTCAATCCTTCCAATTCTGTTCTTCTTATAGAAAGGGATACCTCCCTTATTTCCCACAGGTATCCCTTTTTTTTATTTCATAACGTCTCCTTATTTGCACTAGAACCCAATTTGCTAGTCCCTTATTTCCCTATAGATTAAGGAGATGTTTTGAGAATATAGAAAGCCCGGGCTTGCGAAAGTCCGGGTTTTCTTATTAGTCTTTATTTATCGGATTGAATAAGATGAAAGTCCCCATCATACAATCCCACGAGTAAGCTTTGCCCTTTATCATCTACTTTCAGTCCGCCATATACGGCTTTTTGATAAAGAGTATCCTGTCCTTCTTCAAAGAAGAAAGATTCGGCGCCGAGGAAGAGGCGTCTATTTATTATTTTATATTTGATGACTAGCTCATTGTCGTTTACAGGTTCCAACGTATTTTGTAATCGTACAATTTCTCCTACCTGATTACTGTCCGTTCGGAGTATAGCATAACCGCGTGTGTCGGTTTGCTCATCTGGCAGATTTGATGAGGCTTCTTTGTAGTTAAGTCTCATATAGTCTCCTTGCATAAGAGAGCGGGGATCGACGGGGGCTAGCTGTAACAAAACCAACTGTCCGTCTTTCAAGGTTTGCTCTTTCTGATAAACCGACCAGTTGAAATACCCCAATAGCAGTATCAGGTTTGCGATAATCAATATTCGGCTATTACTTTTCATGTCTTGTTCTTTTTTGAGTGAAGAAATACCAGGCTGCAATACATGCAATTCCGATGAAGAAAAAGCGTTATAGATTTTGTGAGCAAGCTCAAATTCAAATCATAATAATATTTGGAAACAGCATAGATAAAGAGAAGGAGCGAGGCAGCACACTCCGCTTTGTAACCATAATGGAAACATATTAAAATTAGTAACAAACTACCGGATAAATAAGGAGCAAACACGGTGGGCAGACAGATAACAATACAAAGAATATAGATACCAATCTGGTTCACCGGATGATCCACTTTCATGACCTGCATGATTCGTTGAACCATTATAAGAATACCGATCCATATACAAACAGACAGTATGCAGGATACAAGCCAGCTATTTGTTTCTGATATCAGATAATTGATTGATAATCCTCCCAGTGAGACGATACCGGATATGAATAATCCGAAATGAAATGGTTTGTATTTGGAAAAGTAATTCTCTGTTCCTATACATTCAAACAACTTAGTTTCAAAGATGTTGGCAAATAAAAACAGTGCAAGGATAGGAACTACAGCTATTTGCAAGGGATAAAACGAAGAAAAGACATGGGCGGCTTCTCCGAAGAAAGATATATTAAACAGAATGACTGAAAGAAAGGGGAGGATAAACCCTCTTGATAACAAGAATGTGAGAATACTGATTCCCATAAGTGTAGTGAAGAGGATATTAATGCTGGCATTTATACCAAAACCAATCAATACACACCCGGCTATGTATAAAGTGATGTTCATTGCATCCAGAAAAGACCGAATCACCATGCGGCTGATTGTTAGGGTAGTGAGAATTAATATACTTCCTACAATCAGGCAAGAAATATCGGAGCGGAGGATTCTGGCAAGTGCCAGAAATCCCAGAAAGAAAATAGCCGTCAGGATTCCTCCGATAATAGATACGGCTTGAATGGTGAGGTTATGCTTCTGTGCCATACCATTGCTTTTTTAGATGAAGAATGATGTAAATGAGTAAAGTTGTTCCGGTGATGACAATAACCCCTCCGTAGAAGAATATCTGAACATCCCTAAGACCGCTTTGTGATATGAATGTAGTCAATAGAATCATTAACGCAGCAAACGGAATGATAGCCAGATAGAACAGGCTTTTTACTTTCCATCCATACCAAAGTCCCGCAGAGAATAAAAGGAGGGTGCTTATGAGAGGAACAGACAATATGGCATTCTCTTCGCAGATTGCCATCATTAACAGAAAACTGGTATGTATAATAGTAGCCAGTGAAAGAAGACTGACAAACCAGCGATTGTTTCTGTCCAAATGACCTTTTACACTCATCCATTCCGTGATGATCGTTGTTAAGGCACATATCCAGGTTACTGCATTGGCCAGCAAAGTCATTTCCCAGGAGTTGGCACTGGCAATCTGTATATTGTACAACCATATCGTAGTACAAAGTAATCCGATGAACGTCAGCCATAACGGAGCGAAACGGATAGCAACCGCCCAGAGAATAGTGAAGAGAGTCCATCCCAGGAAAAGATCGTAAGCATCGGCTCCCGTTTGGTAGATTTGTCCGAAGACAGCGAAAAGCGTGCCTATCAGGAATGTAGCTTCGGTCAGGAGAATTTGTTTGACGAGCTTATTCCAATGCGTGAATGTAGCGAGCAGGACAGAAGCTACTAATAACACTTCTACTATTCCTAACTTTGCAAATTTGGGTAATTCCTCCCAGTTGTAGGCAAAGAAGAAGATAATTCCTGCCACTGTAAAACCAACGCCCACTGCCAATAAAAAAATAGAAAGGAATTGATTCCATTGTTTTTTATCTGCGTACAGCGCTTGTCGGGATAAAGGCGAAGAGTCGGTCTTTTCCATGTGTTTTTGCTTTTTGATGATTACAAACATAAGAAAATAAAATGATTATCACCTCAAGATAGACTATAAAAAGGTATGACTTACCTTATTGAAATTGACAATAATAGTAGGTCATACCTTGAGAGAGGTTATGAAAATATTCAAAATAGAATAACTTAAAATACCTCCCGTATATGTTTAAAGTTAGAATTGATCGTATCAATCACTTCTTGTGAACGGCCGTTGATTAACAACTTATACATTGACTGTGCAAAGCCCACCATTTGCCCGAATTCAATTTTAGGAGGCATGGCTAGTGCGTTCGGATCGGTCATGATATTAACAAGTACCGGACCATCCAACTCGAATGCATTCAATAAAGTAGTCAACACTTCTTCCGGATCGCTGACATTAAACCCGGTCATTCCCATTGCTTCGGCCACTTGGGCGAAGTCAGGATTCAACATGTTCGTTTGCCAGTCCGGCAATCCGTCCACTTCCATTTCCAACTTCACCATTCCCAATGAACGGTTGTTGAATACGATAATTTTAATTGGTAACTTATATTGTACAACGGTTTCCAAGTCTCCTAAAGTCATAGACAAGCCACCATCTCCGCAAAGCGCCACTACCTGGCGATCCGGATAAGCTAGTGCGGCACCGATGGCTTGCGGCAAAGCATTTGCCATAGAACCATGATTGAAAGAACCCAGCATGTGGCGTTTGCCTGTCGCTTGCAGATAACGTGCTCCCCACACACAAGTCATTCCCGTATCTACTGTGAACACAGCATCGTCCGAACTTAGTTTGTCTATTTCGGACATCACATATTCGGATGAATCTTATTTACGTCGCCTTTATCTTCCGTGTAAGCAGCCAGATCCTTCTTTACGCCTTCATATCTTTTGAGTTGTTTCAACAGGAACGAATCATCTGTCTTCGGATTCAGCATACGCAATAGACTTTGGATGCTCAGTTTAACATCACCGCAAAGTCCGATATCCACCTTTGCACGACGTCCCAGACGTTCGGGCTTTATATCAATCTGTGCTATCTTGATGTCATCCGGCAGGAAAGCAGAATACGGAAAGTCAGTGCCGAGCATGAGAAGCACTTCGGCTTCATGCATACTGTAATATCCCGAAGGCATTCCCAACAATCCCGTCATACCCACTTCATACGGATTCTCATATTGCACCTCCATCTTTCCTTTGAAAGTATATACCACCGGAGCATTCAGCTTCTCGGAAAGCGCGATTACTTCCTCGTGAGCTCCCCGGCAACCGATGCCGCAGAAAAGAGTGATACGTGTATGTTTGTTTAATAAGTCGGCCAATTGAGCCAAATCTTCTTCCGACGGGCAAACCTCCGGTGGGGCAGGATAGTTCCGGATCGACGAGTCGACAGCAACGGCAGAAGCCTTTGCCAAGTCTCCCGGCAGCCCGATGACGGACACCCCTTTACGGGTGACAGCCGTTTGTATGGCCGATTGGAGCATACGTGGAAATTGCTTGGGAGTAGTGGCTACTTCATTATAATAACTGCAATCGTTAAAAAGTTTGATTGTATTCGTCTCCTGAAAATATTCCGTACCGAATTCTCCGGTAGGAATCGTAGAAGCGATGGCGATTACCGGTGCCCCGGAACGGTGCGCGTCATACAAACCGTTGATAAGATGAACGTGTCCTGGTCCGCTACTTCCCGCGCAGCATCCCGGACGGCCGGTCAGTTGTGCTTCTGCAGCAGCGGCATACGCTCCTGTCTCTTCATGGCGCACATGTATCCATTTTATTTGATCGTTTTTTCTGACTGCTTCGTTTACCTCATTCAGACTGTCGCCTGTTACGGCGTAAATGCGTTCAACTCCGGATTTAACCAAAGTATCTATCAGTTGTTCTGCTATTTTTTTTGCCATAGCTGTAATTGGTTTAGGATTGATTTTTATGTAATAACAGATGTCTGCAAGGAAAAGTTCTAATTTAACATATGCTAATAACGCCTTTGTGTCGGGACACATCACCGCTTTTATGTTAAAAATAATTCTGTAACAACTTTTTAGTAAAGACGTATAAACAAATGCAATATCCTTTTGTTATCTTTATAGGCGAAATCTTAACCTAATGTATTAAACCTCTTAATTACTCTAGAAAATGAATAGAAATGAAATCGGTGTAAATGCCGGTAAGGTTTGGCAACTGCTTAGCAATAACGAAAAGTGGAGCTACGGACTTCTGAAGAGAAAATCCGGGTTGAAAGATAAAGAGCTGGGTGCCGCTTTAGGGTGGTTGTCAAGAGAGAACAAGATTGAGTTCGATCAGTGTGATGAAGAACTCTATGTATATCTCTGTGTGAATGTTTATATTGGCTAAAAGAATTTGGTACTTTAACGAAAACAGCAGAATCTCCGGAGGGATGACAGCCCGGTCAGTCCTTCGGAGATTCTCGTTTTTATCCTTTTTCCTTTTAATGTATCTTCCTTTCAATTGATTTCCGGAAATAATTCTGTTACTTTGCATCACGAATTAAAATGCAAGAAATAATGAGAAGTTTTGCCTCTGACAATAATTCCGGTGTGCATCCGTTGGTAATGGAAGCCTTGAACCGGGCCAATATAGACCATTCTTTAGGATATGGCGATGACAAATGGACAGAAGAAGCCGTAGCGAAGATCAAAGAAACCTTCACCCCGAACTGTGTCCCTTTGTTTGTATTCAACGGAACAGGCAGCAATGTAGTAGCATTGCAACTGATGACCCGCCCGTATCATTCTATCTTTTGTGCGGAAACTGCTCATATCTATGTCGATGAGTGTGGCTCTCCCGTGAAAATGACAGGTTGTCAGATTCGCCCGATTGCTACTCCCGACGGTAAACTTACCCCGGAATTGATGCAACCTTACCTGCACGGTTTCGGCGACCAGCACCATTCGCAACCTAGAGCTCTCTACATCTCCCAATGTACCGAACTTGGCACCATCTACACTCCCGAAGAGTTGAAACGCCTGACTGACTTTGCCCATCTGAATGGTATGTATGTACACATGGACGGAGCCAGAATAGCCAATGCCTGTGCCGCCCTGAATCTTTCCCTTAAAGAACTGACGGTGGATTGTGGAGTCGATATTCTTAGTTTCGGCGGAACGAAGAACGGACTGATGATGGGAGAGTGCGTGATTGTATTTAATAAAGACCTGCAACCGGAAGCCCGTTTCATCCGTAAGCAATCCGCCCAGCTCGCTTCGAAGATGCGTTACCTCTCTTGCCAGTTTACGGCATACCTCACCGGCGACCTTTGGCTGAAGAATGCCAGCCACGCCAATGCGATGGCTGCCAAACTTCGTGCGGAACTAGAGAAACTGCCCGAAGTCACTTTTACTCAAAAAGCCGAGAGCAACCAACTATTCCTCATCCTACCCCGCCCGGTTATCGACCGGATGCTGGAGTCTTATTTCTTTTATTTCTGGAACGAAGAGAAGGATGAAATCCGTTTGGTAACTTCTTTTGATACGACAGAAGAAGATGTGGACGAGTTTATAGGACTTTTGAAACGTTAAAAAGGAAATTCAGGACAACAAAAGCCTCTGAAACTCTGTTGTAATAAGAAGTTTGAAACTAACTTTGTCCGCAAAGTTTTCTACTTCTTATGATTATGAATACTAGACAGAACAGGCTAATCATATTCGCGCTTTTGTTGTTGACACAAACCCCGTTGGGCGCACAGCTGCATTCTACTAAAATTGAACTGCCGGAGGATTCTGTATCTGCAACCATGGAAGATTCCGTTCCGGCAAAGCGCAGCTTCTTTAAAAAGTTTCTTGATTACTTCAATGACGCCAATAAGGAAAAAAAGAAT
>ENA-OQJX01000565-OQJX01000565.1-human-gut-metagenome-genome-assembly--contig:-NODE-565-length-17594-cov-2.725253_pt1 | contig 17594 bp, 19 predicted proteins | sample MGYA00242615_ERZ504782 | MGnify/ENA primary metagenome ERZ504782 (study PRJEB26092, sample SAMD00036354) | human gut metagenome | host: Homo sapiens | study: EMG produced TPA metagenomics assembly of... | reverse complement strand
CAATTACCTTATTCATGGCTATTCTGGAGTACTTTAAGATGCATATAGTTTGGATAATTTATTTGTTATTTCTAATATGCCGATATCCTTTATCCATCGGCCTTTCAATGAGCTTTACTAGCACGGAATTTGATTAAGAACCTTTTCAACTTTATAGTAGACCAAACTTTCATTCATTTCTGCACCGTTTCATTCATTTTTATACTCTTTAATTTCATGATTAAAGAAAAGATAAAGAATTGTAGATTTAAAATGATACAAAGCAACTTATTGTGTATATTTGCGTTATTTATTGAGTAAAACTAATCAATATATTGAGTAAAAGTACTCATTCTATTGAATAAACAACAGAAAACATGTATAAAAGAGTTCAATATCAAACGATTACAAAAAGACTAAAAGAGCCTCGACATTTCCTACAAGTAGTGTTAGGACCTCGCCAAGTTGGAAAGACTACAGTCATCAAACAAGTAGTCAATGATCTGAATCTACCTTATCAAATCTATTCGGCAGATAGTATTCCTGCTACACAGACATCTTGGATTTCAGACTGTTGGAATACGGCAAGAGTACAGATGCGAGTAGAAAAATTATCTGAATTTATTCTGATAATCGATGAAATTCAAAAATAAAAAATTGGAGTGAAGTAGTCAAAAAGAATGGGATGCAGATACATTCAATGATATTAATATGAAAGTCGTTCTTCTCGGCTCTTCACGTGTATTGTTAGAAAGGGATTATCAGACTCGATGATGGGTCGCTTTGAAGAGATAAGAATGACACACTGGTCGTATCCGGAAATGCGGGATGCATTTAATATGAGTCTGGAACAGTATCTTTATTTCGGTGGATACCCGGGAGCAGCTTTTTTGATAGAAGATGAAGAACGCTGGGGACAATATATCAATGGAGCAATCATAGATGCCACTATCAATAAAGATATTTTATACGATTCCCCAATTAGCAAACCGGCATTATTACGGCAAACTTTTGAACTGGGAACTTCTTATTCCGGTGAAATCGTATCGCTGACCAAAATGGTAGGAGCATTACAAGACGCTGGAAATACAACAACGCTAGCAGGATATTTAAACTTACTGGGAGATAGCGGCTTACTGACCGGTTTACAAAAGTTTGCAATGGACAAGTCGCGCCAAAGAGCAAGCGCTCCTAAATTTCAGGTATTCAACAATGCTTTAAAAACCGTATATAATGATTTGACTTTTAAGGAGGCTATTCTCAACAGAAAAGAATGGGGACGTATTTTTGAATCTGCAATTGGTGCACATATTGTTTCCAACGCATTTACTGGTAACTATGAAGTATTTTACTGGAGAGAAAAAGATAAGGAAGTAGATTATATATTGAAAAAGAAAAACCGGATTGTAGCCATAGAAGTAAAAAGCAACAGTGAAATGTATAATGCAGGACTAGAAGAAATACGCAAAATGTATCAACCGTATGCTAGTTTCGTAGTCGGAGAAGGGGGCATGAAAGCCGAACAATTCTTAAGTATCAATCCTGCGAAGTTATTTGAATAAAGAAATACAGCAAGAAGATGCAGGCTTGAATAATGTTTTTCCCCGTATTATTCGCTAGAATCAAAGAAAGTACCTATCTTTACCGCAAGTATTTTTTATTATTCACCATTAAATGTAAAGATTATGGCAAGTAGAAGAGAACTCAAAAAGAACGTAAACTATATCGCAGGAGAATTATTCACCGAGTGTTTAATCAACAGTATGTTCATCCCTGGCACCGACAAGGTGAAAGCAGATGAACTGATGGCAGAGGTACTGAAGATGCAGGATGAATTTGTTACTCGCATCAGCCACACAGAACCGGGCAACGTGAAAGGTTTTTATAAGAAATTCCGTGCTGATTTTAATGCAAAGGTAAACGAGATTATTGAAGCTATAGGGAAATTGAACTAACAACAGAATGAAAAAAGCAATTTATAGCTTTATCTATTACCGCCTGTTAGGGTGGAAGACAAACGTTACGGTGCCTAATTATGACAAATGCGTGATATGTGCCGCTCCACACACAACAAACCTTGATTTATTTATTGGAAAACTATTTTATGGTGCTATAGGCCGTAAGACAAGTTTCATGATGAAAAAGGAATGGTTTTTCTTTCCGCTTGGATTTTTTTTCAAAGCAGTTGGCGGAATTCCCGTCGACCGCAGTCGAAAAACTTCGCTAGTAGATCAGATGGTTCATAAATTTGCCGAATATAAAAAGTTTAATTTGGCTATCACTCCCGAAGGAACCCGTAAAGCGAATCCAAACTGGAAAAAAGGCTTTTATTTTATAGCCTTGAAAGCACAGGTTCCTATCGTTCTGATTGGTATTGATTACAGCAAAAAAACGATTTCGGCAACGAAAGCTATCATGCCGTCAGGAGATATTAATAAGGACATGAGAGAAATCAAACTTTACTTCAAGGATTTCAAAGGAAAACATCCGGAGAATTTCGCTCTTGGAGAAATATGATTTAAGTATTAGGTATTAAGTATAATACTTAGTTATCATGGAGTCTATCCGTATTTCTATCATACAAACCGATATTGTTTGGGAAAATAAACAAGAAAATCTCCGTTTGCTCCACGAAAAGCTGCAAAGTCTTCGTGGAATAACGGAGATTGTTGTTTTACCGGAGATGTTTTCTACCGGATTCAGTATGCAGAGTAAAATACTGGCAGAGCCAAATTCCGGGGAAACCATTACAACACTCAAACAATGGGCCGCCAAATTCCAGCTAGCCATTTGCGGAAGCTATATAGCAACAGAGAACGAACTGTTTTATAACCGTGCGTTCTTTCTGACACCGGAAGGAGAAGAGTTCTATTATGACAAACGACATCTGTTTCGTATGGGACGGGAAGCCGAACATTTTTCGGCCGGTGATAAACGACTCATCATCCCCTATCATGGATGGAATATCTGCCTGCTGGTTTGCTATGACCTTCGTTTCCCTGTATGGAGCCGAAACGTAGGCAACGAGTACGACCTTTTAATATATGTAGCCAACTGGCTATCCCCCGCCGTCTGGTTTGGGATACTCTACTCCGGGCACGCGCTTTAGAAAATCAATGCTATGTATGCGGTGTCAACAGAGTAGGTACAGACGGATACCAACTTTCATATAATGGAGGAAGTAAAGTCTATTCCGCTTTCGGAGAAGAAATCGGCTCAATTCCAGATGAAAAGGAGGGCATAACGACGGTCAGTGTAAATCTCACTGCTCTCCACCAATTCAGAGAGAAGTTCCCGGTATGGAAAGATGCAGATGAATTTCATCTGTAACATTTGCCAAATAACAAATGTTAAAAACAGATTCATGTAGCAACAATACCTAGAATTCGGTAGTTAATTATATAGACTTCTTTTGTATCTTTGTCGTGAAAATACAGTCGTAAGGACGCTAATCTTACATAACTTAATTAACAACTTTATGAAAACAAATCTTAGTTCTCAAATCAGTCTCCACCGGGTCTCCCCCAGATACTACAGACCGGAGAATGCATTTGAAAAATCAGTCTTGACAAGACTCGAAAAAATCCCTACGGACATCTACGAATCCGTAGAAGAAGGTGCTAACTATATTGCTCGCGAAATAGCACAAACCATCCGCGAAAAACAAAAAGCAGGACGCTTCTGCGTATTGGCACTCCCCGGAGGTGATTCGCCCAGCCACGTATATACCGAACTCATCCGCATGCATAAGGAAGAAGGTCTTAGCTTCCGCAATGTGATCGTATTTAACATGTATGAATATTATCCGTTGGCTCCCGATGCAATCAACAGCAACTTCAATGCTTTGAAGAGTATGTTGCTGGATCACATCGATATTGACAAACAGAATATATTCACTCCCGACGGAAGCATTGCCAAAGATACCATCTTCGAATATTGCCGTCTGTACGAACAACGCATTGAAAGCTTCGGAGGTATTGATATTGCCTTGTTGGGCATTGGCCGTGTAGGTAACATCGCGTTCAACGAACCGGGTTCCCGACTGAATTCTACCACTCGTCTGATCTTGTTGGATAATGCCTCACGCAACGAAGCATCCAAGATTTTCGGAACGCTGGATAATACGCCGATCAGTTCTATTACAATGGGTGTATCCACTATCCTTGGCGCAAAGAAGGTTTATCTGCTTGCATGGGGGGAAAACAAAGCAGCTATGATTAAAGAATGTGTGGAAGGTGCGATCACTGACACTATTCCGGCTTCTTATCTGCAAACTCACAACAACGCGCATGTAGCTCTTGATCTTTCAGCAGCTATGAACTTAACACGTATCCAACGTCCGTGGCTGGTAACTTCTTGCGAATGGAATGATAAATTAATACGTAGCGCCATTGTTTGGTTGTGTCAGTTGACTGGCAAACCGATTCTGAAGTTGACAAATAAAGACTATAACGAAAACGGTTTGAGTGAACTTCTGGCACTTTACGGTTCTGCGTACAATGTAAACATCAAAATCTTCAATGATTTACAGCACACCATTACCGGATGGCCGGGTGGCAAACCTAATGCTGATGACACCTACCGTCCGGAACGTGCAAAACCGTATCCGAAACGTGTAATCATCTTCTCTCCGCATCCGGATGATGACGTTATTTCGATGGGTGGTACGCTTCGTCGTTTGGTAGAGCAGAAACATGAAGTACACGTAGCTTACGAAACTTCCGGTAATATCGCCGTTGGCGACGAAGAAGTAGTTCGTTTCATGCATTTCATCAACGGATTCAACCAACTCTTCAATAACAGCGCAGATCAGGTTATCAATGAGAAATATGCAGAAATACGTAATTTCTTGAAAGAGAAGAAAGATGGTGATATGGACAGTCGTGACATTCTGACTATCAAAGGTCTGATTCGTCGTGGTGAAGCCCGTACAGCTTCTTCTTACAACAATATCCCATTAGATCGCGTACACTTCCTCGACTTGCCGTTCTATGAAACAGGTAAGATTCAGAAAAACCCGATCAGTGAAGCAGACGTGGAAATCGTACGTAACTTGCTTCGTGAAGTGAAACCTCATCAGATTTTCGTTGCAGGTGACTTGGCCGACCCGCACGGAACACACCGTGTATGTACGGACGCCGTATTCGCAGCTGTTGATCTTGAAAAAGAAGAAGGTGCCAAATGGCTGAAAGACTGCCGTATCTGGATGTACCGTGGTGCGTGGGCTGAATGGGAAATCGAAAATATTGAAATGGCAGTGCCGATCAGTCCGGAAGAACTTCGTGCAAAACGTAACTCTATCCTGAAACATCAGTCGCAGATGGAAAGCGCTCCGTTCCTGGGTAATGACGAACGTTTGTTCTGGCAACGTAGTGAAGACCGTAACCGTGGCACAGCTACTTTGTATGATAAGTTAGGACTGGCTTCTTACGAAGCAATGGAAGCATTTGTAGAATACGTTCCTTTATAAGAATAATATTCTTAATTAAGAGAATATAAAACAATGAAAGAAGAGTGGGAAGTTTCGATACTTCTCGCTCTTTTTTTGTTATTTTGCGGGGATAATTCACCACAGAGAAGAGGACACAGAGTTATTATGAACAACCATTTTATATCGCTTCATAGATTTAACCTCCGTGTCCTCCTTTCCTCTGTGGTGAAAATGAGAACAAAAGCATTGAATAATGAAAAAGATAATAGTGTTTCTTCTATGCCTTACTGTAAGTGCTAATTTTCTTTTCGCTCAAGATATTGAAAGAAATGTAAAAGAACGGCTGACGGATTACTTCAACAAATATACCGCAACAGCCAAAATCAGCACTCCTAAACTGAACAGTTTCGATATAAATTATGATCGCAAGACAATTGCAATCTACGCATCGGAAAGTTTCGCCTATCAGCCTTTCCGTCCGGAAACTGTAGAATACATTTATAATCAAGTTAAAGAACTGCTTCCGGGGCCTGTTCATTATTACCAGCTCACCATTTATGCGGATGGAAAACCTATTGAAGATTTGGTACCTAATTTCTACCGGAATAAGAAAAAGGATAAGGAGCGGTTATCTTTGAATATAGACTATAAAGGGCTCCCTGGGTGAAAAACATTTCACGCCCCAATGAAATTTCACGCGGACTGCAAGACCGTCATATCGCAATCTGGCAAAGCCACGGCAACTACTTCAAAAATGATAAAAACGAATGGGGATGGCAACGCCCTCGATTATTCTGCACCACGGAAGATATGTTCACTCAATCTTTCGTTCTTCCATACGTGATTCCCATGTTGGAAAATGCAGGAGCAATCGTTTATACCCCTCGTGAACGGGATACGCAAAAGAATGAAGATCATTGTAGAATAATGACACTCCCAATGCTTCCCTTTATCTGGAAGTGGGTAGCAAAAAAGCTAATTGGACAAATGCCCCGGTAAGAGGATTTGCTCAAAAGAAAACGATCTATAAAGAGGGAGAGAATCCTTTCACTGACGGAACCTGCCGTTTCATACCAACCGAGAAAGAAAAAGAAGAATAAAGACCAGGTATTTGCCGAATGGGTACCTACTCTACCGGCAACAGGCAAGTATGCCGTTTATGTTTCTTATCAGACACTCCCAAATAGTGTAAGCGACGCCAAATATCTGGTATTCCATAACGGAGGAGTAACCGAATTTAAAGTTAATCAGAAAATAGGTGGAGGCACATGGGTTTACCTCGGAACGTTTGAATTTGATAAAGGGAACAACGACTACGGCATGGTGGTACTTAGCAACGAGAGCAGCGAACATGGAGTTGTATGCGCCGATGCAGTACGTTTTGGAGGTGGAATGGGAAACATTGCCCGTGGAGGAAGAACCAGCGGGCTGCCCCGTTACTTGGAAGGAGCACGCTACTCTGCGCAATGGGCGGGAATGCCATACGAAGTATATGCAGGTCGTAAAGGTGAAAACGACTATACAGACGACATCAACACACGTTCCAACGCTATCAACTATTTGTCGGGCAGTTCTGTCTACAACCCGCAACAATCGGGTTTAAGCGTACCTTTGGAAATGACTATGGCGTTGCACAGTGATGCCGGATGCAGCAAGACTGATGAGCTTATCGGATCGCTCGGTATCTATACCACCGATTTCAATAATGGAAACTGAATACAGGAACAGACCGGTATGCATCACGTGATTTAGCGATATTCTGCTCACACAGATTCAAAAAGATATTTATTCAAGTTACAGCATCCCTTGGACACGCCGCAGTATGTGGAACCGGAATTACAGTGAAACACGTCTCCCGGCTACACCTTCTACGATTATCGAACTGCTCTCCCATCAGAACTTCGCAGATATGCAGTTAGGGCATGATCCGAACTTCAAGTTTACAGTGGGACGAGCCATTTACAAAGGTATTTTGCAGTTCATTACCAGCCAGCATGATAAAGAATATATAGTTCAGCCCCTGCCAGTCAGCAATTTCGCCATTCAATTCGGAAAGAAAAAGAATACGCTGGAACTTTCATGGAAAGGTGAAGATGATCCGCAAGAACCGACTGCACGCCCACGGGAATACATCGTATATACACGCATCGGTTATGGAGGCTTTGACAATGGAACCTTAGTCAGCAAAACGTCCCACACTGTTAAAATAGAACCGGGGCTCGTTTATTCATTCAAAGTGACTGCCGTAAACCGCGGCGGGGAAAGTTTTCCCTCCGAAATCCTTTCCGCTTATAAAGCCAAACGCGAACAGGAAAAGGTAATTATCATCAATGGCTTTGACAGAATCAGCGGTCCGGCGGTCGTTAATACTTCTGATAGAGCAGGATTCGATTTATCACAAGATCCCGGAGTCCCGTATATATCAAACATTTCGTTTTGCGGAGCACAAACAGGCTTCGACCGTACACAAGCCGGAAAAGAAGGAAAAGGCAGTCTGGGACATAGCGGAAACGAGTTAGAAGGAATGAAAATAGCGGGGGAACACATTCGATTATCCTTTCATTCATGGAAAAGCGATTCAGGCAGCCGGCAAATATAGTTTTGTGTCATGCAGTGACGAAGCGGTAGAAAACGGATTGGTTACGTTAGAAGATTATCCGGTGGTAGATTATATCCTGGGACTGGAAAAAGAAGACCCCGCAAATAAAGCGTACTACAAGACATTCTCCTCGGCTATGCAACGAATTATGACCAGTTATTGTCAGTCGGGAGGTAATCTGTTTGTCAGCGGTGCTTATGTAGGAAGCGATATGAGCGGCACACAAGGCAACCGGGAGTTTACAGAGAAAATACTGAAATATGGTTATCAAAGTAGCCTGACGGATAAGAGTTCGAATCAGATTAAAGGATTGGGGCGCACAATCACGATCCCGCGTCTGCCCAATGAGAACAGTTATGCGGTTCCTGCAGCAGATTGCATCGTTCCCGTAGATACTGCTTTCCCTGTATTTACGTATGCACCCGGCAATCAGAGCGCAGGTATCGCTTACAAAGGGAACTACCGCACTTTTGTATTGGGCTTTCCTTTCGAAAGCATCCAGTCGGAAGCGGATCGGGCAACCATCATGGCAGGCATCTTGGGATTCTTTACTCAAAAATAAAAAATATCCTTTTTTTTTAATCCGTTTCTCATTTTAAATTCTATCTTTGCTACTATAATAACCTTTAAAACTAAAAAACAATGTATACTATACAAGCAAATCCTAGCGGTACACGCAGCATAGAAGTATCTAATGAAAACTTGAGAACAATTGAGAAATATGCTCTGTTCCGTCATCTTATCGACAGTACCGGTATTGTAGATGAAGCAGTTCTGGATAAGTTGAAACTTAATATCCGCTCCCTTATCGCCAGTCAGGAAGAAGACAGTAAAGACTTGCTGGACCTTTGTATCGACGTGATTTATCACAATAATATGAAGGCATTCGGTCTGCAACAGCTCATCAAGCTCTATCTTACCTGGCTTTCCAACACGGAAGCGGAAGAAGAGGAGGAATAATGATTACGGTAGATACCTGCGGAATAACAGCATACAGTCCGCTGATTCCTGCAATAAGAGCAATGTGCACTGCCTCTCCGGGAGAAACGATAGAGATTATCATGAACCATGCTGACGCGTTTCAGGATCTAAAGGAATATCTGTCCGAGCAAGGTATCGGTTTTCGTGAAATCTATGATGGAGAACAAATGACATTACAGTTCACAATCAATGGGAAGTTATAAAAAACATCTCAATGATTGAAGCAAAACATCCCGATAATCGAAGTTAAACATCTCAATGAATAAAAAAATCATTGGGATGTTTTTTATTATCCGTATCTTTGCAGCATGAAAGAATATCGATTGACCGACTGGTTACCTACTACCAAGAAAGAAGTAGAACTTCGCGGATGGAATGAATTGGATGTCATTCTATTCAGTGCTGATGCATACGTGGATCACCCTTCTTTTGGTGCTGCCGTTATTGGACGGATTCTTGAAGCGGAAGGTTTGAAAATAGCCATTGTACCCCAGCCCAACTGGCGTGACGACCTGCGTGACTTCAAGAAGCTGGGACGCCCACGGCTATTCTTCGGCATCTCCGGTGGATGCATGGATTCGATGGTAAATAAATACACAGCCAACAAACGATTGCGCAGTGAAGATGCATATACCCCGGACGGTCGTCCGGATATGCGTCCGGAATATCCTTCCACGGTTTATAGCCAGATACTAAAGAAACTTTATCCGGATGTTCCCGTAGTTATCGGAGGAATCGAAGCCAGTTTAAGACGGTTAAGTCATTACGATTATTGGCAGGACAAAGTGCAAAAGAGCATTTTATGCGACAGCGGTGCCGACCTGCTCATTTACGGAATGGGAGAAAAACCACTTCCAGACCTGGTGAAGAATATGAAAAGTCTGCTTACTACTGAAGAGCCAGTACTGACAAGCAGTAAATTCAGAACAATCATCGGATCAGTTCCTCAAACAGCCTATCTTTGTCGTGCAACAGAATGGACCTCTGCCGAAAATGACCTTTCACTTTATTCGCACGAAGAATGTTTGGCAGATAAAAAGAAACAGGCTAGTAATTTCCGGCATATCGAAGAAGAATCTAACAAATATTCGGCTTCCCGAATCACGCAAGCCGTCGGAAACAAGATAGTAGTAGTCAATCCTCCATATCCTCCGATGAGCCAGGAAGATCTCGATCGTTCGTTTGATTTGCCATATACCCGGCTACCTCATCCTAAATATAAAGGGAAACGGATTCCGGCTTATGACATGATTAAGTTTTCCATCAACATTCACCGGGGATGTTTCGGCGGTTGTGCCTTCTGCACCATTTCCGCTCATCAGGGAAAGTTTATCGTCAGCCGTAGCAAAGAGTCCATACTGAAAGAGGTGAAAGAGGTCATCCAGTTACCCGATTTCAAAGGATATTTAAGCGATTTGGGTGGTCCTTCCGCTAACATGTATCAGATGAAAGGAAAAGACGAAGCTATTTGCAAGAAGTGCAAACGACCGTCATGTATCCATCCGAAAGTTTGCCCAAATCTAAATACCGACCATCGCCCCTTACTGGATATTTACCGTGCAGTAGATGCCTTGCCCGGAATAAAAAAATCGTTTATCGGTAGCGGAGTACGCTATGACCTGTTACTTCATCAAAGTAAAGATGAAGCGATCAACCGCAGCACTGCCGAGTATACCCGTGAATTGATTGTCAATCACGTAAGTGGTCGGCTGAAAGTAGCTCCGGAGCATACCAGTGACCGGGTATTATCTGTGATGCGCAAACCTTCTTTCGAGCAATTTGAAACATTCAAGAGGATATTCGACCGTATCAACCGGGAAGAGAATCTACGTCAACAACTGATTCCGTATTTCATTTCCTCGCATCCCGGATGCAAAGAAGAAGATATGGCGGAACTTGCCGTTATCACTAAACGTCTGGACTTCCACCTGGAACAAGTGCAGGACTTCACTCCCACTCCGATGACGGTTGCTACCGAAGCTTGGTATACCGGATTCCATCCATACACGTTAGAACCGATATTCAGTGCTAAAACCCAACGGGAGAAACTAGCACAACGACAGTTCTTTTTTTGGTATAAACCGGAAGAAAGGAGAAATATCATCAATGAGTTGAGACGTATCGGACGTTCTGATTTGATAGACAAATTATACGGAAAACGCTAATTCGCTCCATTCCATCACTTACAAAACCACCTCTAAAAAGGAGCCTTATCAGGATCTTGGCGAGTATCAAAAACAGCTTCCACAAGAATCTGCTTTTCAAGTACCCGATAATAGACTTTGAAATAATCACAATGAAAAACACGTATATTAGGAACAGAGGTAGCTTTATACATATAAGGATATTTAGCGACTAATTGCAATACGTCTCTCACCATTGTATAAATGGAACGGCTATATTGGGTATTTCCATTTCTCACATTATAGAAAGTCAGAATTTGCTGAAAAACAATAGTCGCTGTTTCTGTCCAGACTATTTTTAACTTAGCCATTGTTCCACCAGCTTATCCACATCTTCTTGAGTATGCAATCTACCCTCCTCATAATCTTTTTCAGAATGCATTATAATTTCCTGTTCATATTCTGTAGGAACATAAAGATTTGCATTAGGAGTAGTTACATGATAAGCAGCCACTGGTTCATTGACCTGTGGCAATTCATTATCTTGAGGTTTATATGATTTCTTAGCCATATCAGTTATTAAGTTATATCTACAAAGATAAAGATCCCCTTGGTATAAAACAAACAATTCCTCGCTTATCTTCCCCGAAAAGCTTATTTATTCTTCTTTCACCGGCAACGCCACAATCTCCTGCAACACACTGACTGCCGTCTCCACATTAGTAACATTTTTAATCAACATACTCCGTCTGCCATTTTGCTCACGCAGATCACAGCGCCGGGTATACTTCATCATATAGTCTATCACTTTACCGAAAGCCTTACTTTGATAGAACGGACTATCCGGATTGGAAACAAAGAACAAGGTCATTCGGCCGCCTTTCAGGAAAATCTTCTCTGCTCCCAAACGCGCTGACAAACGGCGTAAAGGAACAATGCGGAGTAATTCTTCCGTTTCCCGGGGAACCGGACCGAAGCGGTCTTCCAAGCGGGAGCGGAAAGCCTCCACATCCTTATCCAATGTCAGTCCATCCAGTTCACGATAGAGCAACATACGTTCGCTGCTGCCAGTTACGTAGTTGGCCGGCAATAAAAGTTCGAGGTCACTTTCTACCTGACACTCCTCTACAAATTCTTCTCCACTAATTTGTCCTTCACCTTTTATTTCATCAGCATACAGTTCTGCAAATTCATCTGTTTTCAGTTCATGGACAGCTTCAGTCAGAATCTTCTGATATGTTTCATATCCCAAATCAGCGACAAAGCCACTTTGCTCGGCTCCGAGCAAATTTCCAGCTCCACGAATATCCAAATCCTGCATGGCAATATGAATACCACTTCCCAAATCACTAAAGTTCTCAATCGCTTGAAGACGTCGTCTCCCTTCGGTGGTCAGACTGCTCAACGGAGGAGCCAACAGATAACAGAATGCTTTCTTGTTACTACGCCCTACCCGTCCACGCATCTGATGGAGGTCACTCAATCCGAAGTTTTGCGCCTGATTGATAATGATGGTATTTGCATTCGGAATATCGATACCACTTTCGATGATTGTGGTTGCCAAGAGCACGTCATAGTCATAGTTGACAAAATCCAGAATAATTTTCTCCAGTTCTGTCGGCTCCATCTGCCCGTGTCCGATTGCTACACGACAATCCGGGATATGGCGCTCTATCATTGCTTTCAGTTCCGGCAAGTTCGCAATCCGGTTATTGACGAAAAAGACCTGCCCGTTACGGCTCATCTCAAAGTTGATGGCATCCGTAATCACTTCTTCATTAAAAGTATGCACTTCGGTCTGAATCGGATAGCGGTTAGGCGGCGGAGTGGAAATCACGCTCAAATCACGCGCGCCCATCAACGAGAATTGAAGGGTACGGGGAATCGGAGTAGCAGTCATTGTCAGTGTATCTACATTCACTTTCAACTGACGCAGCTTTTCTTTTACGGAACTCCGAATTTCTGTTCTTCGTCAACAATCAGCAGTCCCAAGTCTTTAAACTGAACATCCTTGCCTAAGATACGGTGAGTACCTATCAGAATACCGACATCTCCATCCTTCAGTCCTTTCAATACAGCTTTGGTTTGTGCGGCAGTACGTGCGCGACTTAAATATTCCACCCGGCATGGCAGTCCTTTCAGACGTTCGCAGAATGTTTGAAAATGCTGGTAAGCAAGCACCGTTGTCGGAACCAGAACGGCCACTTGTTTATTATCGGCAACGGCTTTGAAAGCGGCACGGATTGCAACTTCTGTTTTTCCAAATCCTACATCGCCACAGACCAGACGGTCCATCGGGCGGTCACTTTCCATATCCGCTTTGACATCAATCGTCGCCTTACTCTGATCCGGTGTATCTTCATAAATAAAGGATGCTTCCAACTCACGCTGCAAGAAACTATCGGGACTATAAGAGAACCCTTTTTCCTGACGACGCTGCGAATACAATTTTATCAAATCGCGGGCTATATCCTTGATTTTGCTCTTCGTACGTTCTTTCAGTTTCTCCCATGCCCCTGTACCTAATTTGTTAAGTCGGGGAGCCTCTCCCTCCTTACCTTTGTATTTGGAAACTTTATGCAGGGAATGAATGGAAACGAACACTACATCTTCATTCTGAAACACCAGTTTCAAAACTTCCTGCGTAGTATCACCATTCGGTATACGCACCAAACCGGAAAAACGTCCGATACCATGATCGGTATGCACCACATAATCTCCTGGAGTAAACTGATTCAGTTCTTTTAAGGACAGTGCTACTTTTCCCGAACGGCTTTATCACTTTTCAGGTTATATTTATGGAAACGGTCAAACAACTGATGGTCGGTGAAGATACAGAGCCGTAGTGTGTTATCTACAAATCCTTCATGTATGGTACGCTCTACGGGAGTAAAATTAATCTGATCGCCCCGATCTTCAAAAATAGCCTTGATACGATCTGTCTGCTTCATACTGTCACTACAGATATATAGCGAATAACCTTTTTCCAAATAATCTTTGAAAGAAGAAGCTACCAAATCGAAATTCTTATGAAAGATGGGTTGGGCAGATGTATTGAAAGTAACACTGGCATTCGGCGTTCCGGTTGGTTTGTTACCAAATTCCAATCGGCGGAAATCGAGTGCCCGTACAGTGAATTCACTGCCGTCTATCAGTTTTCCTTCTAATGTAATGCCTCCATTTTCTGCGGCTTCCTGAACAGCTATTGCCTGGGGAGTCAACGCTTCATCATGCACCACCTGGATTCGTTCACGCAACCAAAGAAAAATCGCGCATTGCCAGAGTAGTATCTTTCGGGATAAAATCCAGAAAGGAAGTTGTCACATCTCCTGTCACTGCTAAATCGGGAACAATAGACACTCCACTTTTCTTCTCGCGGGATAATTGGGACTCAACTTCAAAGGTACGTATACTTTCTACTTCATCACCAAAGAAATCAATACGATAAGGATATTCCGAAGCAAAAGAGAAAACGTCGATAATGCTACCGCGAACAGCGTATTGCCCCGGTTCATATACATAATCTACGTATTCGAAGCCATAACTATGCAACACATCAGTGATAAACGTGGTATCCACTTTCTCCCCTACATTCAGTTTCAGGGTTTTATCGCTCAATTCCTTTCGCGACACTACTTTCTCTGCCAATGCATCCGTACGTAACGATACATAGTCCCTCCTCCCCTTTTTGCAAACGGCTAAGTACTTCCGTGCGTAGAATCTCATTGGCTGCGTCTTTTTGCCCATATTTAATAGAGCGACGGAATGAAGATGGAAAGAATAACACCTTTTCCGTCCCCAATATCTGCGTCAAGTCATGATAAAAATAGCCGGCTTCTTCAAGATCACCTAAAATAAAGACAAACGGACAACCACCCTCTTGTACCAATACAGAAGAAAAAAGAGAAGCAGCAGATGCACACAGTCCTCCGCAAAAAACAGTCTGAACAGAAGTGTCCTTCAACAAGCGTTTCATTACTGCCATATTGGGGTGGGCAGCATATTGTTGTTGCAATTCAGTTATTGTCATACCTATAAAATTTCCCCGCAAAATTACAAAAAAGAATCGCAGGACAGACATAAGTGTGGGAAAGTTTTCATCCCCCCAAAGTTTCTCGGTGAGAAACAAAGTGTTCCACACCGAGAAACAACTTGTTTCACACCGAGGAACAAACCGTTTCACACCAAGAAACAAAAGATTGCATTCTGCTCTTCACGTTAAATTTTCCTTAGTTCGGCTATAACTAAAGGAAAAGAACTACTTTTGTTTTAAATTTTATAGTATCTATATGCAGACATCGGATAGCATTGTAATTATCCCTACCTATAATGAACGGGAGAACATAGAAAATATCATCCGTGCCGTATTCGGCCTTCCCAAAGTATTCCATATTCTGGTAATAGAAGACGGCTCTCCGGACGGAACGGTAACCATCGTAAAAACCTTGCAACAAGAATTTCCCGAACGGCTTTTTATGATTGAGCGTAAAGGGAAACTGGGATTGGGCACTGCCTATATTACCGGATTTAAATGGGCACTGGAACACGCATACGAGTATATCTTTGAAATGGATGCCGACTTCAGTCATAATCCGAACGATTTGCCCCGTTTGTATCAGGCTTGTTCGGAACAGGGTGGAGATGTATCCATCGGCTCCCGCTACATCAGCGGAGTAAATGTAGTGAACTGGCCGATGGGACGGGTATTAATGTCGTACTTTGCCTCCAAATATGTGCGGTTCATCACAGGAATACCCGTACACGACACGACTGCCGGATTTGTCTGCTACCGCCGTCAGGTACTGGAAATGATTGATTTGGATCATATCCGTTTTAAGGGATATGCTTTTCAGATTGAAATGAAATTCACTGCTTACAAATGTGGTTTTAAAATCATCGAAGTTCCCGTGATTTTCATTAATCGTGAACTAGGAACTTCCAAAATGAATAGCAGCATCTTTGGAGAGGCCATATTTGGTGTGATTAAATTAAAAGTAAATAGTTGGTTCCATAAATTCCCGCAAAAGTCATGAAACGTACACTGATTCAAAACGCCGTTATTGTTAACGAAGGAAGAAAAGTACTGGGTTCAGTAGTCATTGAAAATGAAAAGATAGCCGAAATATTGGTGGGTGAAGAAAAAGCAACTGCCCCTTGTGACGAAGTCATTGACGCAAGCGGGTGTTATCTCCTACCGGGTGCCATCGACGAACATGTTCATTTCCGCGATCCCGGCCTGACTCATAAAGCTGATATTACCACAGAAAGCCATGCCGCTGCAGCAGGAGGTGTCACTTCCATCATGGATATGCCCAATACAAACCCGCAGACTACGACGCTGGAGGCTTTGGAAGAGAAATTCACCCTACTAGGTGAGAAATCAGCAGTCAACTATTCCTGCTATTTCGGAGCAACGAATAATAACTATACCCAGTTTGCGCAACTGGATAAACACCGGGTTTGTGGCGTGAAGTTATTTATGGGTTCAAGCACCGGCAATATGCTGGTAGACCGGATGGCCAGCTTGCGTAATATATTCGGCGGAACCGATCTTCTCATCGCCGCCCATTGCGAAGACCAGGGAATTATCAAAGAAAATACGGATAAATATAAGAAAGAATACGGAGACGATGTACCTCTGGCTCTTCATCCGCTTCTCCGTTCGGAAGAGGCTTGCTATCGTTCGTCCGAGCTGGCTGTGCAACTGGCACGGGAAACAAATGCCCGCCTGCACATCATGCATATTTCCACCGCTAAAGAGTTGAGTCTGTTTTCCAACGTTCCTCTGGCACAAAAAAGAATTACAGCAGAAGCCTGCGTTTCCCATCTACTCTTTACGGAAGAAGATTATCAGACATTGGGTGCCCGCATTAAATGTAACCCTGCCATCAAGACTGCACAAGACCGGAAAGCTTTGCAAGAGGCTGTCAATAGCGGTCTGATTGATGCCATCGCAACCGATCATGCCCCACACTTGCTTAGTGAAAAAGAAGGAGGTGCATTAAAGGCAATGTCCGGGATGCCGATGATTCAGTTCTCGCTAGTCAGCATGTTGGAGTTGGCAGATAAAGGAGTGTTTACTATCGAAAAAGTGGTAGAAAAAATGACTCATGCTCCTGCGCAGATGTATGAGATACCAAACAGGGGATTCATCCGCAAAGGCTATCAGGCTGACCTGGTATTAGTCCGCCCCGGAAGCGAATGGACTGTAACAACCGATTGTATTCTAAGCAAATGTAAATGGAGTCCATTAGAGGGACACACATTCGACTGGAAAGTAGAGAAAACATTTGTAAACGGACATCTGTTATATAACAACGGAGAAATAGACGAGACTTATCGCGGACAAGAATTGTTCTTCGAACGATAAATGATAATTTTGCGGGGTGCCCTGAAAGGGCTTAATTATATAGCGTAGGGCAACGCCCTACGTAAAAACGGCAATCTGAATTTGCGCCCTAGAAAGGGCAATAATTGTATA
>ENA-OQJX01000564-OQJX01000564.1-human-gut-metagenome-genome-assembly--contig:-NODE-564-length-17623-cov-2.392775_pt1 | contig 17623 bp, 22 predicted proteins | sample MGYA00242615_ERZ504782 | MGnify/ENA primary metagenome ERZ504782 (study PRJEB26092, sample SAMD00036354) | human gut metagenome | host: Homo sapiens | study: EMG produced TPA metagenomics assembly of... | reverse complement strand
TCGAATCTCGGATAGCAGCTCCAGCTCAAACCGCCTTGATGGGAAACCGTCAGGGCGGTTTTTTGCATCCATCGCTCTGCCGTCTGCAGCAGCGCAAGCCTGGCAGCCCCAGTCAGGGGAGCTGGCGCGGAGCGCCTGAGAGGCCCATCAAACAACAAAGCCGCAGGCTGTTGATGGCTTGCGGCTTTGCTGTTATGGGAAAGAGGTAAAAGTGTCTGTAAAATGTCGGTTTAAATCAGAAGTCGACCTCAGTGTCGTAGTAGCAGCACTTGAGCAGCTTCTCCATCTCCTCCTGGCTGGGCTGGCGGGGGTTGGAGCCGGTGCAGGCATCGCCGATGGCGTTCTTTGCGATCTCGGGCAGACGCTCCAGGAACACTTCCTCGGGAACAAAGCCCTGCTCGGTGGGGTAGGAATCGGGGCCGTAGTTCTTGATGCAGTGGGGGATGTTCAGTGCATCGTTCATGCCGCGCAGGTACTCGATGAGCAGCTTGACCTTCTCGTCGTCGTTGGAACCGCCCAGCTTCATCTCGTCAGCGATGACACCATAGCGCTTCTTGGCCTCGGGGTCCTTGGCGTTGAAGGCGATGACCTTGGGCAGATACATGGCGTTGGCAGCACCATGGATGATGTGTGCGCCGTAGTCGGCAAAGGCAGCACCGGTTTTGTGTGCCATGGAGTGGACGATGCCCAGCAGCGCATTGGAGAATGCCATACCGGCAGGCACTGCGCGTTGTGCATGGAATCACGCTTGGACATATCGCCGTTGTAGCTGTCCACCAGATCGCCCTGGATCATCCGGATGGCGAAGATGGCCAGCGGGTCGGTGTAGTCGCAGTGGGCGGTGGAAACATAAGCCTCGATGGCGTGGGTCATTGCATCCATACCGGTGTGGGCAACCAGCTTCTTGGGCATGGTCTCGGCCAGATCGGGATCGACGATGGCGACATCGGGGGTGATCTCAAAGTCAGCGATGGGGTACTTGATGCCCTTCTGATAATCGGTGATGATGGAGAAGGCGGTCACCTCAGTGGCGGTGCCGGAGGTGGAAGAGATGGCGCAGAAGTGGGCCTTGCGGCGGAGCGGCGGAATGCCGAACACCTTGCACATCTCCTCAAAGGTGATCTCAGGGTACTCGTACTTGATCACATGGCCTTTGCAGCATCAATGGGGGAGCCGCCGCCCATGGCAATGATCCAGTCGGGCTCAAACTTCAGCATGGCCTCTGCGCCGCGCATGACGGTCCCAACAGAGGGATCGGGCTCGATGCCCTCAAACAGCTCCACTTCCATGCCGGCTTCCTTCAGGTAGCCAACAGCGCGGTCAAGGAAGCCGAACCGCTTCATGGAGCCGCCGCCGACACAGATCATGGCCTTTTGCCGGTAAAGGACTTCAGGCTTCCAGAGCACCTTGCCGTGGTACAGATCGCGGGGAAGAGTAAAACGAGCCATAGGAAATACCTCCGATTCAATCAAAACTCTCTGGTTTGTGGATGTTTGACACAAAAATAACCAACTCTCTTACACAAAGTGTACTGCAAACCATCCAAAAGTTCAATTGCCGGAATGTGGAAAAATCAGACCCAATTTTGGGCATTTCGCTGGAAAGGGAGGGTTTCCCGGCCGGAGAAACCGGGAAAATGGCAAACAAAAAACCACCTGAAGCTCTAAGACTTCAAGTGGTTTTTCAATGGAGCTGCTATCCAGATTCGAACTGGAGACCTCATCCTTACCAAGGATGCGCTCTACCAACTGAGCTATAGCAGCAAATGGCGACCCGGATCGGGCTCGAACCGACGACCCCCAGCGTGACAGGCTGGTGCTCTAACCAACTGAGCTACCGGGCCATGATCGCTCAAGTTTCGCGCGGCGCTTACCGCCGGAACGTGCTTTATTATATCGAAAAAGCGTCCGCTTGTCAAGCATGAATTTACGAAAAACGCAAAAAAGCCTGAAAGAGCCGTTCAAAGCCCGCTCTGCCCTGTTCCGGACCCGCACAGCAGAAACGATCTACAAAAGAAAAACGCCCCGAAATCTTTCGACTTCAGGGCATCTGAGCTGGAGCTGCTATCCAGATTCGAACTGGAGACCTCATCCTTACCAAGGATGCGCTCTACCAACTGAGCTATAGCAGCGCAATCACAGCTCAGTTATAATACCACAGTTTCCACCGTTTGGCAAGAGGTTTTTGCAAAAAAATCTGGATTTTTGCAAAAAGTCGTTTTTTACGAAAAAACTCCCCCAGTCTGCTTACGCAGACAGCCCCCTCGGAGATGGGGCCTTTGGCAGTACGGACAACTTTCCGGTTTTGCCAAGGGCTCCCTCTCTGAGGGAGCTGGCATCGCGCAGCGATGACTGAAGGAGTCTTACTTTATCACTCGATCAGGCCGTTCAGCAGGGACAGGCACTTGCGGCTGTGCAGCTTGCGGATCGCCTTTGCCTCGATCTGGCGCACACGCTCACGGGTAACGCCAAAGTCACGGCCAACCTCTTCCAGCGTACGGGGACGGCCATCGTCCAGACCAAAGCGCAGGCGGATGACCTTCTCTTCACGAGGGGTCAGGCTCTTGAGAGCCAGATTGATCTGCTGTGCCACCATGGCGCGGTCTGCGGCCTTGCCGGGGGCTTCGGCGTTTTCGTCTGCGACGAAATCGCCAGAGAGGAATCCTCTTCCTCACCCACGGGGCTTTCCAGACTTGCCGGCTCCTGTGCCATGCGCTGGATCTCGCGCACACGCTCCACGCTCATATCCATGGCCTTTGCCAACTCTTCCGGGGTCGGCTCGTGGCCGTTCTGGTACACCAGCTGGTTGGTGGCCTGACGCATCCGGTTGATGGTCTCCACCATGTGCACCGGAATGCGGATGGTACGGGCCTGATCCGCAATGGCACGGGTGATGGCCTGACGGATCCACCAGGTTGCATAGGTGGAGAAGCGGAAGCCGCGGTCACAGTCGAACTTCTCGGCAGCCTTGATCAGGCCGATGTTGCCCTCCTGGATCAGATCCAGGAATGCCAGATTGTGGCCCACATGCTTTTTGGCAATGGACACCACCAGACGCAGGTTCGCTTCGCTCAGGCTGCGGCGGGCGTTCAGGCCATCGCGGCGGGTCTTGAGCAGCTCAGCGCGCTTTTCGTCGCTCAGGGGGCCGTTCTCCACAGCCTCCATAGCTTCCTCTTCGGCAGCCTTTTCCTCGGCATCCTCGCTGGGCTTCTCGTTGCCCTCCTCGTCCAGATCTTCGGTATAGCTGCGGCTGTTCTCATCCTCTTCAAACGAGAAGCGGGCGCTGTTCTTTTTGATGTACTCCGGCCCGCCGTACTTCTGGCGGTCGGCCTGCAGGATGTGCGCCGCCTCGGCACCGGCATGGATGCGGCGGCTCAGCTCCACTTCCTGCTCCGCGCTCAGCAGCGGGATCTGGCCGATCTGCTTGAGGTAGTTCTTAACGGGGTCGTCCAGCAGTTCGTCCATGGCAGCCTTCAGGTCTGCAGGGTTCTCCTCGCTCTGCTCTTCCTCGTCCTCGCTGATGCCCATATCATCGTTGTTGTTCTCGGCATTCTCGACCTCGGCCATGATGCTGTCCACATCCAGCGTAGGCTCTGCATCCTCTTCCAGAACCTTGATGCCGCGTTCTTCCAGAAGGGTGTAGAGCGTTTCCTCATCCATTCTGCACTGTGCAGCCAGCGCCTTGGCCTCCTTGGCCGAAATGGTGCCTTCGCCTTTCGTCAACAGTTCCTTTAAAGTCATGCCCATTTTGCTCTCTCCTTCTTGCTCCGGGGATGCTCCCGCCGGGGGAAATCCTGTAATAAAGTGTTCCTGCGCATCAGATCACAAGTCCTCCGTTCACGCCGAACACCTGACCGGTGATGTAGCCCGCACCCTCGCCGGCAAGGAACACCAGCAGCTGCGCCACTTCGTCTGCGCTGCCAAGACGGCCCACAGGGGTCTCTTCGGCCAGCGCGGCCTTATCCTCGGCGGTGAATGCTGCCATCATATCGGTATCAATGACCCCGGGCGCAACACAGTTCACTGTGATGCCGCTTGGGCCTTCTTCTTTGGCCAAAGCCTTGGTCAGGCCGATCAGGCCTGCCTTTGCTGCAGAGTAATGCACCTCGCAGCTGCCGCCGGTCTGGCCCCACATGCTGCTCACGGTCAGGATGCGTCCGGCCTTGCGGCGGATCATACCCGGCAGCGCCAGCTGACACAGGTGGAACGCACCGGTCAGGTTCACGTCCAGCATATGCTGCCACTCTTCCGGGGTGATGTCGGTGAACAGCTTCTGCTGGGCGATGCCCGCATTGCTCACCAGCACATCCACACGGCCCAGTGCCTGTTCTGCGGTGCGGAACGCAAGCTCGCAGCTGGCGCGGGACGCCACATCGCACTGCACGGCGGTGATGCCGGGCAGCTGTTTTTCCAGCTCTGCAGCGGCTTTGGCATTGCTGTGGTACAGCACCGCCACGCGGTAGCCCGCCGCATAGAACGCCCGGGCCGCAGCGGCACCAATGCCGCGGTCGCCACCGGAGATCAGCACACAGCGGCCATTGGCTGCTGTGTGCACGGTAGGTGCAGGTGTTTTCTCCGGCTCTTCCTGCACAGGCTCCGGCATTTCCGGCTGCGGCGCAGGCTGGGGCTTTTCCAGCACCATCACCCGGGTGGGTTCGTCCACCACGGGTGCTGCCGCCTTTGGCTTTGGCGGTACGGGCGGCTCCTGTGCAGCCTGTTCCGGCTGCGGCTCCTCACCCGACAGATTGAACGTCAGTTCAAATTCATCTTCGTACAAGAGTATAGTCCTCCTGTCGTGATCTCTGCACTGCAAAGGTATGCCGTGCAGGAGATGTCTGTGCGGCCCATCGCCGTCCGTTCAGCGTCCATTTCTTATCCGTCAAAGTCCGGTGCTCGGCGCGGCAGACAGCTGCATAAGATGGGTTTCGACAAAACACCATTAAATAATATAGCACAATTTGCCGAAAAAAGAAAGTGGAAGCCGCCTACTTTTTCACGCAGCTTCCACTTTTTTACGGTTTCTTCATATTCCGTGCCGGTCATACAGACGGTTTCCACTTCGGCCGGGCCGCAAGCCGTGCCCGCAGATCCTTGAAAAACGTCTGCAGCAGCTCCTGTGCTTCCTCTGCGCGCAGCCCCTGCTCCACCACCGGGTGGTGGTTGAAGGGCATTGCAAACAGGTCGGTCACACTGCCGCAGCAGCCCGCCTTGGTGTCTGCCGCGCCGTATACCACCCGCCGGATGCGGCTGTTGATGATGGCCCCGGCGCACATGGGGCACGGCTCCAGCGTGACGAACAGCTCGCACTCCCACAGCCGCCAGCCGCCCAGCTTTTTGCAGGCGGCATCAATGGCCAGCAGCTCTGCATGATGCAGTGCGTTTTTTTCGGTCTCGCGGGTGTTGTGGGCGGCAGCTACCACCTCGCCGTTGCGGGCCACCACGGCCCCCACCGGCACCTCGCCCAGTGCAGCCGCCTTGCGGGCTTCTTCCAGCGCAAGGCCCATCAGTTCAGAATCGGTCATAGGTTCCCCTTTATCCTGCTGCAAAAACCAGCAGATTATTCAATGTATGCAAAAGCATTCCCGGCCATACCCTGCCGGTGCGTTCACGAAGTGCGCCCAGCACAAGGCCGCAGCCAAGCGCCCACGCCATGCCCGCCGGGGTGCCGTGCTGCACTGCAAACAGTACCGCCTGCAGCGCCGCGGCCTGCCATCTGCCCAAGGCTGCGCCAGCTGCTGGATGGCCCCGCGGAACACCAGTTCCTCCACGACAGGTGCAGCGATGCAGTGGTGCACAAAACTCAGCGCCCGCACATCCCACGCCGGGCAGGCAGAAATGCCAGCACTTTGCCTGCCAGCAGGTAGGCCAGCGCGCAGCCGAACGCAGCCAGCAGCGCCCTTGTTTTTGCCTTTTGCTCCATGGCCTGCCCTCCTGCCGTGCGTTTCTCAGCGCCTATCTTATCATAAGCAGCGGCTTTTACGCAAGTATTTTGCGCTGGGACGAAGCAATTTTCGCTCAGGTAATTGACTTTTCCCTGTGGATTCTGGTATAATGTTTCCCGACGTTTTATTGCAAAGCGTCGGGAAACATGACTTGAATTTGTTTTTACCGGAAATCCGGAGGTATTTTATGATCCGTATTCTCACCGATTCTGCGTCCGACATCCTGCCCGCCGAAGCCGAGCAGCTGGGCGTGACCGTGATCCCTCTGAACGTGACGCTGGAGGATGGCAGCATCCTGCGGGATGGCATCGACATGACCCCAACCGAGTACTATGCCCATCTGGCCAGCTGTCGCAAGCTGCCCACCACCAGCCAGCCCAGCCCGGAGCTGTTCGAGAAGTTCTATCTGGAAGCCGCTGCCGCCGGGGACGAAGTGCTGGGCATCTTCCTGTCCCACGAGCTGTCCGGCACCTGGCAGTGCGCAAAGCTGGCCGCAGACCTCGCCAATGTAGATAACGTGCTGTTTGTGGACAGTGCACCGTGTGTCTGGGCGAATCGCTGCTGGTGCGTCTGGCCGTGCAGCTGCGTGACGCAGGCAAAACGCTGGTGCAGATCGCCACCGATCTGGAGCACGCCAAGGAGCACCTGCATCTGGTTGCCGCAATCGACGATCTGAAGTATCTGCGCAAGGGCGGCCGTCTGCCTGCCGCTGTGGCCGTCGCGGGCGGGATGCTGGGCATCAAGCCCCTCATCACCATCAAAGACGGTAAGGTAGCCATGGCCGGTAAGGCCCGCGGCCTGCCCGGTGCCTATGTGGCCCTGTTCAAGAAGATCGAAGAGCTGGGCGGCATCAGCCCGGACTTTGCCGCTGTTGCCGGTTATTCTTCCAGCCTGCGGGAAGTGCAGCCCATCGAGAACTACTTCCGTGAAAATCTGCACATGGGCGAACCGCTGGTGCGCCAGATCGGCTGCGTTATCGGCACCCACGCAGGCCCCGGTGCATTTGGTCTGGCATTCTTTGACAAAGGGCTGGTGCTGGAATAAGCGACCACCGAGAAAAGATCATCCGAGCAAAGTCGGGCAGCCTGCGGGCTGCCCGGCTTGTTTTTTGCAGCGGGAAACGGGCGCAATCTCCCTCAGTCAAAACCTGACGGTTTTGCCAGCTCCCTCGGAGAGGGAGCCTCTGGCGCGCCCGGCGCTCACAGCACTGCGTCCGAGATGAGCTTGCCCAGCAGCAGCACCAGCACCACCAGCATCATGGGACGGATGAAGCGCGCACCCTTTTTCAGGGCGAAATGGGACCCCATCAGGTTGCCCAGAATGTTGCTGACGGCGCAGGGGATGCCGATGTGGAACACCACCAGACCGTTCACCAGATAGGTGAACAGGCTGGCGTAGTTGCTGGCAAGATTCAGCACCTTGCCGTTGCCGTTGGCGGTGCGCAGGTCAAAGCCCATCAGGGTGGTAAAGGCAATGATGGCAAAGGTGCCGGTGCCGGGCCACGATGCCGTCGTACAGGCCGATGCCCAAGCCGATGCCCAGCGCCAGCAGGATCTTTTTCAGGTTCAGGGTTCCGTCGTCCCGGTTCTGGTCCGGCAGGTCGCGCTGCCACAAAATGACCACCGCCGCCACTGGCAGGATGAGGAACATCATGGTGCGCAGCAGTTCATCGCTGAGCAGCAGCACGATATGTGCCCCCAGTGCACTGCCCGCAAAGCTGCCAATGGCTGCAAGGATGCCCACCTTCAGGTTCATTGCACCGTTTTTGAAAAAGTTGGCTGTGGCAAAAGTGGTGCCGCAGGCGGCGCTGAATTTGTTGGTAGCATAGGTGTAGTGGGGCGGAAGCCCGGCAAACAGATAGGCCGGCAGGCTGATAAGACCGCCGCCTCCGGCTGCCGAATCCACAAAGCCTGCAAAGCCCGTCATCAGAACGAGAAACGCCGTCATCCATGGCGAGAGCGTGATACCCATTGTTATAATTCCTTTTATTTTTCCAATTTTGTTCTTTGGGAGAGTGTTCGTCTCAGGACAGGAACAGCCGTCCCTCACAAGCCAGCACCTGATCCAGGATCATCCGCGAGACGCGGGCACCATACACCATGGCGGGGTGTTCATTGTACTCGATGATATCGTGAAAATCCTTGTTCATCAGCACGATGACATACTCGCCGTAGGGGGTGTGGACAATGCCGCCGTCGTTGCGGCAGGCGTTCATGCTGCCGCTCTTGCTGGCTACCCAGATCAGCTCCGGCGCGCCGGTCTCCTCGCAGTCGAGGTAATACTGCGGGAAGTCGTGGGTCAGCATGGTGTTGTAGTGCTGCTGGCGCAGGATGGCAAGCATCTCCGCGCTGGCTTCCCGGCTGACAAGCTCCCCTTTTGCAATGCTGGCGAACAGCGCCGCGTAGTCGCGCGGCGTGGTGGTGCCAAGCCGGCGGTAGCGGTCAAAGTGCAGCGGATTGTGCAGCACAGTATGCGCAAAGCCCAGCTCCGGATGCAGGCGTAATGGTATCCAGTCCCAGATAGTCAATAATCATATTGGTGGCAATGTTGTCCGAGCAAATGATCATCATGGTGGCGGTGTCCTTCACCTTGAGCTTTGCGCCCACGCCCAGCGCGCGCAGCATACCGCTGCCGTCCACGAACTGGCTCTGCTCATAGGTGATCTCTTCGGCAAGGTCTGCTTTGCCGCGCTGCGCCTGCAAATACAATGCAGCGAGAATAAACGCCTTGATGGTGGATGCCGTCTCAAATTCTTCGTCCGCGCCCACCTCCACGGTATGGCCCTGCAGGTCGTCCACGAACACGCTCATTTTGCCCTGATAGCAGTACAGCTCCGCAGCAATGCGCTTTTCCAGCGTCATGTTTTTATCCATATCGGCATATTCTCCGTTGTTATTACAGGTTTTCCTCAAAAAAGCGCATGGCATTGCGGTAGTAGATACCTTCCACCTCGTCCTCAGTAAAGCCCTCTTTGCGCAGGGCATCCGCCAGCAGCGGCAGGAAGGCAGCATTTTCCAGCTGGTGGGGGCCATCGATGCCATCAAAATCGCTGCCAAGGGCAATCATCTGCGCACCGCCCACCTGTTTGTAGTGGCCCGCATGCTTCGCGATCAGCTCCACCGTGCTGCGGCAGTTTTCCGGGTGGGTGGGGTCGGTGTCCAGAAAGGGCGCATAGTAGTTCAGGCCCGCAATGCCGCCGCGCTCCGAAAGGGCGCGGATCATCTCATCGGTCAGGTTGCGGGTGTGGGGTGCCAGTGCGCGGCAGTTGGAGTGGCTGGCCGCAAAAGGCCGGGTACCGTGCTCCACGATATCCCAGAAGCCCTTGTCCGAAAGGTGGCTCACATCCACGATCATGTGCATCCGTTCCATCTCGGCCAGAAATTCAAAGCCCTTCCCGGTCAGGCCCTTTTCGGTCTGGGGCACCAGCACCCCGCCGGGGTTCCGCTGCGGGCTTGCCAGCTCGTTTTCGTGGTTCCATGTCAGGGTCATCATGCGCACGCCCATCTCATACATCCGGCGCAGCACCCCACGCTGCCCTTGCAGCAGGCACCTTCCTCGATGGTGAGCATCCCGCTGATCTTTCCCGCCGCAGCATTCCGGCGGATGTCCGCCGCCGTGTACACCGGAGCAATTTTTTCCGGGTATGCCGCCATGATGCGCTTGAACTGGTCGATCTCTTCCAGCGCTGTCACCAGCGGGTCCGCTCCGGGCGTCTTATCACCCAGATTGACGAATGCTGCAAAGCACTGCAGCAGATAGTCGCCTTTCTGTAATTTTTCAAGGTCGATATGCAGATCGTTCTGCGCGAAGCTCTTGGGCCGGCCCGCATGTTCGGCTTTGCGCAGCTCGCTGAGGGTATCGCAGTGCAGATCCCAGACTTTCATGATGTTTTCTCCTCTTTATTCCTCTTGCAGCAGCTGCAGCAATTCCTCTGGTTTCATGGACAGGATTGCTCCGTCTGCCGAGCCGGTGACCGTCTCGGCAAGGTCCTGCTTTGCCTGCTGCAGCTCCACGATCTTTTCTTCAATGGTGTCCTGCGCAATGAGCTTGTACACCTGCACCGGATTGCGCTGGCCGATGCGGTAGGCGCGGTCGGTGGCCTGATTCTGCGCAGCCACGTTCCACCACGGGTCGTAGTGGATGACGATATCTGCCGCCGTCAGGTTCAGGCCGGTGCCGCCCGCCCGCAGCGAGATGAGGAACACGTCCGCTTCGCCGCTGTTGAACCGGCGCACAAGCTCTGCACGCACCGGCTTTGGGGTGGAGCCCTGCAGGGTAAAGTGGCTCACGCCCGCTTCGTCCAGCCGTTTTGCCAGCAGTTCCAGCATGGAGGTGAACTGGCTGAACAGCAGGATGCGGTGTCCGCCCTCCACAGCAGCCGTCACCAGCTCCATGCAGGCTTCCAGCTTGGCACTGCCGCCGTCCCAGTTGTCTGCCACAAGGCGCGGGTCGCAGCAGATCTCCCGCAGGCGCATGAGCACTGCGAACACCGCCATTTTATCCTCCGGCTTTGCAGCGCGCAGCTTTTCCCGCGCGTCCACCACAGCGGCAAGGTAGAGCTTGCGTTGCTGCTCGTCCAGCTCGATACGGTGGAGATTCTCGGTCTTGGGGGGCAGCTCTTTGAGCACCTCGGACTTCATGCGCCGCAGGATGAACGGCCCGGTGAGTTGGTTCAAACGGCGCAGTGCGTCTTTGTCGTCCTCCTGCACGATAGGCTTTTCAAACCGGGCGCAGAAGGTCTTGTAGGGCGGCAGATACCCCGGCATCAGGAAGGAGAAGATGCTCCACAATTCGCCCAAGCGGTTCTCCACCGGGGTGCCGGTAAGGGCAAACCGCACTTTGCTGTTCACCCCGCACACCGCCTTGTACTTTTGGGTCGTGTGGTTCTTGATGGCCTGCGCTTCGTCCAGAATGCAGGCGTAGAATTGCTGCCCGCTGTAAAGCTCCTCGTCCCGGCGCATCAGGTCATAGCTGGTCACCACAAGGTCGGCTTCCGCCACTGCTTTGCCAGCTCTGCCCGGTGAGCAGCGTCACCGTCCACAGCCACGCAGGAAAGCTGCGGCGTGAACTTCTGGCATTCCTCCTGCCAGTTGAGCACCAGCGATGCCGGGCAGACGATGAGGCTGGGCAGGCGCTGGCCGCTTTCCTTCATGGCCAGCAGGTAGCTGAGCACCTGCACGGTCTTGCCAAGGCCCATATCGTCGGCCAGAATGCCGCCCATGCCGTAGCCGTCCAGCGTGCGCAGCCAGCGGTAGCCATCCCGCTGGTACTTGCGCAGCACATTGTGCAGGCTTTCCGGCGGAGTATACTCGCTGTCCTTCACGGCGTGAAAGCTGCGGCTGATGCGGCGGAACGCATCGTCGCGGTTGAAACGCAGGCCGTTCTGGCCCGAGAGCGCCCAGTCGAGACTGGGTGCACGGTAGAGCGGCAGCTCGGCGTGGCCGCTCTTGAGCTTGGCCCCGGAAAGTTCCAGTGTATCGTTCAGTTCGTCCAGCCCTTCCAGACTGTCGTCCAGCCGCAGCAAACGGCCGTCCCGCAGGCGGTGGTAGCGCTTTTTCTGGTGCAGGGAGCGCAGCAGGTCTTTCAGCTCTGCCACCGGGAACTCGCCGGTATCCACTTCCAGATCCAGCACACTGCCGTGCACCGAAACGCCCACCGTGATGCGAGGCGGCGCGGCCTGCAGGCTGCGGAAGGCATCCGTCAGGTATACTTCACCCTCGGCCAGCAGGGCCGGCACGCCCTCTTCCAACATGCGGTAGATCTCGTCCTCGTCAGCGGTGCCGTACACTTCCTCTCTGCCGCCCACACCGGGCTGCAGATAAGAGGCCAGCAGCCGCTTTGCCCGGCTCTCGGCGCGCACATCCCGCAAAAGCCCTGCCGGAGACGGCACGAACGGCGTGACCTTATCCTCCCCGTACAAAAACTCCGCGTGTGCTTCGATGCGGAAGCTGTCCGGTGCGTCCAGATAGAACTGCACCACCGGTTCCAGCGGGATCTGGTTCAGCAGCAGACGTTCCGGGTCCACGATGTTCAGCTTGCTGCCCAGCTCCGGCAGCACATAGCTGCAAAAGGCCGTGGCATCTGCGCTGGTAAAGAACAGGCTTTTGCCGCCCAGCGCCTGCAATGCGGGCAGGATGCGGGTGCACCCGGGCCGCTGCAGCCGCCAGAGCGTATCCTCGCTGAACAGGTAATCATAGTCAAGGCCCTGCACAGCGGAAAGTGCGGGTTCGCCTTCCACCTGCACACCGCCGCGGCGGCGCTCCACGGTCATGGTAATGACGGGCAGACCTTCCCGCAGCTCGTACCCGCCCAAAAAACCGGTATGCTCGTACAGCTGCACAAGGTCATCAAAGATCTCGCCGGTCAGGATCATGCCTCCCGCCGGGCCTTGTTCGGCCCCGCCGTACACCCGCACGGCGGCTTTGTCCATGCTCTGCCTTGCGTTCACCTGACGGCGCAGCAGCTGCAAAAGCGCACGGGACTCTTCATCAAAGGCATCCCACCGGTGCACAAAAGCCAGTGCCTTGCCGTAGCTGACGCTTTTGCCCATCTCGACGGCTTCCATCAGGTTCGGGATGCTTTTTACCACATACTGCCGCCCGCCGTCCGAGATGCGCAGCCGCAGCCATGGCTGTGCGCCGGGCACGAGGGTCAGCTCCGGTTCCAGATGGGCAAAGCCGGTGCGCTGGGCGGTCTCGTCCACACCAAGGTTTCAAGGGCTGCTTCCTTGTAGGTATCCAGCAGCCTGCGGGCCTCGTGATCCGACACCGGCGTTTCGCCGTGCCACTTTTTGCCAAACAGCATTTCCAGCCCGGAGGCATAGCTGTCCCGCCGGGCCGGTTCCGGGGCAAGGCCCGCCGCGCCGCGCACAACACCGGGAATCGCATCCGGCTTTGCCGCCGGTGCAGGGGCATTCTTTTCGGCATCGTCCAGCAGCAATGCGCCGATATGCTTGCAGTAGGTGCCCTCGCCGTTCTGGTTATACGGGCAGCTGCAGGACGCACTGACAAAGCTGCCGTTTTCCCGCAGCCATGCCTGCGTATAGTAATAGCTGCCGCCGCTGCCCTGTACCATGGCCGAAATATGCCGCACGCCATCGGCGTTCACGGTGCAGGTGCTCTGCTGGATGCGCTTGCGGTATTTCTTGGCCCGCTCAAAAATGTTATCGCCCAAAAGCGTGCGGATCTCGTCTGCATCCATGGCTGTTTCCTCCCGGTTTGGCTGTAAAACCTTCTTATCTTATAAGAATACCGCACCCGCACCCCGGATGCAAGAGGGATCTGCCGCCCAATTTCCATACAAAAAAATCCCGCTCCTTTTCAGGAACGGGATCATTTTACGATCTTGAAATGCTGCGGGGATCACTTGACAGTCTTGCCAAGCTCAGCATCCGTCTCAATGGCGCGCTCACGGATCTTTTCCAGCGTCTGCTCACTGAGGATATGCTCTGCCTTGCAGGCATCTTCGGCGGCGGTCTTTTCGTCCACGCCCAGCTGCATAAAGAAGTGGGTCAGCAGACGGTGACGGCTATAGATGCGCTCTGCGATCTCGCGGCCCGGTGCCAGCAGGGTCAGGTTGCCCTCGCCGTCCACCGCGATATAGCCGTTCTCGCGCAGCTTCTTCATGGCAATGCTGACGCTGGCTTTGGTAAAGCCCAGCTCATTGACACATCGATGGAGCGCACACGGCCCATCCGCTGGGTGAGCATAAGGATCGTTTCAAGATAATCTTCTGCGGATTGGTGGATCTGCATGGTATGTTTGCCTCCTGTCTGTGCCGGGATGCAAAGCACCACGGTTTCATATAGTACAAGATATCACACTTTTTGCCGATGTGCAAGCAATTCGCAGAAGTTTGTTAAAACAAACCAAATTTATCCTGCGCAAATCTGCTGTTTTGCCGGTTTTTAGTCGGCCGCGTTTTGTGCAAAGGCGATAAATTATTTTGCTTCCAGATATGCCGCCGGGCCGGACTGGTACAGGTCGCCGCCGTGGGCATCCAGGATCACCGTCAGCGGCATATCCTTCACAGTCAGGCGGCGCACGGCTTCACAGCCAAGGTCCGGCCATGCGATCACTTCCAGCGTCTGCACGCTTTTTGCCATCAGCGCACCGGCCCCGCCAAGCGCTGCCAGATACACAGCCCCGTTGCGCACCACAGCAGCCTTTACGGCGTCGTCCCGCTTGCCCTTGCCGATCATGATCTTATTGCCAAGGTCCAGCAGGCGCGGCTCATGGCATCCATGCGGCCGCTGGTGGTGGGCCCCGCCGAGCCGATCACCTGGCCCGGGCGTTCCGGCGTGGGGCCAACGTAGTAGATGGCGCTGCCGGTCAGATCAAAGGGCAGCGGTTCGCCCCTGTCCAGTGCTTCGGTCATCCGCCTGTGGGCCTGATCGCGGGCGGTGTACACCACACCGGAAAGCAGCACGGTGTCGCCCGCCTTGAGCGGGGCAAGGTCCTCGGCCGTGCAGGGAGTCGTCAGTCTGTATTCCATCTTTGCCCCTCCTTACAGTTCCGCGCTTGCACGGCGGGTCACATGGCAGGAAATATTCACCGCCGCAGGCAGGCCCGCCACATGGGTAGCATCTGCTCAATGGCAAGGCCCAGACAGGTGTCCTGCCGCCAAAGCCCTGCGGGCCGATGCCCAGCTCGTTGATGGCGGCAAGCAGCTCCTGCTCCAGCTGTGCGTAATAGGGGTCCGGGTTTGGCACATCCAGCGGACGCAGCAGGGCCTTCTTTGCCAGATACGCCACCTTGTCAAAGCTGCCGCCCACGCCGATGCCCAGCACGATGGGCGGGCAGGGGTTGGAGCCTGCCAGCTTCACCGTGTCCAGCACGAACTTTTTGAAGCCCTCCACGCCGTCGGCAGGCTTGAGCATTTTGATCTGGCTCATGTTCTCGCTGCCAAAGCCCTTGGGTGCCACCGTGATGCGGCAGCCCTCGCCGTCCACCAGATGCACTGTGATGGCCGCCGGGGTGTTGTCGCCGGTGTTGCCCCGGCGCAGCGGGTCGGCTACGATGCTCTTGCGCAGGTAGCCGTCGGTATAACCCCGGCGCACTCCCTCGTGGATGGCGGCTTCAAAGCTGCCGTCAATGTGCACATCGGTGCCAAGCTCCACGAACACGCAGGCCATACCGGTATCCTGACAGATGGGCAGGTTTTCTTCTTTTGCGGCGGAAAGGTTCGACCACAAAAGGTCGAGAGTGCTCTTTGCCAGCGGCCACGGCTCTTCCTGCCGGGCCTTGTCCAGCGCCGCCTGCACATCCTGCGGTAGGCGGGTGTTGGCTTCGATGCACAGCCGTGCAACGGTATCCGTGATCTCCTGTGCGGAAATGGTTCTCATAAACGCTTCCTCCGCTTACAGACGGGCAACGCCGGTCTCGCGGGCAGCCTTTGCCACGGCATTTGCCACAGCTTCGGCCACGCGGGGTCGAACGCGCCGGGATGATGTTCTCCTCGCTGCGGTCGGCATCGGTGATGAGGTCGGCGATAGCGTAGGCGGCGGCCAGCTTCATCTCATTGTTGATGTCCCGGGCGCGGACGCTCAGTGCGCCTTGAACAGGCCGGGGAAGCACAGCACGTTGTTCACCTGATTGGGGAAGTCGCTGCGGCCGGTGGCCATCACCCGCACGCCGCCGGCCTTGGCCTCGTCCGGCATGATCTCCGGGGTGGGGTTGGCCATGGCAAAAACGATGGCATCCTTGTTCATGGTCTTGCACAGCTCAGTGGTCAGGATGCCGGGCTTGGAAACGCCGATGAACACGTCGGCACCTTCCAGTGCTTCCTTCAGGCCGCCCTTGACCTGACGGGGATTGGTCACCTCACCCAGCCAGTTCTTGTGGGCTTCGGCGCTGTTGCAGCCTTGTACAGGGTGCCGAACTGGTCCACTGCAATGATGTCCTTTGCACCGGCGGTCATGAGCATCTTGATGATGGCAGTACCGGCAGCACCGGGGCCGTTCAGCACGATGTGCACATCTTCCATCTTCTTGCCCACCACACGCAGGGCGTTGATGAGGGCAGCAGTAACGACGATAGCAGTGCCGTGCTGGTCATCGTGGAACACAGGGATGTCCAGCTCACGCTCCAGTGTTTCTTCGATCTCAAAGCACTCGGGGCTCTTGATGTCCTCCAGATTGATGCCGCCAAAGGTGGGCGCAATGGCCTTGCAGGCAGCAATGACGCTGGCAGCGTCGTGGGCATCGATGCAGATGGGGAAGGCATCCACGCCGCCGAACTCCTTGAACAGCACCGCCTTGCCTCCATGACCGGCAGACCGGCTTCCGGGCCGATATCGCCCAAGCCCAGCACGGCGGTGCCATTGGAAACGACAGCCACCATGTTGCCCTTGAAGGTGTACTTATACACGTCCTCGGGGTTTTCCTTGATCTTGCGGCAGGGTTCGGCCACACCGGGAGTGTAGGCGGTGGACAGGTCATCGCGGGTGGCGACCTCCACCTTGCTTACGATGCCCACCTTGCCCTTGTGGGTCTCGTGCATTTCCAGAGCAGCTTTATTGTAATCCATTTGAATTTCCTCCAATATCTTACCGTCCTCGCCCTCTCCATTGCACAGCGATGACGGAAGGAGGAACTCCTCCAGTCTCGCATACGCTCGACAACCCCCTCAGGAGGGGCCTTATATTCCCGGGAAGGCTCACTTATTTTTATTGTAACAGAACCGCCCGCCCATTTCCACCGGTTTTGGTCACTTTTGCGCCTGTAGACGGGCAAAAGTGATACAAACCCGCCGCAGGATTTGTGGAAATTTTGCAAAGAACTTTCCTTTTGCCGTCAGAACGTATATAATAAATGGGTATCTGTTCTGCCTGTACCGGTCTTTTGCTGTGCATCAGGCCGATTTTTATGGAGGTATTTCTTTTGAAAAACAACACCAAAAAACTCCTGTGCATCCTGCTGGCCATCGCCGCAGCGGTGTGCGTCATTTTTGCCTGTTTCATGCTGACAAAGCACAAGCAGACCGACAGCGCTTCTTCAGCTGCCGCATCCGTCTCGCAGTTTGGCTCTGTTGCCGACTTCGACTACGAGGCCTTTGATTACAGCGATGGTCTGGACGAAAACGGCTATTGGAGCGGCATCAAAGCGCTGGACTATGTGACCCTGCCGGAGGACTTCGGCTCCATCGCCCTGAAGGAGAACGACCTGACCCCCACCGAAGATGAACTGCAGCAGCAGGTGGACAACCTGCTGAACCAGTACACCTCTTCCCAGCCCGTTACCGGCCGTGCCGCCCAGAGCGGAGATGTTGCCAACATCGATTACACCGGCACCGTGGACGGCGTGGCCTTTACCGGCGGCACTGCCACCGGCTACGACCTGACCCTTGGCAGCGGTTCCTTCATCGATGGCTTTGAGGACCAGATCATCGGCCACAATGTGGGCGATACCTTTGATGTGACCGTCACCTTCCCGGACGGCTACGGCGATTCCACCGATGCCGAGGGCAACACGATCACCCTCAGCGGCAAGGAAGCCGTGTTCAGCGTGACCCTGAACTCCATTTCCGAAAGCGTGACCCCTGAGCTGACCGACGATGGGTGGACTCCAACTTTGGCACCAGCGATGATCTGCACACCGTCGACCAGTTGCGCGCTACTTTAACGATGCGCTGTATGCCACCAACTACGAGAACGCCATCGTGGACTACCTGATGTCGAACTCCA
>ENA-OQJX01000563-OQJX01000563.1-human-gut-metagenome-genome-assembly--contig:-NODE-563-length-17662-cov-2.541888_pt1 | contig 17662 bp, 18 predicted proteins | sample MGYA00242615_ERZ504782 | MGnify/ENA primary metagenome ERZ504782 (study PRJEB26092, sample SAMD00036354) | human gut metagenome | host: Homo sapiens | study: EMG produced TPA metagenomics assembly of... | reverse complement strand
GCCCCGGCTCTTGCCCAGCTCGATGGGCAGGAACGCATACCCGCGGGAGAGCATTTCGTTGACCAGCTGCAGGCTGACCAGCACGTCCTCGTCCTTGGCGTTCTTCTCCTCTTTCAGCGGCGCTTCACCGCCTCCATGTGGCGCGGGCCACAGCCGCACCGCCCACAGCGGCCTCATAGTCGATATCATCGCCGCGCACGGTGAAGTAAACGGCATAGAACTCTGCCGGGCGGTAGAGCTTGAACCACATCAGCCGGATGGCGCTCATCAGGTAGGCCACAGCGTGGGCCTTGGGGAACATATACTTGATCTTGCGGCAGGACTCGATGTACCAGTCCGGCACCTCGTGCTCCCGCATGGCTTCTTCCCAGCCGGGCTTGAAGCCGCCCTTGGCCACCTTGCCCTTACGGACCGCCTCCATGATATCAAAGGCCATCTTGGGCTCCAGCCCCTTGCGCAGCAGGTAGAGCATGATGCTGTCACGGCAGCCGATGACCTCCGCGATGGTGCAGGTGCCGCTGCGGATCAGCTCATCGGCGTTGCCGGTCCAGACATCGGTGCCGTGGGACAGGCCAGAGATCTGGATCAGCTCTGAGAAGTTCCGGGGCCGGGCCTCCACCAGCATTCCGCGCACGAAGTTGGTGCCCATTTCCGGGATGCCGAAGGTGCCGGTCTGGCTGTCGATCTGCTCCGGGGTCACGCCCAGCTCCTCCGGGCTGGTGAGCAGGCTGTACACCCGGGGGTCGTTCATGGGGATGCTGTCCACAGGGATGCCGGTGTACTCCTCAAAATACTTGTAGAAGGTGGGCATATCGTGGCCCAGCTCGTCCAGCTTGAGCAGGGTATCGTGCAGGTACTTGAACTCGAAGTGGGTGGTCAGCAGGCCGCCTGCCACATCGTCCGCCGGGTGCTGGATAGGACAGAAATCGTAGATCTCGTAGGTGTCCGGCACAACGACCATGCCGCCGGGGTGCTGACCCGTGGTGCGCTTGACGCCGGTGCAGCCCAGAGTCAGGCGGTTCTCCTCCGCATGGTTCACCGTGCGGCCGCGCTCATCCAGATATTTTTTGACATAGCCGTAGGCGGTCTTGTCCTGAATACCGGACACGGTGCCCGCCTTGAACACGTTGCTTTGCCGAACAGCTCCTCGGTATAGCGGTGCACATTGGACTGATATTCGCCGGAAAAGTTCAGGTCGATATCCGGCTCTTTATCGCCGTAGAAGCCGAGGAAGGTCTCGAAGGGAATATCGTGGCCGTCCACCAGCATCCGGGTGCCGCAGTTGGGGCAGTTTTTATCCGGCAGGTCAAAGCCGTCGTCCACGCTGCCGTCGGTGATGAACTCGCTGTGCTTGCACTTGGGGCAGCGATAGTGGGGCGGCAGGCTGTTCACCTCCGAGATGCCGGAGAAGTGGGCCACGGCCGATGAGCCGACCGAACCACGGCTGCCCACCTGATAGCCGCCCGCGTTGGAATAGGCCACCAGTTTGACCGCAATGACGTACAGCACGGCGTAGCCATGGCCGCAGATGGAGTCCAGCTCCTTCTGCAGCCGCTTTCCACAATTTCGGGCAGCGGGTCACCGTAATCACGCTTGGCGTGTTCCCACGTAGCATCGCGCAATTGCTGCTCTGCACCCTCGATGCTGGGCGGGTAGGTGCCGCGCGGGATGGCACGAACATTGTTGTCGATCATCGCCGCGATCTTGCGGGGGTTCTTCACCACTACCTCGTAGGCTTTTTCCTTGGGCAGATAGTAGAACTGCGCCAGCATATCCTGCGTGGTGCGGAAGAACAGCGGCGGCTGGTTGTCGGCATCTTTAAAGCCGTTGCCCGCCTGCAACACAGCGCGGTAAGCCGCGTCCTCCGGCTCGGTAAAGTGCACGTCGCCGGTGGCAATGACCGGCTTGTGCAGGTCCTCGCCCAGCTTGATGACCGTGCGGTTGAAGTTTTTGATGTCCTCTTCGCTGTCCACCTTGCCGTCCCGCACCATGTAGGCGTTGTTGCCCAGCGGCTGGATCTCAAGAATATCGTAGTAGGACGCGATCTTTTTCAGTTCTTCATAGCTGGTGCCATCCACGATGGCCCGGTACAGCTCGCCGGCTTCGCAGGCGGAAGTGAGCAGCAGGCCGTCCCGGTATTTGTTCAAAAGGCTCCGGGGCACCCGGGGCTTTTTGAAAAGTAGTTCACATGGGCTTCGCTGACGATCTTGTACAGATTTTTCAGGCCCATCTGGTTCTTGACCAGAATGATGAGGTGGTAATACTTCTTTTTCAGCACCTCGCGGTTGCCGCCAAGGCCGGTGTTGATCTCACTGACCTTTGCTACCTGCTTTTCTTTCAGGTCGTTCAGCATGACCCCGAAGATGCGGCCCAGCGCGGCAGAATCCTCACAGGCACGGTGGGCCTCGTAGGCAGGCAGCTCCAGATGCTTGTTGATGGTGCCCTGCTTGTAGTTGTGCAGGCCGGGGTACATGGCCTGCGCCATGGTCAGGGTGTCGATATAGGTCGGCTCCAGCTTGATGCCGCTGCGCTTGGCGGCGGCGCGCAGGAAACGCATATCAAAGGCGTGGACGTTGTGGCCCACAAGGATGCGGTCTCCCGCAAATTTGAGGAAGGCTTCCAGTGCTTCCTTTTCGCCGGGAGCATCCGCCACCATTTCGTTGGTGATGCCGGTCAGCTCGGTGATCTTGGGGGTGATGGGCTTGCCGGGCTTGACAAAGGTATCAAATTCCTCCACCACTTCGCCGTTTTTCACGATAACGGCACCGATCTCGGTCATATACTCCACGCCGGGGTCAAGGCCGGTGGTCTCGGTATCAAACACGCAGAACTCCCCGTCCAGCGGCTGATCCTTCACACCGTATACACAGGGGATCATGTCGTCCACAAAGTAGGCTTCACAGCCGTAGATCAGCTTGAAGTCCGGGTCTGATTTATGGATATCGTCCGCTGCCAGCATGGCTTCCGGGTAACCCTGACACACACCGTGGTCAGTGATGGCAACGGCCGGATGTCCCATGCGGTGGGCCAGCTTGACGATGCCGCCGGGATCACAGAAGCCGTCCATGCTGGAAAGCTTGGTGTGCAGATGCAGCTCCACACGCTTGACCGGTGCGGTATCCTCCCGCTTTTTGCGCTCCACGATGAGCACATCGTAGGGGTAGACGATATAATCGTGTTCGTACTTGTCGTAGGAGCAGTCGCCGCGCACGATGAGGGTGGTGCCTTTGCCAAGGCTCTCCCACTTGGAGCAGTCCTCACCTTCCTGCGCGCGGATCTTCAGGTTGATGGAGCCCTGATAATCGGTGATGGATACGGTATAAATTTTGCGGAAGTTGCCCTTGACCTCCGAGAAGAACACATCGCCCCAGATCGTGCACTTGCCGCCCTCGCCGCCAAGGTCTTTCAGCGGGGTGAGGTTCTTGGGGGTGAACATCTTGCCGTGGAAAATGGTGACGGGCTTATCGGTCAGGTCCAGACCATCCACCTTGATGGACGGTGCTGTGTTCTTTTTCTCAAACTTGACCACCGGTGGCGCAATCTTGCGCTCCAGCTTTTCTTCCATCTGGTGCTGCTCGGCTTCGCTTACAGCGCTTTGCAGCGTTACCTGCGGCGTTACCCCGGTGTGGGCCGCAATGCGCTCTGCCAGCAGCTTTTCAAAGTGCATCTCCTGCAAAAACTTGGTGCCATGGCATACGCCGATGGTGATCTTCTGTCCGATGATGTTGATCTTGCACCGGTCCAGAAAGCCGTTGATGGGCACGCCGTCCCGCTTCATCTCTTCCATCAGATCGCGCAGGGCCGCTTCGTCCAGCATGGCATAGCCAAACAGGTTCTGGATGCGCAGCTCAAAGCCCTCATAATCCGGCTGCAAGGATGCCAGCAGCCGGGCACAGAGATTTTTGTCCAGCGGCGCACCGCTGCGCAGGGTAAAGATGACCTGCCGCTCCTGCCGCAGCATCTGCGCATGCTCCACAATGACCTGCCCGAAGCAGGCCGCAAATGCCGGGTCCACCATGAACTGCGGCCACAGGTTGGATACGAGTGGTGTCACAAATGGTACTCCTTTTTATACAGCACAAACTGCCGCACCCGTTTTTGCAGGTGTGGCAGCTGTGAAAAAAGCCAAATTACAGTTTATAGATCTCATCCATGAACTGATCCAGAATGTTGTCTCCGGTCAGCTTTTTGATGGGCTTGCCGTGGATGAACAGCACCGCCTCGCCCTTGCCGCCGGCAATGCCGATGTCTGCTTCGCGGGCTTCACCGGGGCCGTTGACCACGCAGCCCATCACGGCCACCTTGATGGATTTTTTGCAGCCCTGCAGCCGCTTTTCCACCTCATTGGCGATCTCGGTGCAGGGATACTGGGTACGGCCGCAGGTGGGCAGGTGATGACTTCCGGGCCTGCTACCGGGAAGCCCACGGCGCGCAGGATGTTGTAGCCCGCTTCCACTTCCTTTTCCGGCTCTGCGGCCAGCGAGACGCGGATGGTATCGCCAATGCCTTCCAGCAGCATTCCGCCGATGCCCATGCCGCTTTTCAGCAGACCCATCTGGTAGGTACCCGCCTCGGTAACACCCACATGGAGCGGGTAATCCGTGACAGCGCTGAGCTGGCGGTAGGCCTCCATCATGCGGGGCACATTGGAGTTCTTGATGGAAATGACGATGTTGTTGAAATCGAATTTTTCCAGCAGGCGCACATGGTACAGTGCACTCTCCACCATGGCCTCCGGCGTGGGTGCACCGTATTTTGCAAGGATGTGCTTTTCCAGACTGCCGCCGTTCACACCGATGCGGATGGGGATGTTCTTCTGCTGGCAGGCATCCACCACCGCCTTCACCCGGTCGTCGTCGCCGATGTTGCCGGGGTTGATGCGGATCTTGTCCACACCCACATCTGCGCAGGCCAGAGCCGCCTTGTAGTCAAAATGGATGTCTGCCACAATGGGGATGTTCACCGCATTCTTGACGGCTTCGATGCACTTTGCATCCGCCGGGCTGGGGCAGGTCACGCGCAGGATCTGACAGCCAGCAGCTTCGCACCGCTTTGCCTGCGCCACATTGCCCTCAATATCCTCCACCGGCACGTTGAGCATCGTCTGCACCGCAACAGGATTCTTGCCGCCGATGGTCACATTTCCGATTTTCACTTCCCGTTTTAACTGCCGCATAAAGTTCCCCTTTCTGTTTTTGCTCACATTGCACCGGTCACAAGCCGGATGATATCATTATAGGTTGCAAAGAGCATCAGGCCAAACAGCAGTGCAAAGGCCGCAATGGTCAGTGTACCCTGCAGCTTTTCCGGCACTGCATGGCCGGTAACGCCCTCAATGATCAAAAATACCACCTTGCCGCCATCCAGTGCGGAAAGGGCAGCAGATTGAACACGCCCAGATTGATGGTGATGAGGGCCAGCAGCTCCAGCAGATCCTGCCAGCCGTAGCTTGCCGCCTGACCGATCGCTGTCACGATACCCACCGGGCCGGACAGATTGTTGATGCTCTCACGTCCGCGCACAAGGTCTGCCAGCGAGATAAACGCGATGCGTCCGTAGTACAGGGTGCTGTTCCATGCTTCTTTTAACACATTGAGCGGTGTTTTTTTGATGCCGTACACCGTAAAGCCAAGGGTCATATGGGTCTGGCCGTTCTCGTCCTGCCAGGTGTCGAACTGCACGTCCGGCAGTTCCACCTTTTGGCCGTCCCGCTTCACGGTGAACCGGGCGCGATAGGCTTCGGTGCGCACCAGCTCATAAAGGATGTCGTTGGCCACAAAGCAGCGCCTGCCGTTCACGGCAACGATCTCGTCCCCCGCCTGCAGGCCGGTCTGGCCGCAGAGGGCATCGTTCTCAATGGAATAGATGGTCTTGCTGGTGATGGCTCCTTCCTGTGCTGCCACAAGAATGACCAGCACCACAAAGCCCAGCACGAAATTCATGAAGCACCTGCACCATCACAAGCACACGCTGCCATACCGGTGCCTCGTTCAAAGGGATGCCGGTGCGCTGCTCCGGCGGGACAGGGTTTTCTTCCTCTGCTTCCCGTTCGTCGCGGACCGCTTCGGCCTGCTGGCTCTCGGGGCTTTCCTCGCCCTCCAGCGCCACATAGCCGCCTACCGGCAATGCACGCAGGCTGTACTGGGTGCCCTTGTAAATTTTCTTCCACAAAACCGGCCCCATGCCGATGGAAAACTCGTTGACCTGAATGCCGCAGAGCTTTGCCACGGTAAAGTGCCCGAATTCATGAATGGCGATCACGGCGCTGAACACGATCAATGCGGCGATCAGGGTGATAAAAATTGACATTGCGTCTCCTAAAGATCAAAGATGTGCGCGCACGAACTCTCGTGCCATGCGGTCGCACTCGTACACATCGCTGAGGGTATACTCGCCGCCAAAGCTGTCGCTGTCCACGACTGCTTCCACCAGACGGCCAATATCGAGGAAGCCAATTTTGTCCTCAAGGAAGAGCTTGACAGCTTCCTCATTGGCACCGTTGGCGGCACATGGGCCGAGACCGCCCTTTTTGATGGCCTTTTTGCAGGCGGCAAGGCAGCGGAAGGTCTCGTCGTCTGCCACATCGAAGGTGAGCACCTTGAGTGCGGCAAAGTCCAGCTCCGGCACAACGCCGGGTACGCGCTTTGGGTAGGTGAGCGCATACTGGATGGGAATGCGCATATCCGGCACACCCAGCTGGGCAATGACCGAATTATCGCTGAACTGCACCGCCGAATGCACAATGCTCTGGCGCTGCACCACGATCTGGATCTTCTCCGGCGGCAGGCCGAACAGCCACACCGCCTCGATCAGCTCCAGACCCTTGTTCATCAGGGTGGCAGAGTCAATGGTGATCTTTGCGCCCATGTTCCAGTTGGGGTGCTTGAGGGCATCCGCCTTGGTCTTACCGCGCAGCTCCTCGGTCTTCATCCCGAAGAAGGGGCCGCCGGATGCCGTGAGCAGGATCTTGGTCAGGCTGGGGGCACTCTCCTTATCCTGCAGGCACTGGAAGATGGCCGAATGTTCACTGTCCACCGGCAGCAGCTTTACACCATGCTTTGCCACGGCCTGTGTGACCAGATGGCCGCCGGTGACAAGACTCTCCTTGTTGGCAAGGGCCAGATCATGCCCGCTTTCGATCGCGCACAGGCTGGCACCAAGGCCTGCAATGCCCACCACGCTGTTCAGCACCACATCGGTGCCGTCCAGTGCGGCCAGCTGCTTGAGCCCTTCCGGCCCTACCAGCAGCCGGGGCGCATCTGCACGACCGGAAAGTTCCGCATCCAGCCTGCGGGCCGCATCCGGGTCGGTCATGCAGACATAGCGCGGATGAAACTCTTCGATCTGCTGCAGGATCTTGTCTACATGGCTGTGGGCAGAAAGACCGAACACCTCATAGCCCTGTGCACGGATCACATCCAGACTCTGGGTGCCGATGGAACCGGTAGAACCCAGCAGAGTGATTTTTTTCGACATCACACGTTCCCCCTTTTAATAGTAGAACACCGCCGTAATGACCATGGTCACAAAGGGCGCAATGAACATCACACTGTCAAAGCGGTCCAGAATGCCGCCGTGCCCCGGGAAGATGGTGCCGTAATCCTTGATGCCGCACTGGCGCTTGACCACGCTGCAAACAGATCGCCATAAATGCCCAGCACCGCCGCCACGCAGCCCAGCAGCGCAATGATCACGTACATCGAAACGCCGATATTGGTGCGGGTGAAGGCTTCCATCCGGTTTGCCGCCACTGAGTACACCAGTGTGATGATCACACCGAACACCATGGTGCCCAGAACACCGCCAATGGCACCTTCCACGGTCTTTTTGGGGCTGACCACCGGGCAGAGCTTGTGCTTGCCAAAGGCACGGCCTGCAAAGTAGGCACAGGTATCGCCGCCCCAGGCAAAGCAGAGGATGAGCAAGATAAAGAACACCGCATCGTAGCCGTACTGCTCCACCGGCAGCAGCTCCTTGAGCCGGATAAAGGAATAGAAGCAGAAGATCACGATACCGGAGAACATCAGCAGGCCGCTGGCCTTCTGATAGCTGATGGTGCCATTGCGCACCACCAGATAGATGGCATAAAAGGTGACCAGCAGAAAGGACATCGGCATCACCAGCCGCCGCATGACCTGGTAGTTGCTCGTCATGACCAGCAGTGTATACGGCACCAGAACCGCATACATCAGCCAGTCCTTCTTTTCAAAGCCGAGGGCACTGTAGATCTCGTGAACGGCGATCAGCGTAATGGCCGCGATGACCAGATTAAAGATCAGAGTGTTGAAGGTGAACATCACGCCGATCAGTACGATGATGCCCACGATCGCAGTAATAACACGTGTTTTCATAGATTGGATCTCCTTTTCACCGGTCGGTGCCGCACCCCTCTGGATTAAGTTTGGCTCCGGCAAAGCCGCCGGGCCGTCCGGTCCCTGCACCGTGTGCAGGAGGTCTTGGGTTTTACAGTCCGCCAAACCGGCGGGAGCGATGATTGAACTCCTCAATGGCAGCGTCCAGATCGCTGCGGGTGAAATCCGGCCACAGAACGTCCATTTCTACCAGCTCCGAGTAAGCTGCCTGCCAGAGCATGAAGTTGGACAGCCGCTTTTCTCCGCTGGGACGCAGGATAAAATCCGGGTCCTTCTGGCCAGCGGTATACATGGCATCGCTGAGCAGCTGTTCCGTGATCTCTTCGGGCTTTATCTCCCCTGCCGCCGCCTTTGCCGCCAGCTGCTGCGCCGCCCGCACGATCTCCGGGCGGCCGCCGTAGTTGATGGCAATGTTCAGGGTCATGCCGGTCTTGACCGAAGAATCTGCCTCCAGCTTGTTCATCAGCTGCTGCAGCTTTTCATCCAGCACCGTGCGGTCGCCCATGAACTTGATGCGGATATTGCGGTTCTTGTAGTCAAAGCCCTTCAGCAGATATTCGCCGAACAGCCGCATGATGGCGTTGACCTCTTCCAGCGGACGCTTCCAGTTCTCGGTGGAAAACGCATAGAAGTACACCGACGAAACGCCCAGCTCATCGCAGTAATCTGCGATATCGCTGAACACCTCTGCGCCTCTTTTGTGCCCGGCAGTGCGGGGCAGGCCGCGGTTCTTTGCCCAGCGGCCGTTGCCGTCCATGATGATGCCGATGGAAAGGCCCTCGGCAAATTCTTTAGGATGCGCCATTGTTTCCTCCCGGCAGCAACGCCGCCTTCAACAAAAGTGCCGCGCACTCTTCTTCAGCGCACGGCACCTCCAGTTTATTGCATCTGCGCAGATCAGACAGACATGATCTCCTTCTGCTTTTCTTCCACCGCAGCATCGATGTTCTTGATATACTTGTCGGTCAGCTTCTGGACATCCTCTTCCATGGTCTTCTGGCTGTCCTCGGTCAGCTCGCCGGCCTTCTTCATGGCCTTGGCTTATCCATAGCCTCGCGGCGGATGTTGCGCACTGCCACCTTAGCCTCCTCGCCCAGCTTGGAAACTTCCTTTGCCAGCTGCTTGCGGCGCTCCTCGGTGGGAGCCGGGAAGTTCAGGCGGATGGTAGAGCCGTCATCAATGGGAGTGATGCCCACATCGCTGGCCATGATGGCCTTGCTGATGGGGCGCAGCAGAGTACGATCCACGGGGTAATGGTCAGGGTGCGTGCTTCGGCCACAGCCACGGACGCCACCTGCTGGATGGGAGTGGGGGCACCATAATAATCCACGCTGACCTTATCCAGCACAGCGGGATTTGCGCGGCCTGCGCGCACAGCGCCCAGTTCGCGGCCCAGATGTTCGACCGAGCTCTTCATCTTGTCTTCGTAAACCTTGGTGTTGCTGCTCATTGCGGTAGTCTCCTGTTCCTTTTTATCTTGGGGCTGCGCTGCAATGCGTCTGCCCTATAATGTATGTCGGCTGCAGGCGTTTCAGCCCTCGTAAACCAGTGTGCCCACATTCTCGCCCTGCACGGCACGGGCAATGTTGTCCGGGTCGGCCAGATCGAACACGAGGATGGGCAGCTTGTTGTCGCGGCACAGAGTGGCAGCAGTGCCATCCATAACAGCCAGCTGGTCTTCCAGCACCTTGGTAAAGGTGAGGGTATCATACTTCTTTGCGTCGGCGTACTTGTGGGGATCCTTATCGTAAACGCCATCCACATAGTAGCCTTGAACATCACATCGGCGCTCACTTCCACAGCGCGCAGAGCGGTTGCCGTATCCGTGGAGAAGAACGGGTTGCCGGTGCCGCCGCCGAACACGGCGATCTTGCCTCATCCATGGCGCGCAGAGCATCCTTGCGGGTAAAGGGCTGTGCCACCTGTGGCATGGTGATGGAGGTGAACACCTCGGTGGGGACACCCAGCTGCTCCAGCTTATCGGAAACAGCCAGTGCGTTCATCACGGTTGCCAGCATACCGATCTTATCGGCCAGTGTGCGCTCCATCTTGCCGCTGGAACGGCCGCGCCAGAAGTTGCCGCCGCCAACCACGATGCCGATCTGTACGCCCAGCTCGTGTGCTTTCTTCACGCCGCCGCAGATCGCGTCCATAGTGGGTTCATCAAAACCCATGCCCTTTTCGCCGCCCAGTGCTTCGCCGCTGATCTTCAGAAGGATACGCTGATATTTCAATGCCATAATCCAAACACCACCTGTTTTTATCTTCCGTCAGGGCATAGGCATACCCTGGCATTTTTTACTATAGCTTATTTTACAATAAAACATCCATAAAGTAAACAGGAAATCTGCGCGGAAATCCGGAAGCTTTTATGAACGGCTGCGCAGACCGCGCAGCAGCTGCTTCATTCCGAGCGGAATGCGGCGGCTTTCCACCGCTTTCTGGATAGCTTTGTTGTGGGTCCACAGATCCAGCCGCTTTTCTGTGAGCCACGGCAGCGCGGCATCCGGCTGCTTTGCCAGTGCTGTGGCAAAATACCATGCCCGCATCATATTGATATAGTATTCCGTGCTGTGCACATCGGCCACCCATTCCAGATATTCCGGCCGGAATGCATCATCCAGATAATAGCGCATCAGCATCTCCATGCCATAGCGCACGGTGTACACCTCGCCCGAATCCAGCCAGCGGCGAATGGGCACCAGCAGTTCCTTCTTGTGCTTTGCAAACACTTTGGGGCAAAAGCAGTCACAGGTGGCCCAGTTGTTGATGTAGGGCAGGAACGCTTCCGTTTCAGCCAGCGCCCTGTCGTAGTCCCGGATAAGTTCGATCAGAAACGCGTGGAGGTTGTTCTCTTCGTAGTATCCATGCGGCAGGGCCTGTAAAAACACTTCTGCTTGCGCTGTGCCTGCGAGCTGTTTTGCCAACTTGCGCAGAGCCGGAACGCGCACGCCGATCACCGTTTCCGGCGGCACGGTGGGCATCAACGCACTGTGAAAGGTGCGGTATGCTTCATCCCGCAGGGCAAACAGCTGCGCACGAATGATCTCTGCTTCCGGCTCCATCCTCTCTCCCTCCGTTCTTTTCTATTGTAGCAGAGCCGTATGGAAAAGCAAGGCCGTTCCGGCATTCTTTTCCGGTGCTTTAAGGAACACACAAAAATTGGGCTGGACATTTGTGCCGGAACATGCTATAATATCGTTCGTAAATGCGGGCATCGTACATCGGCTAGTATATCAGCCTTCCAAGCTGAGGAGGTGGGTTCGATTCCCATTGCCCGCTCCATGCAAAAAAGCGCCGTGGCCTTTTGGGTCACGGCGCTTTTGTTTTGCTTTATCGGTCCCACTTATCGCACAGGGCATTGATCTGGTCGGCAAACTTGGCAAGGTCTTTGTTTGCGCCGCCCTCGTTGTGCTCGATGACCCGCAGCAGGCGCTTGCCGGCGCTGACCAGCCGCTGGAACACACTGGCAGCACGGCTCTGGCCTTCATTAGCCTTGTGCTCAATGCGGACGCGCATGCCCTCCTGCAAGCATACGGCTCCCTCGGCTCCGATGGCCCACTGTGCGCCGTTGTAGGGTGCGCAGGCAGTGAAGCCCTGTTCCGTCAAGGTCTGCACAAAGTGGTCCTCGGTCTCATCTTCGCCGTGCATCACGAACACACGTTTTGGTTTCTGCTCAAAGGAGTTCACCCACCGCAGCAGACCTTCTCTGTCCGCATGGCCGGACATGCCGGTGAGCTGGCACAGTTCTGCCTGCACCTCAATAGGTTCACCGAACAGTTTTACCGTCGTGGCACCTTCCAGCAGGGTGCGGCCCAGCGTGCCCACCGCCTGATAGCCCACGAACAGAATGGTGCACTCCGGCCGCCACAGATTGTGCTTGAGGTGGTGGCGGATGCGGCCTGCCTCGCACATACCGCTGGCCGAGAGGATGACCTTTGGCACGCGGTCTGCATTGATCATGCGGGATTCATCACTGGTCACCGTGACGCGCAGCCCTGGGAAGGTGATCGGATCAATGCCTTTTTCCAGCAGAGCGCGGGTGTCCGCATCAAAGCAGTCCGGGTCGGTATCTTTAAAGATGCGGGTCGCCTCGATGGCGAGCGGGCTGTCAATGTACACCGGGAAGTTGCCGTGCCCCTTCACAAGGCCCTTTTCCTTGATCTCACGGATAAAGTAGAGCATCTCCTGCGTGCGGCCCACCGCAAAGCTGGGAATGACCACATTGCCGCCCCGGTCAAAGGTGCGCTGCAGGATCTTCGTCAGCTCGCTCACATAGTCCGGCTTCGGGCCGTGGCTGCGGTCGCCGTAGGTAGATTCCATAAAGCGTAGTCCGCCTCTTTGATGTAAGCAGGATCCTTGATGATGGGCTGATCCAGATTGCCGATATCACCGGAGAATACCAGCTTGGTCGTGGTCTCACCCTCGGTGATCCAAAGCTCTATGCTGGCCGAGCCAAGCAGATGGCCCACATCCACAAAGCGGGCTTCAATGCCCGGTGCAAGCTGGAAGCGCTGCTCATAGGCCTTGCCCACAAACAGCTTCATGGCTGCTTCAGCATCCTGCACAGTATACATCGGTTCCACCGGTTCTGCGCCAGAGCGCTGGCCCTTGCGGTTTTTCCACTCCGCTTCAAATTCCTGAATATGGGCCGAGTCCCGCAGCATGATGCCGCACAGCTCCACCGTGGGGTTCGTGGCATAGATCTTGCCGCGGAAGCCGTTGCGCACCAGCAGCGGCAGCATACCGGTATGGTCGATGTGTGCATGGGTGGCCAGTACCCAGTCGATCTCGCCGGGTGCCACCGGGATGGCTGGTTCTCGTATACGTCCTTCCCCTGCTCCATGCCGCAGTCGATCAAAAAGCGCTGCCCAGCCGCTTCGATCAAAGTGCAGCTGCCGGTGACCTCATGGTTCGCGCCCAGAAATGTGATCTTCATAAAAACACCTCCGGCTTTATTTCTTCTGTACCCTTAGTATAGCATATTCTAAAGGTACACGCCGCACAAATCGCATGGCTTTTCTCAGGCATTTTGCCGAAAGGTTGAAAAATTTTTTATACAATCTTGACAAACCACCCCTTTCTGTTATAAACTTAAACTTGTATGACGTTCGTTCGTATTTTATGAGTTTTAATAATAGAGAGGTTGAATTTTATGGTTCGTAACGATTTGCGCAACGTTGCCATTATCGCTCACGTTGACCACGGCAAGACCACCCTGGTGGACGCAATGCTGCGTCAGAGCGGCGCATTCCGCGATAATCAGGTCGTGGCTGAGCGCGTCATGGACAGCGGCGATATCGAGCGTGAGCGCGGCATTACCATTCTGGCCAAGAACTGCTCCTGCACCTACAAGGGTGTCAAGATCAACATTGTCGATACTCCGGGCCATGCCGACTTTGGCGGCGAGGTGGAGCGCGTGCTGAAGATGGTCAACGGCGTTCTGCTGCTGGTGGATGCCGCCGAGGGCTGCATGCCCCAGACCCGTTTTGTGTTGCAGAAGGCTCTGCAGCAGAACCTGAGTCTGGTGGTGGCCATCAACAAGATCGACCGCCCCGATGCCCGCATTAAGGAAGTCATCGACGAAGTTCTGTACCTGCTGATGGATCTAGGTGCCACCGATGAGCAGCTGGACTGCCCCATGCTGTTCTGCTGCGGCCGTGATGGCACCGCAAGCCTGGACCCCGATGTGCCCGGCACCGACCTGATCCCTCTGTTCGATACTCTGCTGAGCACCATCAAGCCGCCTGAGGGCGACCCCGAGGCTCCCTTCCAGATGCTGGTGTCCTCTGTGGACTACAACGACTTCGTGGGCCGCATCGGCATTGGCCGCATCCAGAACGGCGTTGCCAAGGTGGGCGAGGAAGTTGTCGTCTGTGACTGGCACAATCAGGATCTGAAGATGCGCGGCCGTCTGACCAAGCTGTACGACTTCCAGGCCAATGGCCGTCAGCCCTGCGATAACATCACCGCCGGCGATATCGTGGCATTCTCCGGCCTGCCCGACGTGACCATCGGCAATACCCTGTGCAGCCCCTCCAATGTGGAGCCGCTGCCCTTCGTGAAGATCAACGATCCTACCGTTGAAATGACCTTCTCTGTCAATGACAGCCGCTGGCCGGCCGCGAGGGTAAGTATGTTACCAGCCGTCAGATCCGTGACCGTTTGCAGAAGGAACTGCTGAAGGATGTCGCTTTGAAGGTGGAGGATTCCGCCACCACCGATTCCTTCCGCGTTATGGGCCGTGGTGAGATGCACCTGTCCATCCTGATCGAGACCATGCGCCGTGAAGGTTATGAGCTACAGGTCTCTCCCCCGCACGTTCTGACCAAGGTCATCGACGGCAAGACCTACGAGCCTATGGAGCATGTCGTCATCGATGTGCCCACCCAGTATCAGGGCGCTGTCATGACCGGTCTGGGCCAGCGCAAGGCTATCCTGCAGCAGATGGAATCTCTGGGCACCGACCGTGTGCGTCTGGAGTTCCGTATGCCCAGCCGCGGCCTGTTCGGCTACCGCAACCAGTTCCTGACCGATACCCACGGCGAAGGCATCATCAACCAGATCTTCGACGGTTACGATGTCTGGGCTGGCATGATTGCCAACCGCTCCACCGGTTCTCTGGTCAGCTTTGAGACCGGCGAGGCTGTCACCTACGGTCTGTTCAATGCTCAGCAGCGCGGCACCCTTCTGGTGGGCGCTGGTGAAAAGGTCTACGAGGGCATGGTCATTGGCTACACCGCTTCCGGCGAGGACGTGGATGTCAACGTCTGCAAGACCAAGCACCTGACCAACACCCGTGCATCCGGCTCCGATGATGCTCTGCGCCTGATCCCCATTAGCAAGCTCAGCCTGGAAGGCTGCCTGGAATTCTTGGCACAGGACGAGCTGCTGGAGGTCACTCCTGAAAATCTGCGCATCCGCAAGCAGATCCTGAACCACGAGCAGCGCATGAAGGCCAAGAGCAAGCTGAAATAAGCCTTTCCTTCTTTTATAATATGTACTTTACCGTCCTGCAGCGTTTCAAAACACTGCAGGACGATTTTATTTTGCCAAAAATGATTCATTTTTTAAAAAAAGGCTTGCAAAAGGCATTCTTATGCGGTATAATATCTCTCGCAGTCACAAATGTGATCTGCCTCTTTAGCTCAGTCGGTTAGAGCACCTGACTGTTAATCAGGGTGTCGCCTGTTCGAGTCAGGCAAGAGGCGCCAGAAGAAAAGGCAATGTTCCACAGAACATTGCCTTTTTTGTTTGTCCCATACTACACCCTTTTTCTGTACAGCCATGCAGTCGTGTTTCTCCTCTGTTTTTGGGCTTCTCTGTCCCAAAAACACAGCATCCATGCGAAAAAAGCATCAAGCATAATGATTTCTTAAAATTTGACTACTTGAAGAAGATGTCACATTGTGGTATACTGCTTATAAGCTTTGGGAATTTGTATCTGTTTTTCCAAAGTCCGGCACACAGATCAAAGGGTAGGTGCTCCCTTCTTTTGATAGCAGCCGACCGGTGTTTTGTCATGGTTCTCCGCAGGACAGGACAAAGCACCGGTCTCTGTGCTGTTGTTTCAGGCTCCGGCTCTTTTCACGTTGTCAGATCTGCGGCAGGCCGCTTCTTCAAAACGCCTGCCGCTGTTTGAATAAATTTGTATATGATCAAAGGAAGCATCTATGCGTTATACCTATGTCCGGCAGCACGACACCACTGACTGTGCGGCTGCCTGTCTCGCAATGGTGTGCCTCCATTACAAAAAGGAAGTTACCATCACCCGCCTGCGCGATATGATGGGTACCGACCTGAAAGGCACGAACCTTGTTGGTTTGCAGAAAGCCGCTAATGAGTTGGGTTTCACCACTGCAGCGGTTCGCGTAGACCGTGAAAATTTCCTCAGCGATTTCTCGCTGCCCTGCATTGCGCAGGTCATCACCGATCAGGGTCTGGCCCACTTTGTGGTTGTCTTTAAAAAGACCACCATCAAAGATGACGGTGAGCGTCGTCGGCACATGCTGAAAGAAGCCGAAGCCGCCAAGGAAGATGAGAAGAACGGCAAAAAACACAAGTGCAAGGATTATGTCGTGATTGGCGACCCCGGCAGTGAGCTGAAAAAGATCTCTCTGGATGAGTTCTACAAGAACTTTACCGGTGTTCTGCTGCTGATGAACCCCACCTCGGAGTTCAAGGGCGGTAAGATCGAAAAGGGCGGCATGTTCAAGCGTTACGTCGACCTGTTGCTGCCCCAGAAGAAGCTCTTTGCCTATGCGATCCTGAGTTCTCTGATCGTTACGATCCTGGGCATTGCCTCCTCCATGTTCAACAAGATCCTGATGGACGAGGTCTTGCCATATGGCCTAGACAATCTGCTGGTCACGCTGATCCTTGTGTTCAGCATGGTCAGCATCACCAATACGCTGGTGGGCTTTGTCCGGCAGTGGGTTCTGATTCACCTATCCATCAAGATCGATATTCCGCTGATGCTGGGTTACTTCGGGCATATCTTCCGTCTGCCCATGAAGTTCTTTGCCACCCGCAAGACTGGTGATATCACCACCCGTTATTCGGATGCAAACACCATCAAATCCATCTTTACCAGCATTGCGCTGAGCCTGATCATGGATATCTCGATGGCCATTATCACCGGTATCATCCTGTTCCGCATGAATGCGATGCTCTTCTCGATCTCGCTGTTCATGGCTCTGGTCAGCATTCTGCTGGTGCTGATCTACAAGCAGCCTTACAAAAAGATCAACGAAGAGACCATGGTGCAGTCCGCTGCACTGAACAGCCAGATGATCGAAAGCCTGCGCGGCATTGAGACGGTCAAGTGCAACGCCAACGAGGATACCGAAATGGAGAACCTCGAGCGTGAGTATATCAAGAGCCTGAAGATCAGCCTGCGCTCCAGCAAGATCAGCACCACGCAGGGCCTGATTTCCTCCTTCATTTCCACCGGTTTCAGCATGCTGACCACCTATGTGGGTATCAGTCAGGTTCTGAAGGGGGAGATGACACTGGGCGGATTCATGGCCTTCAGCACGCTGTCCTCTTACTTTACTTCCCCGCTGAGCAACTTGATCGGTCTGCAGATGCAGATTCAGGAGGCCAGCATTTCCATGAAGCGTCTGGGCGAGATCATGGATTATCCCTCCGAGACGGTCGGCGACGAAGACCGCACCGATCTGGACAAGGTGGAGGCGATATCGAGTTTAAGATGTCACTTTCCGTTATGGCCAATCCGCGCCCTGCACATCGGAATTCCGGAAAGGGTAACCCCCCAAAGGGCCCCTTTT
>ENA-OQJX01000559-OQJX01000559.1-human-gut-metagenome-genome-assembly--contig:-NODE-559-length-17715-cov-2.239993_pt1 | contig 17715 bp, 24 predicted proteins | sample MGYA00242615_ERZ504782 | MGnify/ENA primary metagenome ERZ504782 (study PRJEB26092, sample SAMD00036354) | human gut metagenome | host: Homo sapiens | study: EMG produced TPA metagenomics assembly of... | reverse complement strand
TGAAGAAGCTGCTGGACGAGAACCCGGACACCCCCTGCACCCTGCGCGGCACCGAGTTTGCCGCCAAGGACGTGTTTGATGCCGCCCGCAATGGCGACGCCCTTGCCGCCCGCGAGGTGGACGAGATGACCGATACCCTTGGCATGGCGCTGGCGACCATTGCCGCCACCGTGGACCCGGAGATGTTCATGGTGGGCGGCGGCGTATCCCGCGCCGGTGATGTACTGTTTGCCCCGCTGCGGGAGCATTTCAAGGTCTATGCCTTCAAGTCCTGCCGTGAGACCCCTATCGTGCCCGCCATCCTTGGCAACGATGCCGGTATCTATGGTTCTGTGCGCCTGATCGTGGGCGAATAACGCCCTCCTCAGAAGGTAAACTGCTGAACAAAAATTGAAGCTCTGCCGTTCAAGCAAAAAAACAGCCCCCGATACGTACTGTATCAGGGGCTGTTTTTATTCATTTTTTATATTTGTTCTGTGTTATAAACCGCTCTTATCCACAGCAACGTTGACCGTGACATAGTACTTACAATTGCTCACCTTGACTGCCAGTGCCAGACCGTCAATGGTCTCATGATCGGGATCTTCGGGAACGGAATCTTCCGAAGGATGAACTTTCAGGTCGCCCGGATCGTAATCGTCCAGCTTCCAGCCTTTCTTACCAGCCAGCAGTTTTTCAATTTCAGCCTTATCAACTGCCTGACCTTCTTTTGCTGCCTCTTCAACCACCTGAATCTTGTCGCTGGGCAAATTGTTTTCAACAGCCCCGCCAAACTTGCAGAAAATTACAGCGACATCAACCTTCTGAGGATCCGGAACAAAGTCTTCGCCCTTGCAGCCCGTCATCATACCGACTGCCGCAACAGCCAGTGCAGTCATGCCTGCACCCTTCAAAAAAGAACGACGAGAAATCTGATCCATAATTTACTTTCCTCCTTATGGTTTTTCCCCGCGGCACTGTGAGTCCGTTATTTCGTATCGCGTACCGCTGACAGGCTCTTATTAAAAAGAATACCCCCTTGTATGTATTTGTCAATATGCAATCCTTGATTTCTGACTTTTTCACAAAAAAAAATTTTTCTTTTATTCAACCTGCCTGTACTCCTGCCTCTGCTCAAAAAGAAATGCCGCTGAAACCAGCGGCATTTTGTGCGAACCTGCTCAGCAGGTTCTCTTTTTTTTACTCAATGCTGTCTTTTCCGGACTGAACTGCAGGAGTTGCTCAGCGTGATGAGTTTTGTGTTCATTTTTCCAGTTCCAGCGTATCTTCCCCCGGCAGCTGGTTCCACAGGCGGTAGTAGACGCCCTGCTTTGCCAGCAGCTGGTCGTGGGTGCCGGATTCCACGATGCCCTCTTCGCCCAGCACAAGGATGCGGTCGTAGTCCTTGATGGTGGTCAGGCGGTGGGCGATGGTCAGGGTGGTGCGGCCATGGGCCAGCTTTTCAAGGCTCTGGCCCACCAGGATCTCGCTTTCGTTGTCCAGCGCGCTGGTGGCCTCGTCCAGAATGAGGATGGGCGGGTTCTTCAGGAACACCCGCGCAATGGCGATGCGCTGCTTCTGTCCGCCGGAGAGCTTGACACCGCGCTCACCCACATAGGTATCAAAGCCATCCTTCAGGGCCAGAATGAACTTTTCGGCCCCGGCCAGACGCGCTGCTTCCATGATCTCTTCGCGGGTGGCGCCGGGCTTGCCGTAGGCGATGTTCTGGGCCACCGTGCCGCTGAACAGATACACGTCCTGCTGCACGATGCCGATATCCTGCCGCAGGCTTTTCAGGGTGACATGGCGGATGTCCTGCCCATCGATCAGGATGCGGCCGCTGGTCACTTCGTAGAAGCGGGGGATGAGGTTGCACAGGGTGGTCTTGCCGCCGCCCGAGGGGCCGACCAGCGCCAGCCGTTCGCCCGGCCGGATATCCAGACTGACGTTGTGCAGGACCTTGTTGTGGTCGTCCGGGTATTCAAAGCTGACGTTTTCAAACCGGATGTCACCGGGGCCGGGCTGCAGCGTTACCGCGTCCGGGGCGTCGCCGATGGTCACGGGGGTGTCCATGATTTCGGCAAAGCGCTCGATGCCGGTCATGCCGCGCTGGAACTGCTCGGCAAACTCCACGATGCGGCGGATGGTGGCAATGAGGGTGGTGACGTACAGCATATAGGCCACCATGTCACCGGCGGTGATCCTGCCGTACACCAGCGAGAGGCCGCCTGCCAGAATGACCACCAGATACATCAGGCCGTCGAACAGGCGGGTGGAGGTGTTGAAGGCACCCATGGCGTAGTAGCGAGGGTTTTGATCTGCTCAAAATCCCTGTTGCCCTTTGCAAACTTCTCGCGTTCCTCATCCTCGGCGGCAAAGGCCTTCACGACACCCTGCCCCAGCAGGCTGTCCTCGATGGTGGAGTTCAGCTCGCCGATCTGCACGCGCTGCTGGCGGAACCGCGCCCGCAGCCGTCCGTTCAGGTAAACGGACACCACGCCCATCAGCGGCACGCAGGCGAACACCGCCAGCGTCAGCGGCACACTGGCCCGGCACAGGATAATAAAGGACACCACGATCTTGATGGCCGCAATGAAAAATTCCTCCGGGCAGTGGTGGGCGAACTCGGTCACATCGAACAGGTCGTTGGTGATGCGGCCCATGATGGTGCCTACCTTGGTGTTGTTGTAGTAGGTGTGGTCCAGCTTGAGCAGGTGGTCAAAGGCATCGCGGCGCATATCCGTCTCGATGTGCACGCCCATGATATGACCGATGCTGGACATGTAATAGCTGGCTGCACCGTCGATGATGCGCAGCACAAAATAGAGTGCTGCCAGCCGCAGCACGATGCCCACCGTCAGGGTGATGCCCACGCCCATGGCGGCGTTGGTGATAGTGCTCATGATCTTGGGCAGCACGATGTCACACAGGGTGGTCAGCGCTGCACAGAACAGGTCCAGAAACAGGGTCATTTTGTACTTTGCCAGATAGGGCAGAAAACGCCGGATCAGCGCACCGCTGCCTGCGTGGTGCGCCCCGGGGTCGTTGATCTTGGTTTTTGACATGGTTCCTCCTGTTGTAAAACCCTCTCAGGCTCACTTCGTTCGCCAGCTCCCCCGAGAGGGGGAGCCTTTGCATCTTTCGGGAAGCTGTACAAAACCTCCCTTTTCGGGGGAGGTGGCATTGCGCAGCAATGACGGAGAGGGTTCGTTCTCTTACTTTTTACTGTAATCCCGCTCGCCGTAGATGGCGGTGCCGATGCGCACAAGGGTGGCACCCTCCCGGATGGCGTTTTCAAAGTCGCCGCTCATGCCCATGGAGAGGGTCTCCATGGACACGTTGGAATAGCCGCGCTCTCCGGCCTGCACAAACAGCTTGTATACCTCGGCCAGATAGCGGCGGTTGCGGGCATCGTCGTCGTTTACGGGCGGAATGGCCATCAGCCCCTTGACCCGGATGTGCTCCTGTGCGGCAGCAGCATCCAGCAGCGGCCAGAGCGCTTCCGGTGCCACGCCGGTCTTGCTCTCCTCGCCGCCGATGTTCACCTCCAGCAGCACGTTCTGCACGATGCCGGCCTTGGCTGCTTCCTTCTCGATAGCGTTCAGCAGATGCTCACTGTCCACGCTTTGGATGAGGCTGGCACGGCCCAGTACTTTTTTAATTTTGTTCGTCTGCAGATGGCCGATAAAGTGGCTGGGCTTGCCGCAGTAAGCACCTGCGTCAAAGTTTGCGCACAGCTCCTGCACATGGTTCTCACCGAACACATCAATGGGCAGGGCTGCGCTTGCAGCCACGGTCTGCGCCGTGCGGGTCTTGCAGGCGGCGCACAGCTGCACCGCTGCCGGGTCGCGGCCTGCTTCACGGGCTGCGGCTGCCATCTTTTCCCGGATCTCTGCCACGGCCTCCTGCATCTGTTCCAGATTCTTTTCTGCCATGATGCTCAGTCCTCCTCGGTATACTTGGCGCGCTCGCCGCCAATGAGCTTCGGGCGGGTGCGGGCGCACAGGATGTTCGCTTCACCAATTTTGGAAAGGCTCAGCCGCACCGGCACAGCCACCCGCTTCAGGTGCATCCCGATCAGGTGCCGCCGATATCAATGCCTGCATGGGCACGGATCTCTTCCACGGCCACAGGCTCCCGGAACTTCTTCCAGCAGGTAGTGGCCCAGCTGCCGCCTGCGTGGGGGCGGGGCACCACGCACACCTCTTCCCAGCCGTATTTTTCGGCGGCTTCGCGCTCGATGATAATAGCGCGGTTCAGATGCTCACAGCACTGCGCGGCCAGCCAGATGCCGTTTTCGGCCAGCACCGGGGCAATGCCCGCGTACACGGCCTGTGCCGCCTCGAGGCTGGAATCCTTGCCGATGTGCCGCCCACGATCTCGCTGGACGAGCAGCCCACCACGAACACATCGCCCTTTTTCAGCTTTGCTTCGGCCAGCAGTTCGGTCACTGCCTGCCGGGCCTGCATCTCGATTTGTTTTTTGAATTCTTCTGTCATAAAAAACACCTCGGTTTTTATCAAAGATCAAAGATTTGCACTGCGCACCTTTTCGCTGCCTGCAAGGCCGAGATACAGCCTGCTCTCCACCGGGCACAGAGCTGTCGCACCGCCTGCACCCTTGCTGGAGACCGTCCGCTTCCAGCTGCCGTCTGCCGTATCCACAGCTTCCGCGCAGGGCGCATCCGCAGGCAGGCTGAACAGCTTTTCCTGCAGATTCCGGCCTGCACGCAGGGCAATGCCCCGCAGCAGGGTGCTGTCGGCGTTCTTTTCCAGCCAGCTGCTGCGCGCCCACCGGTAGCCGATGTACAGGGTGCCGTCTGCATCCATAGCAAGCGCACCGGGATACCCCGGCAGGCCGGAAACAAAGCTCTGGCAGTTTTTACCGCCCGCCGTCAGGTCGCGGGCATCGGCGGCAGTGCTCCACACACAGCGGTTCCCAAGGTCAGCCACGAACAGCGTGCTGCCGTCCCGGCTCAGGGCCAGCCCGGAAGCACCGGCCACACCGCCCAGCACCTTCTGCACCGTGCGTGCTGCCGGGTCGTATACATACACGCAGCCCGTTCCGGTGTGGGCCAGCAGTTCGGTGCGCAGAGTGCTCTCCAGCCCGTCCGCGGCACTGGCACTGGCAGCAACCGCAAGTAGATCCTGCCGTCCGGCGCGGCTTCCACCGCTGAGACAGCCCCAGCGGTGCACCGTCGATCTGGGTCACTACCTGCTCCACCGCCGTGCCCCAGCTGTCGTGGGCGGCGCGGCACAGGCTGCCGCCGCCGGGCGTGAGGATGCTCAGCCACAGGTCCCCGCTGCCGTCAAAGGCAAAACCGCTCAGCTCACCGTCCACGGAAAGGATGGCCGCATCGTGTCCGCCGTCGGTGCGCACAAGGTCGCTCGTGCGCTTTTTTAAGGCTGCGCCGTCGTATGCTGCGGCATACACAAGGCCGTCCTGTGTGCGGATGCAGTCCACACCCTGATATTCGCCCAGATCCAGCGTTCCCTTATGATCGGCGGCAAGGGCCGTCTGTGCTGCACCGGTGTTCTGCCGGACATCCGGCGCAGTGTAGCCTTGTGGCGGCGTATCGATGGGCCGGAACACCAGTGCATACACCAGCGCCAGCAGGATGCACACGCCAAACACCGTGCTGGCCGTGCGGAACCGCTTGAGCAGCGCGTCCCGCTCCACCGCCATCTGGGCCGCATACTCGGCACGGCGGCGGGCAGCGCGGGCATTGGCGCGGTTTGCCCGGCGCATCCAGCGATCCACGAACAATGCCACCTGCGGCCCGATGGTGAGCGACGCAATGGCAAGGATGAGCAGAAATTCAATAAGTCCGATCCTCATAGGGCTTTTCCTTTATCTTCAGAGCTTTTTCAGGGGGGTATCCCCTTATCGTTTCAGTATAGCATCTGTGGCGCGGCAGTTCAAGCACCCAACTCTGTCTCCCGGCTTTTGCCGCCGCCTGCCGCCTTTTTCTCCATCTTTCCTGCCAAAGCCTTTTTTGCCGTGCTGAAATATGCTATACTGATTATAAATATGGCATTCTGCACCGGAATGCCGCGTGTCAGTGTAAAAGAGGATAACATGGAAGCATTCAAATATAATGTGCAGCCGGGCCGCTACCGGCATTTCAAGGGCAATGAATACGAAGTGCTGGGCATGGCCCGCCACAGCGAGACCGAAGAGGAAATGGTGGTGTACCGCGCCTGTACGGGGAACGCGGGCTTTGGGTGCGTCCTGCCGCCATGTGGTGCGAGACCGTGGAGCGGGACGGCAAAGTGCAGCCGCGCTTTGTGCGCATTGAGGAGTGAACCGGCAGTTTTTGCCGATGGGATAAAACGGAGGGTGATACTTTTGTACAGTGAACAAAAACAGGCGCTTGCCGCCGAACTGAGCTTCAAGCATCCGGCAGTGCTGGCTGTCAGCGGTTCCGCAGGCAGCGGCAAGACCGCTCTGCTGGCCGCGCTGCTGCCGGTGCTCAAGAGCCGCGGGCTGAAGGTGGGCGTGATCCGCGAGGCTGACGATCTGCGCCTGCCCGCCGAGACCGACCGCCTGCATGAGGCCGGTGCCGAGGGTGTGGCCGTGTTTACTGCCGGGCGCTATCTGCTTACCGAGCAGTTCCGCCTGAACGAGCAGGACCTGCTGGCTTTGTTCGAGCGCCACGGCTATGACCTTGTACTGCTGGAAGGCTTTGGCGACAGCGGCTGGGCCAAGATCGAGGTGGTGCGCAGCTCGGTCAGCCCGGTGGGCACCGCGTTCCAGCCCATGGCCATCGTGGGCGATGTGCCGGGCGCTGATTTTGCACTGGACGATCCTGCTGCTCTGGCAGACTGGATCGAGAACCAGATGCCGTCCCTGTAACGGAGGTTCTGCATGAAACTCATCCGTACCGAAGACGCTGTCGGGCAAGTGCTCTGCCACGACATTACACAGATCATTCCCGGCCAGTTCAAGGGAGCACGCTTCCGCAAAGGCACATCGTCCAGCCGGAGGATATCCCCGTGTTGCTCTCCATTGGCAAAGAGAATCTCTATGTCTGGGAGAAGCGCCCCGGCATCCTGCACGAGGACGAAGCCGCTGCCCTTTTGTACAAGGCAGCGGCGGGCCGCAACATCCACGGCACTGAGCCGAAGGAAGGCAAGATCGAACTGGTTGCCGACTGCGACGGTCTTTTGAAGATCGACCGCGCCGCCCTGCTGGCCGTGAACCGCACACCCCAAATGATGATCGCTGCCATCCACGGCGACCTGCCCGTGAAAAAGGGCCAGAAGCTGGCCGGCACCCGCATCATCCCGCTGGTGATCGAGCAGGAGAAGATGGATGCCATGCAGGCTGCGGCAGGCAGCGAACCCATCCTGAACGTGCTGCCTTTCCACCCGAAAAAGTTTGCGGTCATCACCACCGGCAGCGAGGTATTCAAGGGACGCATCGAGGACAAATTCACCCCCGTTCTGGTGGGCAAGCTGGCCGAATACGGCTGCGAGATGACCTATCACAAAACCTGCGACGATGACCCCGCCGGGATCACCGCCGCCATTCTGGAAGCAAAGGCCGCAGGCTGCGAGCTGATCTTTACCACCGGCGGCATGAGCGTAGACCCCGACGACCGCACGCCGCTTGCCATCAAGAACACCGGTGCCGAGATCATCACCTATGGTGCACCGGTGCTGCCGGGTGCCATGTTCCTTGTGAGCTATCTGGACGGTGTGCCGGTGTGCGGCCTGCCCGGCTGCGTGATGTACGCCAAGCGCACCATTTTTGACCTGCTGCTGCCGCGCCTGCTGGCCGACGACCCCATCACTGCCGAGGACATTGCCCGGCTGGGCGAGGGCGGGCTGTGCTTAGGCTGCGCCGAATGCCACTGGCCCAACTGCGGCTTCGGGCATTGCTGAAACCCTCTCAGTCAAAGCCTGACGGCTTTGCCAGCTCTCCCAAAGGGAGAGCTTTATCAAGGTAAAAATTATGAGCGAAACAAAACTTTCTCATTTTGATGCGTCCGGCAGCGCGTGATGGTGGATGTGAGCGAAAAGCCCGTCACTGCACGGCAGGCTGTGGCCCGCGGCATCATCACTATGAATGCGGCAGCCTTTGCCGCTGTTCGGGACGGCACCGCCAGAAGGGCGATGTGCTGGGCGTGGCCCGCATTGCAGGCATCATGGCGGCCAAGCGCACCAGCGAGCTGATCCCCCTGTGCCATCCGCTGCCGCTGAGCAAGCTGACTGTGGATTTTCACCTTCTGCCCGAACAGCAGGCCGTAGAGGCCGTGTGCACCGCCAGGACCATCGGCGTGACCGGCGTGGAAATGGAAGCTCTGACCGGCGTTTCTGCCGCGCTGCTCACCATCTACGATATGTGCAAGGCCGTGGATAAGGGCATGGAGCTGGGCGAGATCCACTTGGTCGAGAAGACCGGCGGCAAGAGCGGGCACTATGTGCGGGCCGAGGGCGGCTATGTTTGATGCATACGGCCGCAATATCCACTATCTGCGCCTTTCGGTCACCGACCTGTGCAACCTGCGCTGCCGCTACTGTATGCCGGACGGCGTGCCAAAGCTGGCCCACGAAGATATTCTGACCTATGAGGAATTTCTGCGGCTGGCTGCGCTGTTTGCCCAGTGCGGCATCGACACGGTGCGCATCACCGGCGGTGAACCGCTGGTGCGCCGGGGCGTGGAACAACTGACGGCGGGCCTGAAAGCCATTCCCGGCATCCGCCGCGTTGCCCTTACCACCAACGGCGTGCTGCTGGCCCAGAAGCTGCCCGCCCTGCTGGCGGCGGGCCTTGACAGCGTGAACATCAGCCTTGACACCTTGTACCCGGAGACCTTCCGGCGCATCACCGGCAAAGACGAGCTTGCCGCCGTGCAAAACGGCATCCGGGCGGCCCTTGCCAGCGGCATTCCGGTCAAGCTGAACTGTGTGCCGCAGCCCGGCGTGAACGAGGGCGAGCTGGAAAGCCTTGCTGCCTTCGCACAGGAGCATCCGCTGCAGGTGCGCTTTATTGAGATGATGCCCATTGGCTTTGGTGCCGGGCTGCCCGGCCTTTCCGGCCTGGAACTGCTGGAGCGCTTTTACCGCCGCTGGCCGCAGCTGCAGCCGGTGACCGGTGCGGCCTTTGGCGATGGGCCGGCGGTGTATTATTCTGCGCCCGGCTGGCGCGGCAGCATCGGGTTGATCGCTGCCGTGCACGGCAAATTCTGCGCTTCCTGCAACCGGGTGCGGCTGACAAGTCAGGGCTTTCTGCGTCCGTGCCTTGCCAGCGAATCCGGCACCGACCTGCGTGCTCTGCTGCGCAGCGGCGCGGACGACGCGGCCCTTTTGCAGGCCATTCAAAACACGATTCTGGCAAAACCCCGGGAACATCACTTCGGCCAAGGCTCTATGCCCGCCACACGAGGATGTACCGGATCGGAGGATAACACAAATTTATGGGTAAAATTCTGGCTATCTGCACAAGCCCCCGGCGCGGCACCTTGAAAACGCCGGTGCCGTCCGCTGTTCTCACCCCGGAGTGGGGTATTGTGGGCGATGCCCACGGCGGCAGCTGGCACCGGCAGGTCAGCCTGCTGAGCGCGGAAAAATTGAAGCTTTCCGTCAAAAGCTCTGGGTGGACTACGGTGCCTTTGGCGAAAATCTGGTGGTGGAAGGGTTCGATCTTGCCACCCTGCCGGTGCCCAGCTTTTTTGCCATTGGGGATGCCGTGCTGGAAATGACCCAGATCGGCAAGGAGTGCCACAGCGACTGCGCCATCCGCCGGCAGACCGGCGACTGCATCATGCCGCGGGAGGGCGTGTTCGCACGGGTGGTAAAAGGCGGCACCATCCACACCGGCGACGAGATGAAGCTGCTGCCCACCCCGGCAGACCTGCCCCTGCGCGCGGCGGTGATCACCCTTTCTGATAAGGCAGCCACGGCGAACGGGAGGACAAAAGCGGCCCACTCATTGTGGAGATGCTCACCGCCACAGGCTACAAGGTGGAGGAAGCACTGCTTCTGCCGGACGATGCCGCCCAGCTCAAAACCCAGCTGCTGCGCCTTGCGGATGCCCGTCAGGTGAACCTGATCCTCACCACCGGCGGCACCGGCTTTGCACCCCGGGATATCACCCCGGAGGTGACTTTGAGCGTAGCCGAACGCAACGCGCCCGGCATTGCCGAGGCCATGCGGTACCATAGCCTTACCATCACACCGCGCGGGATGCTCAGCCGCGGTGTCAGCGTGCTGCGCGGCAAGACCCTGATCGTGAACCTGCCGGGCAGCCCTAAGGCCGTAAAAGAAAACCTCGAGTACATCCTGCCCAGCCTTGCGCACGGCATCCGCCTTGCCGCCGGGCTGGACGGCGAATGCGCCCGGAAGTAAAAAAGTATCCCGGTGGGCGGCACCGCATCCTGTACCGTATCAAATGCAAAGATTCATTTTAAAACAGGAGCGCTTATCATGAACAACACTAAAATTTCCCGCCGCAGCTTTCTGGCTGCTGCCGGTATCGCCGGTGCCGCTGCGGCCCTGACCGCCTGCGGCTCCTCCGCTTCCAGCACTGCATCTTCCGTGGCAGGCTCTGCCGCTGCTTCTTCTGAAGCTACCGGTGGATCCATGGAGCTGATCGTGTTTGCCGCCGCATCCCTCACCGAGACCCTCACCGCCATCGGCGAGATCTACTCTGCCGAAAACCCCGGCGTGACCTTCAGCTTCAACTTCGACTCCTCCGGCACCCTCAAGACCCAGATCCAGGAAGGCGCGGACTGCGACCTGTTCATCTCCGCCGGTCAGAAGCAGATGAACCAGCTGGACAGCACCGCTTCCGCCGATCTGAACACCGAAGGACTGGACTTCGTGGACAGCGATTCCCGCGTGGACCTGCTGGAGAACAAGGTCGTTCTGTGCGTGCCCGAGAATGGCGATAAGGGCATCGACAGCTTCGATTCTCTGGCCGAGCACTTCAAGGCCGGGGACATTCTGTTCTGCATGGGCAACAGCGATGTGCCCGTGGGCCAGTACACCCAGAAGATCCTTGCCTACTACGCTCTGGACGAGGAAGCACTGGCCGCAGCCGGTGTCATCACCTACGGCTCCAACGTCAAGGAGGTCACCACCCAGATCACCGAAGCAGCGTGGATGCCGGTGTCGTGTACTGCACCGATGCCTACAGCGCAGGCCTGACCCCCGTGGATGAGGCCACCAAGGAGATGTGCGGTCAGGTCATCTATCCTGCCGCCGTGCTGAAGGCCGCCCCCAACGCCGAGGCTGCCAGGGAGTTTCTGGCCTATCTGCAGACCGACCGCGCCGCGACCGTGTTCGAGAGCGTGGGCTTCACCGCACTGTAAATCCGTTGTTTTTCAGAGCTTCCCCTCCGGGGGAAGCCTTTTTATTCGGAGGTATCATTTATGGACTGGTATCCCCTTTGGAACAGCCTGCGCATCGCCCTCGTCAGCTGCGCGGCGGTGTTCTTCCTTGGCATTTTTGCCGCCTACTATATTGCCAAGCTGCCGCGCACTGTCAAAGGCGCGCTGGACGTGGTGCTCACCCTGCCCATGGTGCTGCCGCCCACGGTGGTGGGCTATTTTCTGCTACTTTTGTTCGGCGCAAAGCGGCCGCTGGGCATCTTTTTCATGGAGCATTTCGGCGTGAAGCTGGTCATGACTGGTACAGTGCCATCTTTGCATCCATCGTGGTGGCCTTTCCGCTGATGTACCGCACGGCGCGCGGCGCGTTTGAAAGCTTTGACGAAACGCTGGCATGGTCGGCGCAAACGCTGGGCCAGTCGGACGTGTGGATCTTCTGGCGGGTGCGGATGCCCTGCTGGCCGTCAGGGCATTCTGGCCGGCACGGTGCTGGCCTTTGCCCGCGCGCTGGGCGAGTACGGTGCCACCAGCATGATTGCAGGCTACACCCCCGGCAAGACCGCCACCATTGCCACCACCGTGTACCAGCTGTGGCGCACCAACGACGAAGCCGGTGCCATGCGCTGGGTGCTGGTGGATATCGTGATCTCGGCAGTGGTGCTGCTGGCCGTGAATCTGCTGGAGAAAAAACAGAAAGCAGGTGGCCGCGCATGAGTCTTGAAGTGAACATTACCAAAAGCTGAATGGCTTTACCCTTCACGCCAACTTTGCCGCGCGCAGCACCGCCACGGCCATTCTGGGCGCGTCCGGCTGCGGCAAAAGCATGACCCTGCGCTGCATTGCCGGTATCGTAAAGCCGGATGAGGGCCGCATCGTACTGGGCGGCCGGGTGCTGTTTGACAGCGCCCAGCACATCGACCTGCCGCCGCAGCAGCGCGGCGTGGGCCTGCTGTTCCAGAACTACGCACTGTTCCCCAACATGACCGTGGAGCAGAACGTGCTCTGCGGCCTGAAAGCCGAAAAAGACAAGGCCGCCCGCAAGGCCCGCTGCGCCGAAATGCTGCAGGCCATGCGGCTGGAATCCCTTGCCAAGCGCTACCCGGCCCAGCTTTCCGGCGGACAGCAGCAGCGCACCGCGCTGGCACGCATCCTTGTGGGCAGGCCCAAAATTCTGATGCTGGACGAGCCGTTCAGTGCGCTGGACAGCTACCTGCGCGAAGAAGTGGAGGGCGAAGTGGGCAGCCTGCTGGCCGGGTTTGGCGGCACGGTGCTGCTGGTCACCCACAACCGTGACGAAGCCTACCGCCTGTGCCGGGATATGATCGTGATGGATGGCGGGCAGTGCTGCGCACCGGCGGCACCAAAGAGGTGTTTGCAGACCCGCAGAGCACCACCGCTGCACGGCTGACCGGCTGCAAGAACATTCTGTCCTGTACCCGCGTGGATGCCCACACCGTGCGCCTGACCGGCTGGGATGCGCCCCTTCACCTTGCCGCCGAGGTGCCGGAAACCTGCACCGCCGTGGGCATCCGCGCCCACGACTTTGCCCCCTGCGCACCAGCTGCGCCGAACGCTCTTCCGGTGCAGCTGAACTCCACCAGTGAGAATCCCTTTGACTGGAACCTGATCTTTACCGCGCCGGACGGCACTACCCGCCTGTGGTGGAAGGTGAGCAAGACGAACCTGACCGCTGCGTCGCCGGAGGCACCGGCGTTTCTGGGCACTGCACCGCAGAACATCATGCCGCTGGGGTGACGGACAGCACGCCGGGGATTTTCTTCAGCGCTTCCTGATCGGCCTTGTTCAGGTCCTTGACCGCGAACCGCAGTCGGATCATGCAGTGTGCCACGCTGGAAATGTTCTCGGTGCCGCCTGCCGGTTGAACTCCTCCGGATAGGGGGAATCCAGATCGTAGGTGCGCAGTCCGGCTTCCACATGGCCCACCGGGATGCGCAGGTAAAAGCAGGCCAGCGCCGCCGCACCTTATCCACAAGCTCACTATTATATGCGCCAAACTCGGAATTGTGCAGGTCGGAAAGCACCACCATCCGGCTGGGCCTGCGGTCTGCCCCGCAAACTCCGGCTGTGCAGGGCCGTTTTTCTGTGGTATACTGGTACTGGAAGCAGCCCGCCGCTGCGGGCACTTTTTTGAAAAGCATTCACGCAAACTTCACAGCTTTTTTTTATTCTTGCTGTATGATATTCTGGTCAAGAAGTCTATTATTGAGGAAGGTGTCTGTATTATGGCTAAGATCCTGATCGTTGACGATGAGCCGCGTATCCGCGAGCTGATCCGCGAACATTTACAATATTCCGGTTATATCTGTGAAGAGGCCGCTGACGGCACAGCTGCGCTGACCCAGCTTTCCGGCGGAGCCTTCGATCTGGTCATTCTGGACCTGATGATGCCGTTCATGGACGGTATGACCTGCCTGCGGGAGATGCGCGCCCGCCACATCAACACGCCGGTCATCATCCTGACCGCCCGCGGCGAGGAATACGACAAGCTGGCCGGCCTGGAGAGCGGTGCCGACGACTACGTTGTCAAGCCCTTCTCTCCCCGTGAGCTGGTAGCCCGCGTCAAGGCCGTGCTGAACCGCACCATGCCCAAGCCCGCCGCTGCCTCCGACACCATGACCTTTGGTGAGCTGACCATCGACACGGCCAGCCACACGGTGCGCGTTTCCGGCGAGGAGGTTGCCCTGACCCCCAAGGAGTTCGACCTGCTGGTGTTCCTTGCTTCCAACAAGGGCATCGCCCTCAGCCGTGAAAAGATCCTGCAGAAGGTGTGGAACTACGACTACTTTGGCGAGGACCGCACCGTGGATACCCATGTCAAAATGCTGCGGGGCCATCTGGGCAAGTGCCGCAGCTACATTGCTACCGTGTGGGGCATCGGCTACAAATTCGACCCCGACGCAACGCGCTGATAAAGGAGCGGAGGATTCATGCGGCACCATCACTCCCCCGGCATCCCGCGGCCAGCTGATGTGGTTTTTGTGTTGTATCTGTCTGTTCCTGCTGGCACTGGTGTGGTTTCTGTCCACCCAGCTGCTGGAACCGCTGTACACCAAACACATTGAAAAACAGCTGACCACTCAGGCAGAAAGCATCACCGCCGAGCTGGACAAGGCTATTGACAAACGGCGAAGCCTTTCTGCATGGTCTTTTGGCCATCTTACGGTCAACACCGCGTTTTTTGACCGGCTTGCCACCCAGCTGTACGCCAGCGGTTCGCTGAACAGCTTCTGTGTGGATATTTCCGATACCACCATGCGCACGATCTATAAGATCGAGAACCAGTCCTACTGCAACCTGCACGAAACGCTGCTCTCGGATTCCGCCAACAACGATATGATCGTTTCCACCGCTGTGGCCATGCGCAAGAAATGCCGCACCACCGGCGGCTTTGTGCAGACCCTGAATCCGCCGCGGCTCTCCGGCTCGGCACAGCTGCTGGTAGGGCGCAACACCTCCGGCGGCGAGTACACCGTTCTGGTCACTACCAGCCTTGTGCATGTGGCTGAAGCCGGCAAGGTGCTAAGCACCGTGCTGCCCATGGCAGCGGCGCTGATCTTTGCCTTTGCCATGACGGCGGCATGGCTGTTCAGTGAGTGGTTCACAAAGCCGCTGCGCCAGCTTTCCAGCGCTGCCCGCCAGATGGCCATGGGCAACTATGCCGTGCAGGTGGATACCCGCCGCAGCGATGAGCTGGGCGATCTGGCCCGGGACTTCAACCACATGGCAAGCGAGGTGCAGCATTCTTCGCAGATGCAGCGCGATCTGCTGGCCAACGTCTCCCACGACCTGCGCACCCCGCTGACCTTATCAAGGGCTATGCCGAGACGGTGCGCGACATTACCGGCGACGACAAGGCCCACCGCGATGAGCAGATGAACATTATCGTGGACGAGACCGACCGCCTGACCGCACTGGTCTCCAGCGTGATGGAGCTGAGCAAGGTGACCAGCGGTGCCGACAAATGCGAGCGCGTGCACTTTGATATGGGCCAGCTGTGCGACGAGGTGAGCGAACGGTACGATGCCATCTGCGCCCAGAACGGCTGGCAGCTCCAGCTGGAGCTGCCGGACGAGGAACTGCCCGTTTACGCAGACCCCAACATGATGCAGCGCGCACTGCATAACCTGCTGGGCAACGCCATGCACCATATCGGCAAAGACGGCATCTTCATCCTGCGGGCCCAGCGCTGCACCGAGGGTGTGCGGATCGAGGTGGAGGACCACGGCCCCGGCATCTCTGCTGACGACCTGCCCTATATCTTTGATCGGTACTACCGCTCCCGTTCGGATGCCGGCAAGCAGGGCACCGGTCTGGGCCTTTCCATCACCAAGCCATCTTCCAGCAGCACGGCTTCCGCTTTGGTGTGCAGAGTGCCATTGGCATGGGCACTACGTTCTGGTTCATCATGAACGACCTGCCCGCCAATGCAGCCGAGATGGCCGGGCAGGAATAATCAGGAATAATTTTAAAGCCGGGATGACCTTGTGGTCGTCCCGGCTTTTGCTTTTTCTATAGAGCATCGTTTCTGCCCGCAATGCTGCGGCCATTCCAAATGATTTACTGGCTGGAATCTGCTGTGCGATAAATTCCGAATGTATTATCCGGTGCGGGCATTTCCACCGGGAGGCACGATCATTCACAGCCCACATCATCCAGCCCATTGCAGCCAGTGCCGCCAGAATGATGATCCATTTGACAAAATTCGGCAGTTTTTTCATAGAAGATCCTTCAAATCCGTTTTATACTTTATTTTATATTTTCCGCTTTTATTCCGGTCTGCAAAGCTTCCGTGCACATCTGAGCAGCTCTTCGGCCTGCTGGCTGTCCAGCTGCTTCACCCATGCACCGCGCGCTGCTGCGCCCTCGCCGGTGCTGCCCGCTTCGGCAAAGCAGGCAAGGTCCGAGTCGGTGCGGCTCTGCCAGGCGAAAAGCCTTCCGGTGCAATGTGGGCTCCCAGACGGCAGTCCAGCACAGCCGTTTTACCGGTGGGCCGCCACGGCCTGCCCAGAAACACCGTGCCCGCCGGGCAGTTGTCCGAGACAAAATCGCAATCCCAGAACACAAAGCCAAGGCCGTTCGCACCGCCGGACGGCGCTGTGACGTAGCTTGCAGGCAGGTGGTTGTTCACGGTGCGGATGGTGCACTGCTCAAACAGAGCGTCCGCGCCGCCAAAAATAAAATCGATATCTCCCACGATCTCGCAGTGCCGGTAATACTGGGCCGTCGGGCGGCGGGGCGGCAAAGCGGCCCGGGCCAAGGAAGCCATCCTTCTCCCGCTCCTTCTCCGGCAGAGGAGCGCAGAACAGCGTATCCTGATTGCTCAGCAGCCGCACATTCTCAAAGAGGGTGTGAGAGCAGTCCACATAAGCCGCCACGGCCTGCCCCACCTTTGCCCCGGGGCCGGCATCGTTTTCAATGGTCAGGTCCCGCACCCGCAGTTCTATCCCCCGGAAAAACGCGGTATAGCTGCGGAAGGTGTGGGTGGGCCTGCCGTCCGGGTGCGGCAGCCTGCCGCCGTCGCCCCACACGATGCGGGTGCTTTCCATGCCTGCGCCGATCAGGGTGATATCCTGTTTTTCGCACACCAGCTTTTCGCGGTAAACGCCCGGGCCAATGCGGATCTCTGCTGCGCAGGCATAAGGCACGGCCAGCACCGCTTCGGATACCGAAGCAAAATCGCCGCTGCCATCCTGCGCTACGGTTATGGTAAGCATGTTTCTGTCCTCCTGTTTTGTTTCTATGCTTCCATAGTATACCTTCTCCTCCGTCGAAAATCAACGAAGTTTATATGAACATCAAACGCATTTTTCCAGCCGCAGCACCGCCGCCGTAATGTCGTCCGGCCTGCCGGTCTTCTGGCGCGCACGCGGGCCGTTTCCACCAGCGTCTTTGCAACTTTTTCCGGCGCATCTCCTGCCGCAGCGGAAAGCTCCAGCTGCTTTGCCACCCAGCCCGGGCCGTCCACCAGCAGCCCGTCCGAGACCAGCACCGCATAATCGCCCACCGTCAAATGCACCACCCGGCTCTGGCCGTTCACTCCGCCCAGAATGCCCACCGGCACGGCTGGTGTCGCCCACAGCACGTACCCGCCCGCCGTGCACAAGGAAGCCCGGTGCCGCACCGGCCTTGAACAGCCTTGCCGTGCCGGTGTAAAGATCCACGCTGATGAGGTCCAGCGTGGCACCGCTCTCATCCTCACTTTTCAGGGCAAGGGCCACGTTGACCAGCCTTGCCGCCAGCTCTGCGGGTAAAGCCCCGCCTTGAGCAGCCGGGCCGTCAGCTCGGCGGCAAGGTTGCCATCCACGGCTGCAGGCCTGCCGGTGCCCATGCCGTCGCACAGGATCATCTGCGCTGCCGCCGGGCTGCAGAACTGCTGCACC
>ENA-OQJX01000558-OQJX01000558.1-human-gut-metagenome-genome-assembly--contig:-NODE-558-length-17776-cov-2.589722_pt1 | contig 17776 bp, 25 predicted proteins | sample MGYA00242615_ERZ504782 | MGnify/ENA primary metagenome ERZ504782 (study PRJEB26092, sample SAMD00036354) | human gut metagenome | host: Homo sapiens | study: EMG produced TPA metagenomics assembly of... | reverse complement strand
CTTCAAAGTTATAAGGTCGTGGGAGTTTTACTCCAGTGTTGATAAATAGTGACACTTGGTACATGTGCTTTCTCATTTGAAATATAATATATAAGTTGCCGGAAGCGGGTGGTGTAGTTATCACGGGCTTCCGGCTGCGAAGGTAGGAACTTCTCTTTTTTTACCAAATCGATTATTAGGACTGATTTCTGTTCCAATCGTCCCATTGGTCTTTCACCATCTCCTCCAGTTTTCCCAGACAGCTTTTATAGGCTATGGCATGCTTCGGAGAGCGTTCGTCGCGGATTTCGATGCAATGGAACAGCCCTTTCAGTACATCCGGACAGCGTGGCATCAGCGGTATCTGCTTGATGATCCGTTCTTCTTTGTTGCACTCTTTGATGTCTTTATCCTGTACGGATTTCCAAAGAAACTGTTGCTTGAAAATCTCTTTTGCAAGGATTTCAAGTAATTCATTTTGAGTAAATAAGATGGGGAATCCGGGTAGGTGACATTGAGATATATCATCTACTGTCAACGGATTGCCTGCTTTGTCTACCATTGTTACGTTTAACGTAAAGTTGCCGATTTTTTCGGCAAAAGCCAAAAGGTTTTTTTACCATAATTTTTAGGATTAATAATGCAGCAAATTTCTTCTTTTTTATCAGAAGAGTGTTTTTTGCTTCTTATTTTTTCTGCTGACATTTAACAAAGTGGCAAAAATTAAGGAATTTTATAATTTTCTTGCCGAAAACTTTTCCGCTTCAGGCAAATGGGGAGTGTTTAATAGGATGTACGTGCCCGGATATAAAACTAGTTGCATATGCTACTATTTTATCACTCGTTTAAGTGTTGAATATTAACCGTTGAATGGAACTTGATATTAAGTCATAGTTTAATGATATTTATAACTAACAGGCTTATTTACTATACAATCGTAATTGGAATGTTCCGATATTGGTTCTGTTTGTAGTCTTTGTTGGCCTAACAAGTGTTATTGAACGACAAATAATGAAAAGGAAGAACAACGATGCTAATTTGTTTCTACATTTGCGCGGTTGTTTATTTAACTATTTGTTAAAAGAAATCGGGCAATGATGAATAAAAGCTAAATTTAACTGTTTACATATAGTTAGATTAAAGTAGATAAAACGCGAAACGTTCCTTGTCATGCTACTAAAATTCGATAAGGTAAAGAAAGAATAATATAAATAAAGATTGCTTATGTCACAGATTATCGGACATATCTCACAGGTGATCGGCCCTGTGGTCGACGTGTACTTTGAAGGTACGGACGCAGAGTTAATGCTGCCAAGCATTCACGACGCACTGGAGATAAAAAGGCCAAACGGCAAAATACTGGTTATAGAAGTTCAGCAACATATCGGCGAAAATACGGTGCGTACCGTAGCGATGGATAGTACCGACGGACTTCAGAGAGGCATGAAAGTGTATCCCACCGGAGGCCCGATCACTATGCCGATAGGCGAACAGATTAAAGGACGACTGATGAACGTAGTCGGTGATTCGATCGACGGTATGAAAGGGCTCAACCGCGACGGTGCGTATTCCATTCACCGAGATCCCCCTAAATTTGAGGATTTGACAACTGTGCAAGAGGTGCTCTTCACGGGTATCAAAGTGATCGACCTGCTCGAACCGTATGCCAAAGGTGGTAAAATCGGTTTGTTCGGCGGCGCCGGTGTGGGAAAAACCGTATTGATCCAGGAACTTATCAATAATATCGCCAAGAAACATAACGGATTCTCCGTATTTGCCGGAGTAGGTGAACGTACCCGTGAAGGTAACGACTTGCTGCGCGAAATGATCGAATCCGGCGTTATCCGCTACGGCGAAGCATTCAAGGAAAGCATGGAGAAAGGCCACTGGGATCTTTCGAAAGTAGATTATAACGAACTGGAGAAATCGCAAGTATCGCTGATTTTCGGTCAGATGAACGAACCTCCGGGCGCACGTGCTTCTGTGGCACTGTCCGGACTGACGGTAGCGGAATCTTTCCGCGACGCCGGTAAAGAAGGTGAGAAACGCGATATCCTGTTCTTTATCGATAATATCTTCCGTTTCACGCAAGCAGGTTCGGAAGTGTCCGCCCTTTTGGGACGTATGCCTCCGCTGTTGGTTACCAGCCTACGCTGGCCACGGAAATGGGTGCGATGCAGGAACGTATCACGTCTACCCGCAAAGGTTCTATCACCTCCGTACAAGCGGTGTATGTGCCTGCCGATGACTTGACCGACCCGGCTCCTGCAACGACTTTCAGCCACTTGGACGCAACTACCGTACTCGACCGTAAGATCACCGAGCTGGGTATCTATCCGGCTGTCGACCCGTTGGCGTCTACGTCACGTATCCTCGACCCGCACATTGTAGGCCAGGAACATTACGACATAGCGCAGCGAGTGAAACAAATCTTGCAGCGTAACAAGGAATTGCAGGATATTATCTCTATCCTCGGTATGGAAGAACTCTCGGAAGAAGACAAGATGGTAGTGAACCGCGCCCGCCGTGTGCAGCGTTTCCTTTCGCAACCGTTTGCCGTAGCCGAACAGTTTACAGGCGTTCCGGGTGTGATGGTGGGTATTGAAGATACCATCAAGGGATTCAAGATGATTCTGGACGGAGAAGTGGATTATCTTCCCGAACAGGCTTTCCTGAATGTCGGCACGATTGAGGAAGCAATAGAGAAAGGTAAGAAATTGCTGGAACAGGCGAAAAAATAAAAATATAGAGTGATGAAAGAACTGCATTTGAGTATAGTATCGCCCGAAAAGAGCATATTCGACGGAGATGTGAAGATTGTCACATTGCCGGGCATGATCGGTTCGTTTTCTATTCTGCCGGGGCATGCGCCCATTGTATCGTCGCTGAAAGCGGGAACGTTGAGTTATACGACGATGGAGGGAGAAGAGCACACGATGGATATTCAGGGCGGTTTTGTTGAAATGAGTGACGGCACGGTTTCTGCCTGTGTTTCCTGACGGAAGCCTTCCGGCACAAAGACCAAGTATCTAAAGATTGAAAAAACGAGATAATAACCTTACAGAAAAACACAGTAACATGATGAATATTAGTAAAACTAAACGGAACTTTATCTGTTGGCATACCTTATTTGCAGTGATTAGTGCGGCGCTCGGAGCTGTTATCCTACACTTCGCTCTGCCGGGGCATTATTTCGGAGGGTATCCGTTTATACCGGTTTATTTTTACTTCTTCGGGTTGGCCAGCATCTATATGTTCGACGCTTGCCGGCGGCACGCTCCGCAGAGATTGTTACTGTTGTATTTGGCAATGAAGATGATAAAGATGATTCTTTCGCTGATTCTGGTCTTGATTTATTGCCTTGCTGTACGCGAAGAAGCCAGAGCTTTTTTTACTGACGTTTATCTCGTTCTATTTGATATATCTGATATTCGAAACCTGGTTTTTCTTCTCTTTTGAGATGAACCAGAAACGGAAAAAGAAAAATAAGAAGAAACATGAAACAGTTGCATAACATAGTAGCTCCGTTGATTCTGTTCTGTCTGATGGCAGCGGTCAGTTTGCCGGTTCTTGCGCAAGAGCAAGAGGGGGAAACGGTGGCGCAGCAGACGCAGGACGAAATTACTCCGAAGGAGGAACAGGAGAACACGGTTGATGTGAAAGAAATTGTGTTCGGTCATATCGGCGACTCCTACGAATGGCATATTACAACATGGGGTAACACGCATATTACTATACCGTTACCTATTATTGTTTATAGTAGCACTTCAGGTTGGCACACGTTCCTTTCTTCCCGTCTCGAAGAGAATGGAGGTACGTATGAAGGACTTTCCATCGCTCCCGCAGGAAGCAAATATGAAGGCAAACTGGTAGAGTATGACGCCGCAGGCGAACAGGTTCGCCCTTGGGATATTTCCATTACGAAAGTGACGTTTGCCTTGTTGTTCAACAGCGTATTGCTGCTCGTTATCGTGTTGTGTGTGGCACATTGGTACAGGAAACGTCCGCAAGGAGCCAAAGCACCGGGAGGATTTATCGGATTCATGGAGATGTTCATCATGATGGTGAACGACGATATCATCAAGAGTTGTGTCGGACCTAACTACCGGAAGTTCGCGCCATATCTGCTGACAGCGTTCTTTTTCATCTTTATCAATAACATGATGGGATTGATTCCGTTCTTCCCCGGAGGCGCGAATGTGACGGGAAATATCGCTATCACGATGGTGCTGGCGGTCTGCACGTTCCTTGCAGTCAATATCTTCGGTACGAAACATTACTGGAAAGATATTTTCTGGCCCGATGTACCTTGGTGGCTGAAAGTGCCTGTGCCGATGATGCCGTTCATCGAGTTCTTCGGAATCTTTACGAAACCGTTTGCTTTGATGATCCGTCTTTTTGCCAATATGCTGGCCGGACACATGGCGATGCTGGTGCTCACCTGCCTGATCTTTATCTCGGCAAGCATGGGGCCTGCGCTGAACGGCACGCTCACGGTGGCTTCCGTATTGTTCAACATCTTTATGAATGCGCTTGAACTGCTGGTGGCTTTCATCCAGGCTTACGTATTTACGATGTTGTCGGCAGTGTTTATCGGACTGGCACAGGAAGGAGCCAGAGTGAAAACAGAAGAATAATCAATGAAACGCGGTGAAAACGTGACTGAACGAATACGGAATAAACGCGCGGAATGAGGAATTAAATAATAAAAACAAGAGAAAATATAAACCATTTTAAAACTGAAAATTATGTTACTATCAGTATTGTTACAAGCCACTGCAGCAGCAGTAGGAGTTAGTAAATTAGGTGCAGCTATCGGTGCAGGTCTTGCAGTAATCGGAGCTGGTTTGGGTATTGGTAAGATTGGTGGTTCGGCAATGGAAGCTATCGCACGCCAGCCGGAAGCATCGGGAGACATTCGTATGAACATGATTATCGCCGCCGCTTGATTGAAGGTGTGGCCCTGTTGGCGGTAGTAGTTTGTCTGTTGGTGTTCTTCCTCTAATCAGGTATATAACAAGCGGATTTCGCAGGCGTAAAACCCTGTTTCTAAATGGGGGAGATCCTCATGCAATGGGCAGCCGCGAAATCGTAAATTGTAAATCGTAAAATCGTAAATAAAGATTATGTCATTACTATTACCTGATAGTGGCCTGCTGTTCTGGATGTTTCTCTCATTCGGGATTGTGTTCGTGATATTGGCGAAATACGGCTTCCCCGTCATCATCAAGATGGTGGAAGGCCGTAAGACTATATCGACCAGTCTTTGGAGGTGGCGAGGGAAGCTAATGCCCAGTTGTCTAAACTGAAACAAGAAGGCGACGCATTGGTGGCAGCCGCCAACAAAGAGCAAGGACGCATCTTGAGGGAAGCAATGGAAGAACGTGACAAGATTGTTCACGAGGCCCGTAAACAAGCCGAAATTGCCGCACAAAAAGAACTTGATGCGGTGAAACAACAAATCCAGATGGAGAAAGACGAAGCAATCCGCGACATCCGTCGCCAGGTGGCCGTGCTTTCTGTTGACATCGCCGAGAAAGTGCTCCGCAAGAGTCTTGAGGACAAGGATGCACAGATGGGCATGATCGACCGCATGCTGGATGAAGTACTAACCCCGAATAAGAACTAAGGAAGATGGAAGTCGGAATACTCTCAATGCGTTATGCAAAAGCTATCATTGAATACGCACAGGAAAAAGGTCTGGAAGACAGGTTGTATCAGGAGTTTCTGACCCTGTCGCACAGCTTTTGTGAACAGCCCGGTCTGCGCGAAGCGCTTGATAATCCCGTCATCACGACCAAGGAAAAGTTGGCGTTAGTCTGCACAGCTGCCGATGGTGACGGTAAATCGACCAGAGAGTTTGTCCAATTTATCACTTTGGTACTGCGAAACAGGCGTGAAGGCTATCTGCAATTTATCAGCCTGATGTATCTGGATCTCTACCGGAAGTTGAAACATATTGGCGTAGGAAAGCTGATTACAGCCGTTCCTGTCAATAAGGAAACAGAAGACCGGATCCGGTCGGCTGCCGCACATATCCTGCATGCTCAGATGGAGCTGGAAACGGTGATAGATCCTTCTATCGAAGGTGGGTTTATCTTTGATATCAACGACTATCGGTTGGATGCAAGCGTTGCCACGCAGTTGAAGCGAGTGAAACAACAATTTATTGATAAGAATAGGAGAATTGTATAATGTCTGAAAATATAAGAGTAAGCGAAGTATCCGATATATTGCGCAAGCAGCTCGAAGGAATCAATGCCAATGTGCAACTTGACGAAATCGGTACGGTGCTCCAGGTGAGTGACGGCGTAGTGCGTATCTATGGACTACGGAACGCCGAGGCCAATGAATTGCTGGAGTTGATAATGGTATCAAAGCAATCGTGATGAACCTCGAAGAGGACAACGTGGGTGCTGTACTGTTGGGCCCGACGGACAAAATCAAAGAAGGATTCGTCGTGAAGCGTACCAAACGTATCGCCTCCATCCGTGTAGGAGAGGGCATGCTGGGACGTGTGATTGACCCGCTGGGCGAACCGCTCGACGGCAAAGGATTGATTGGCGGCGAACTGTATGATATGCCTTTGGAACGTAAAGCTCCGGGAGTAATCTATCGTCAGCCTGTGAACCAGCCGTTGCAGACCGGATTGAAGCTGTGGACGCCATGATTCCTATCGGTCGCGGACAGCGTGAGTTGATTATCGGCGACCGCCAGACAGGAAAGACTGCCATTGCGATTGATACGATTATCAACCAGCGCACTAACTTCCTGGCAGGCGACCCTGTATATTGTATCTATGTAGCTATCGGTCAGAAGGGTTCTACTGTTGCTTCTATCGTTAATACGCTTCGTGAGTACGGAGCACTGGACTACACGGTGGTTGTAGCTGCCACGGCTGGTGACCCGGCTGCGTTGCAGTATTACGCTCCGTTTGCAGGTGCTGCCATCGGCGAGTATTTCCGTGATACCGGGCGTCATGCGTTAGTGGTTTATGATGACCTTTCCAAACAGGCGGTGGCTTATCGTGAGGTTTCGCTGATTCTTCGCCGTCCGTCCGGTCGTGAGGCTTATCCGGGTGATATCTTCTATCTGCACTCCCGTCTGTTGGAACGTGCTGCCAAGATTATCAGTCAGGAAGAAGTGGCACGCGAAATGAACGATCTCCCAGAAAGTCTAAAGGGGATTGTGAAAGGTGGCGGCTCGCTCACAGCATTGCCTATCATCGAAACGCAAGCAGGTGACGTATCGGCTTATATCCCGACGAACGTGATTTCTATCACCGACGGACAGATATTCCTTGAGACTGACTTGTTCAACCAGGGTACGCGTCCGGCTATCAACGTCGGTATCTCCGTATCCCGTGTAGGTGGTAACGCGCAGATTAAGGCTATGAAGAAGGTGGCCGGAACATTGAAGATTGACCAGGCGCAATATCGCGAGTTGGAAGCCTTCTCTAAGTTCAGCAGCGACATGGACCCGATTACTGCCCTGACTATTGATAAAGGACGTAAGAACGGACAATTATTGATTCAACCGCAATACAGCCCGATGCCCGTAGAGCAGCAGATTGCTATCCTCTACTGTGGTACGCACGGACTTCTACATGATGTCCCATTGGATAAGGTGCAAGACTTTGAACGCAGTTTCATCGAATCTCTGCAACTGAATCATCAGGAGGATGTATTGGACATACTGAAAACGGGCGTGATCGACGATAACGTGATTAAAGCTATCGAAGAGACTGCCGCTATGGTGGCGAAACAGTACTTATAATAGTGATTAGTTGGTTAGTGATAAGTGATTAGCTTACTGTCACCAACCACTAACCGCCAACTATTAATCACTATCACCAACTATTAATAATTAACCACTAACCAATAAAAAAATGGCTTCACTGAAAGAAGTAAAAACCAGAATAAATTCGGTAAAAAGTACCCGAAAAATCACTTCAGCAATGAAGATGGTGGCTTCTGCCAAATTACACAAGGCACAAGGAGCCATTGAGAATATGCTGCCTTATCAGAAGAAGTTGAACAAGATTCTGACTAACTTCCTAAGCGCGGACCTGCCCATCGAATCTCCTTATGTGCAGGAGCGTGAAGTGAAGCGTGTAGCAATCGTCGTCTTTTCTTCAAACACTTCTCTTTGTGGTGCTTTCAACGCCAACGTCATCAAAATGATGATGCAAACGATCGGGGAGTTCCGCACCCTGGGACAGGATAATATCTTGATATTCCCAATTGGCAAGAAGGTGGATGAAGCGGTCAAACGAATGGGATTCAAACCGCAGGAGACTTCTCCGACGCTCTCCGACAAACCGACGTATCAGGAGGCTGCCGAATTGGCTCACCGACTGATGGATATGTATGTGGCAGGAGAAGTGGACCGCGTGGAAATAATCTATCATCACTTCAAATCAATGGGGGTACAGATTCTTCTCCGGGAGACGTATCTCCCATTGATATGACGAATGTGGTAAGTGAAGAGGACAGAATGAATAAGGAGGAGGTAGAGGAGCATGAAATTGCCAATGATTATATCATCGAACCGAACGCGGAAGAATTGATCGCCAGCTTAATACCAACAGTATTGAGCCAGAAGATTTTTACCGCTGCCGTTGACTCTAATGCATCGGAACATGCTGCACGTACCTGGCTATGCAAGTGGCTACGGACAATGCAAATGAACTGATTCAGGATTTGACGAAGCAGTATAATAAGAGTCGCCAGCAGGCGATTACAAATGAGTTGCTGGATATTGTAGGGGGGACAATGAAATAGATTCCAAGGATTAATAACAATATTTTTTGATTCGGTATCCCATTTTAAGATAAGCCTTAAAAATGGGATATTTGTATATATATTTGTGGCATAATTAGGCTTGATTATGGGTTTATGCCTAGACAAAACAAACTTAAAAATATATATAGATTATGAGAATTAAGCATTTATTGAACTTTTTCGTTGCAACGGTATTTATCGGTGTGGCAGTAGGATGTGCAGAAAAGGATTTGTATGATCCTAATTATGGGAAAGAACCTGTAAAAGGTCCTGAAGAATATTTTGGATTCGAAACACGTGGAGATGTGTCGCTTGATGTGAATTATGCATTACCCGGATTTGCGGCTCTTATTGAAGTCTATGACATTGATCCGATGGAAATTGTGGATAATACACCTGTAAAAAAACAAGGAGTGGAAGCTTTATTCAAGATTTACACAGATGAAAGCGGAAAGTTTAATGGAAAGATGAATATTCCTACTTCTGTAAAATCGATATACCTATATACGGAAAGTTGGGGATTACCAAGGTGTATGCCATTGGAAATAAAGGATGGTATGGTTAGTTTTGATATGTCAAATATAGGAGCTTCTACTGTAAAAGCAAAAAATAATACACGGTCTTATGGTTTTCAAGGGACGGTTCCTTATGTCTTGAATGGAAATAATAAACTGTATTCCTTATGTAAATGGGGAGAGGGAGGAAGTCTTGACAGTAAATATATGTCATTTGAAGAGAACGTTGGTGATGAAACGGTTGGAAGTTTGACGCAACGTTTGAAGAATTTCTTTAATCCTGATGGAATAGCGAATGTTGATAATATGAATTTAGTCACCCAATCCAGAACTACAAATATTACGGTAACACAAGATGGGACTGCATTGGATGTTATTTTCCTGAATCGGGATGCCATGTATAATAATTCGTTCGGGTATTATTATTATAAAACATCTAAGGAACCTGATATGCGCGGAATGTCAGATATGAAGAAGTATATCATATTTCCAAATGTTTCTTTCTCTGTATATGGAGGTCAGTTGCCTATTTTGAAATGTGGCAGTAAAGTACGTTTGCTCTATTTTGATGAACAAGGTAATGCTAAAGAGGAATTTCCAGCCGGTTATACGGTAGGATGGTTTATGTATGCTGATGGATATAATCAGAGTGAGAATGAAATTGATATAACAAAACAAGTTGCATCAGGTTTCTCTAATTTATTAGCTTCTAATCAGGTGTTGGGACAGCAGCGACAGAATTTTGTATCTGTAAAGGACGAGACAAGCGGCAAGGTTATTATCGGAGTAGAAGATGGGGCAAATAATAGTTATTGTGATCTTTTATTCTATGTAAATGCATCAAAAACTATTGAGGAACCCAATGACAGACCTGTTATAACTCCGGATGATGGAAATGAACCAGAAAAACCGGATGTAACTGAAACGAAGACCGGTACATTAGCTTTTGAAGATATATGGCCTGGCGGTGGAGATTATGATATGAATGACGTAATCGTAGAATATAATCGTGCCGTATCTTTTGATAAAAAGAACCAGGTAACTAAAATTGTAGATACATTTACTCCTGTACATGATGGTGCAGTGTTTGCGAATGCTTTTGCTTATCAGGTAGATAAGGGACAATTCGGTAAAATGACTTTTTCCGCTACTACGGAAGGGATACATACGGAATCTGCAACATCTTCTATTATTGTTTGTCCGAATGTGAAGCAAGCTATTCAAAAGGTATATACTATAACCCGTGAATTTACAGGCGGTTCTTTCAATAAGAAAGATTTAAAGTCATATAATCCTTATATCATAGTGAAGTATGCCGAAGGGCAAAAAGGTCGTACAAGAAGTGCATCTGCCTAAGCATGAGGCAACATCTCTTGCGGACTTGTCTTTAGCAGGTACTCAAAAGGATGCTTATTACATAGATAAAGAAGGAGCTTATCCGTTTGCTATTGATATTCCTATCTTGAACTTTATTTCAGTAACTGAAAAAAAGAGTATTGATACCGAATATCCTAACTTTAAAGCTTGGGCAGATTCTAAAGGAGAAAAATATACGGATTGGTATAACAATCATGTAAATTAACTCTCAAAGCATATAACACAACATTTGGTGTTTTTATTGTTCTCTCGTCCCGGTCGTTATTTAATGAAAACGACCGGGACTTTCTTTTATCCGATTGCTTCTCATCTCTACCAGAAAAAGTTTGCTACTTTTATTTCAATCTCTATATAGTTTTCTGTACCTTTGCACAAAACAATATAACTTTCATGGAAAATAACCCGGAACTGCAGCTAGCTTGGCAGTTCATAGAAAATACAGGCACACATTTATTTCTTACCGGAAAAGCCGGAACCGGAAAAACGACATTTCTTAGACGATTGAAAGAACATACGCCCAAACGCATGGTCGTATTGGCTCCGACAGGGATTGCAGCTATCAATGCGGGAGGAGTAACGATTCATTCTTTCTTTCAGTTGTCTTTTGCCCCTTTCGTGCCGGAAACTACCTTTAATTCTTCCCAAACGCATTACCGTTACAGTAAAGAAAAGCGGAACATAATTCGTAGTATGGATTTGCTCGTTATTGATGAGATCAGTATGGTGCGTGCCGATTTGTTGGATGCGGTGGATGCAACTTTGCGGCGGTATCGCGATAGAGAGAAACCATTTGGCGGGGTGCAGCTGTTGATGATTGGAGATTTGCAGCAATTGGCTCCCGTCGTGAAAGATAATGAGTGGGAACTGTTGAGGAAGCATTACGAAACCCCTTATTTCTTTGCGAGCCATGCGTTGAAAGAAACGGTATATATGACCATTGAGCTTAAAAAAGTCTACCGGCAGAGTGACACATTCTTCCTGTCTTTATTAAATAAAATCCGGGAAAATAAGGCTGATGATGAAGTGTTGAATGAACTGAACCGTCGTTATCAGCCTGGTTTCCAGCCACAAAAAGAAGAAGGATATATTCGGCTGACGACACATAATTATCAGGCACAGAAAGTAAATGACCGTGAACTGGCATCTTTATCCGGCAAGGCGTATCATTTTCGTGCCGAGATAGAAGGAGACTTCCCCGAATATTCGTACCCTGCGGATGAACTCCTGACAATAAAGGAAGGGGCACAAATTATGTTCCTGAAGAATGATCCATCGTCCGAGAAACGATATTATAACGGTATGATTGGTGAGGTGGTCACTGTTAATGATGCAGGCATTATCGTGCGGGGGAAGGGGAATAAATCAGAATTTCAGTTGTTGCCGGAAGAGTGGGGAAATTATAAGTACGTGCTGAATGAGGAAACAAAGGAAATCACGGAAGTGATAGAAGGAACGTTCCGTCAATATCCTATCCGTCTGGCATGGGCTATTACGATACATAAAAGTCAGGGGTTGACGTTTGAGCGTGCCATTATTGATGCGCGTAACTCTTTTGCGCACGGACAGACTTATGTAGCGTTGAGCCGTTGCAAGACTTTGGAAGGGATGGTGTTGGAGTCTCCTTTGCGGAGGGAAGCCATTATTAGTGATGCTACGGTGGATAATTTCACCAAAGCGGTAGAGCAGAATAAGCCGGGCAGTCAGCAGTTGAACGATATGCAAAAGGCGTATTTCTTTGATTTGTTGAGTGATTTGTTTAATTTCTATTCGATCGATCAGGCTTATAAACGATTGCTTCGTTTGATAGATGAAGATTTGTATAAGCTCTTTCCGAAGCAGTTGGCAGAATATAAGGCATTGGAACCTCGCATCAAAGAGAAAATAGTGGAAGTGTCCCAGCGTTTTCGTAACCAGTATACCCGGTTGATACATGAGAGTGAAGACTATGCGACGAATCAGGAGTTACAGGAGCGGATTCGTTCCGGGGCCAGATATTTTCATAAAGAGTTGGCGCCGGTTCGGGCTTTGTATAATAAGACTAATATGCCTCTTGATAATAAAGAGTTGAGAAAGCTGTTGGCGGAACGTATGCAGGCGTTGGATGATGCGTTGTGGATTAAAGAGTCTTTGTTGGAGGCTGTGTCTGCAAGAGAGAGATTCGCTATTACGGATTATTTGAAGTTGAAGGCTAAAGTAATGTTGAGTCTTGAGGATGATTCTTCTTCTTCCGGTTCTTCGAAAGCGTTGAAAGAAAAGAAAGAGCGGAAGGAACGGAAAGAGCGTACACGTAGCGGTGCTGAAAAGGTGAAAGTGGAAGTGCCTACGGATATTTTGCATCCGGAGCTTTATCGCGCCCTGTCTGAATGGAGGACAGCCAAAACACGTGAGGTGAATCTTCCTGCGTATGTTATTATGCAGCAGAAAGCGTTGATGGGAATTGTGAATCTGCTACCGGATAATCCAAGAGCTCTGGAAGCGATACCCTATTTCGGAGCAAAAGGGGTGGAAAGGTATGGACTTGAAATATTAGGCATTGTCCGTAAGTATATGGCGGAAAATCAATTGGAAAGACCGGAAATAATGGATATGCTCATCTCTGATAATAGGGAAGCCGCAAGCCGACGGGAAGAGCTGAAGCAACGGAAAGAAGAACAGAAGCAACGGAAAGAGGAAGAAAAACAGAAGAAGGAAGCAGAGAAACAGAAAAAAGAAGCGGAGAAGGAGAAGAAAAAAGATACAAAATTAGTCAGCTATGAAATGTTCTGCCAGGGAATGAGCATAGATGAAATAGCCAAAGCTCGCGAATTGGTATCGGGAACCATTGCCGGTCATTTGGAATATTATGTCCGTTTAGGAAAGATTAAAGTGGAGAAAGTAGTGAAAGCTGAAAATCTGGCGAAGATTCGTAAGCATCTGGAAGAACATGAATACATGGGAATATTGCCATTAAGGCAGCATTAGGAGACGATGTCTCCTATGCTGATATAAAGTTTGTATTGGCTGTTTCCGGGCATTAACTAATTATCTCTGGACCTAGCCCCAAACATAAAAATATCTCTGTCTTTCGTTCACAATGCTCATTCTTGCTCTTGTCAAACCATCGCAAGCAATATCAGAGATTACAGAAAAATGAAACGAAAACAGGAACACTGATATCAATCAGAATACCGTGTAAGATAGCGATGGGAATCATTTCTTTTCCCGAATATCTGCTGATGGAGGCAGGAGTACATCCATCGAATTGACTCCTGCCGCTGAAATAGGAGCCAGTTTCCCGAAATACTTCTTGATGATTGGAGTACCGAGAAGTGCCATCATCTCACGGAAAATATTAGTCAACAGTGCGATAGTTCCTAATTCCGTAGCCAGTTGCAGCCCGATAGAAGGCTCTTTGAACTGGGTGATAAGGATAGAAGAGAGCGAATAGTATGCGAATCCGCTTCCCACTGCCATACAGTCGAACACGCTCCACTGGCGCAATAGCAGGCTTGCTAAAGCAGAAAACAGCAACGTACCGATAATCGTTCCCAACGGAATCAACAGCATTTTAGGATGCAAATGTGAAACAATCGCTTTCAGGTTCTTATTAGAACCGATACTGATTCCCACTTGCAGCATTAACGCATAAAGTATATACATTGAAACTGTGTGCGTATCAAACTGGAACTTGTTGAAAGCTCCCATGACACAACCTACACAAAAGAATAATATAACGATCAAACTTCCTTTCATTGTTCACCTCCTTCTTGAATAAACGCGTCTTTTTTCCTCTTAAAAGAAATCAGACTCCTTTTTTTATTATTCGCCTCCTTTTCTAAAAAACAATTGCAGTACCAAACGGGCAGCGATCAGGCTTCCCAATACACCGGACACGGCAAGAACAATTGCCTGCCATCCGAATTTACCGAGATTGTTTACAATCAGGCTATTAGAACCGATAGACACACCGAGAATGAAGAGCAACAAGAATATTGTAAGAGAAATTGTCTTTTCTGTCTTTTGCAAGATACTCCAGTTACGCAATACATAACCGATGCCGATTCCTAAAAACATAGTAGATATAATAGAGAACATAATGTATATATTTTTGGTTAGGTTAAACTGATTATTGACAACGCACAAGAGAATTTTCAAAGAAGATGATACATCTGCTTGAAAATCGGAAAGGAATACTGCTGTGAATAGTGAAACAAGTCAGCAGATAGTTCCTGTTAAGAAATAATAGGGTAATTTAGATGAATCCACTGAACCAATGTACATGCACGCAGCAAGACTTACAGAAAGTCGGTATTCCTGCAAGAAAAAGATTAGCGTTATGTAGTTGTAATGTTTGATTCATCATTGGTCTTTTTTGATTTTGGTGCAAAGATAATAACTTATTGCATATTTTCAAAATAAATATGCAATAAATGAAGCGAAAGAATTATTCGGAATGAAATAGATTGTTGTAAAAAGTAGTATTGTTTCCAATTCTACCACTGTCTTCAATTTGGGCACTATCCCGTATTTTGTGTAAATAGCCACTGTTCATCATTTGGAGACTCTCTTAATTATATAAATAGAAACCACAGAATTCCTTCTTGTAGTTTTCTGTTTACGTAAAATGATGGATAGTCCTTGAAATTGCTATCTGTCTCTTCCTTATAAATGTTCCCAGTTCGCAAGAACCTCTTTTAGCTTCTGTGGCTTGTATCCAAGCATTGTTCGTGCTTTATCGATACTCATTCCGCTAAAACGGGGACGGGGAGTGGTTTCATTCATTTCCTCTGTCGTGACAGGATGGATAAGAGAGTGATCCAGTCCCATATAATCTGCTACCTGATAAGCAATCTCCGCAATGCTCATGCACTCAACGCCACAAATGTGAAAGATACCGTTCGTTGGATGTGCTATCAAACGCTGTACACCATCCGATACGTCTCCAACATAAGTCGGTGTCCGCCATTGATCGGATACGACACGGATTTCTTGTCCGGCTTTCAAACGGTTCATTACCAACTGGACGATATTACCGTGTTGTCCCGGCAGCGCTCTGCCATAAACGATTGCTACACGGACAATAGCATAACTGCTGCAAGTTTCTGCCACTTTCTCTTCTCCTTTCCACTTGGTATATCCGTAATAGTTGACGGGAGCGGGGATGTCTTCTTCTGTGTACAACGGTCCGGCATCTTCATTTATCTTTTCGTCGAAAACAAACATCTTTCCATCGAAAACAAAGTCCGTCGATAGATGAATGAACCGGCTTTTATATTCTTCGCAAAAAACAGCCAGTTGGCTCACTGCGGTCACATTGGTAAGATAAGCCTCTTCATGATGCGTCTCGCAATAATCCGGCACGGACAGGGCGGAACAATTAATGACCACATCAGGCTGAACCTCCTCAAAAAGACACTTAATGTCCGCTTCATTCCGTATATCTGTTTCAATGAAACGATATTTCCCTACATCATTCGGAGAAATATCCGGATGCAGAGAGCACCCCGTTACCTTATATTGTGCATGAACAGACAAATCATTCAATATTTGGCGTCCGGTGAATCCATTGGCGCCGATAATCAATATCTTCTTCATTAGGTTCTATTTATATATAGTGTTATAGATATCAAGGCGCCATATCCGGACTTTTTGATGATACAATCATTGCGGAGACACGACTTTTTTGCACATATTTCTACAAAAATAGAAAATAATATCCATTGCGCAAATAGATTTCGTACTTCCCATCTTACTTTGCTCCCGATAACGAGATTTATATGAATGGATAAAAGAAAAGAAGTATGGAAAAAGTAATTATGGGAACACGTTTGCCCGCTAAGCTTTGGTTGAATGAAGTAGAAGACTCTTGTATGTCGCAGATTATGGATTTAACTTCACTTCCTTTTGCGTTTAAACATATTGCCATCATGCCTGATGCCATGCGGGAAAAGGAATGCCAATTGGCGGTGTGTTGGCTACGAAGGGTGTGATTGTTCCCAATGCTGTGGGAGTGGATATCGGTTGTGGAATGTGTGCGATTAAGACCAATCGAAAAGCGGAAGATTTTAGTTATACGGATTTGACTTCCATCATGTCGAAGATTCGTGCGGCCATTCCCTTGGGATTCGATCATCATACTAAAAAGCAAGATCAGGAGTTACTTCCACAAGGATTCGACCTTGAGGAGATGCCTATATTGAAGAATCAGTACGAGGCTTGTTTGAAGCAGATAGGAACCTTGGGAGGAGGAAACCACTTTATTGAGATTCAGAAAGATACCGAAACGTCTGATGTGTGGGTGATGATTCACTCCGGAAGCCGTAACATTGGTTTGAAGGTTGCCAATCACTATAATAAGATTGCGCAATATTGGAATGAGAAATGGTATTCTGAAATGGTATCGGGACTGGCTTACCTGCCAATGGAGACGCAGATGGCAAAGGATTATTTCCGTGAAATGAACTACTGTGTGGCCTTTGCCTTTGCTAACCGTCAGTTGATGATGACCCGTATTTGTGAAGCCATCCAGGCTGTGAAACCTGAAACGGACTTTGAGCCTATGATTAATATTGCCCACAACTATGCAGCCTGGGAGAACCATTTCGATCAGGATGTGATTGTGCACCGAAAAGGAGCTACGCGTGCCTATGAAGGTGAGATTGGTATTATCCCCGGATCTATGGTACTAAATCCTATATCGTTGAAGGACTGGGTAATCCGGAGAGCTTCAAAAGCTGTTCGCATGGTGCCGGCCGATTGATGGGACGAAAGGATGCCTGTCGCCGTTTGTCACTGGATGAAGAGAAAGAGCGAATGAACCAGCAAGGAATCATTCACGGACTCCGTTCGCAGGATGAACTGGATGAAGCGTCGGGAGCTTATAAAGATATTGCGCAAGTGATAGCGAATGAGCGGGATTTGGTGAAGCCGTTGGTGGAACTTGCTCCAATGGCAGTTATTAAAGGGTGATTGACAGATGTACCAAGAAGAGGAAAGCAAAGGCAATTTGGAGTATAGGCATAAAAAAGGAGCAACGCCTTGCTCCAACCTTTGTTAACCTTAAATCTAATAACTATGAAAACACATTGCAAAGATACGGACTATTGCGAAACTAGACAATAATCCAAAGAAAAAAGTATGTTT
>ENA-OQJX01000557-OQJX01000557.1-human-gut-metagenome-genome-assembly--contig:-NODE-557-length-17836-cov-12.217178_pt1 | contig 17836 bp, 17 predicted proteins | sample MGYA00242615_ERZ504782 | MGnify/ENA primary metagenome ERZ504782 (study PRJEB26092, sample SAMD00036354) | human gut metagenome | host: Homo sapiens | study: EMG produced TPA metagenomics assembly of... | reverse complement strand
CATGAGCGCGCACGTCCTCGGGAATCGGGGCGTATCGACGATTCCTCCAGGATCCGGTTTGGCCGCGAGCACGGGCATGGCCAGTTCCGATCTGCAGCGTGGACGGGCTCCGTCCGTATACCCGGGGGTACCGCGCGACGATCTCCCCGGTACCGGGATCGGTGATCTGCACGCTGTCCCAGCGGATGGCGGCCAGGAGCGTCCTTCCGTGCAGCGCGGCGCCTGCGAGGTACCGGTTCGAGTCGATGTCTATCTGCCCGTACTTGTCGGCCCTGCGGCTCTCCCATCTGATCGGGTCGAACGTGGTGGAAGGCAGCGGCATCAGCGCCGCGCGATCCTCCTCGAACGCGTCCCCGATGGCGATGTCCCTGCGGTAGTGCCTCGACGAGGCGGCCAGCGCATCGCATCTGTCGAGCATGATCCGTCCGAGCTGCGTGTGGGTCTCGGCCTCCAGCGGCGGGACCATGAGGTTGCGGCGGAGGAATCCGACCGCGTTCTCCACCGCGCCCTTCTCCCAACCGGAATAGGGGTTGCAGAACCTCGCGTCGATGCGGTGGTGCGCGAGGAACGCGTCGAACACCGCGGTGAGCGTCACCTCGCCCCTCGCGTTCCTGCGTCCCGCGCCGGTGGCGTTGTCCATGACGATCACGGGAGGGACGCCGCCGATGTGCTCGAACACCTCGATCAGCCCGTGGCACAGGCATTCCGCGTTCTCCCCGGGCAGGCTCGTCACGTACCGCATGTTCGAGTTCGGGAACGTGACGACCAGGCAGTGGTCGTCCACGAGCTCGCCGGCGATGCGGGCCTTCGCCACACCGAAATCGATCTGCGCGACGCCGGCGCCCAGACGAGCTCGCCGTACCCGTCGGAACCGCTCCGGTTCGCCTCGCGCCAGCGTCTCACGTACCCCGGCGTCGTCGTGTACTCGCCGTCGTAGCCGGTCTCCGCGCGGAGCCTGTCGTGCACGCGTTTGGCGGTATGGCGCTGCTTGCGCGGCAGCATGCGGTCGGCCTCGAGCCATTCGTCGACCAATGCCGCGTACGGGTGTGTTTTGTCAAGTTGTTATAGGCCAGTGTGGCGTGAGTTTTCCTTCCGAAAAAGCGGTAGGTTTTAGTCCAGTTCGGAACTGGCCTGTCATTGCTCGTGTTTTATTGTTTCATTGCATAAGAGCATGAGTCCTGCGATAGGACTCGCCCTCGAACCTGAGCATCCTGCCGTGATGCACGGTCCGGTCGATGATCGCCGCGGCCATGTTCGGATCCCCGAACACGCGTCCCCATCCGCCGGACTCGATGTTCGTGGTGTAAACGATGGATTGCATCTCGTACGCGTTGGTGATGACCTGGAACAACAACCGGCTGCCTTCCTCGTCGATCGGCACGTAGCCCAACTCGTCGATGATCAACAGGCGGGCCTTGCCGATGGACGCGATTTCCCTGTCGAGTTTGCCTTCCGTGCTGGCGTGCAACAAGCGCATGACCAGGCCAGCGGCGGTGAAGAACCGTACCGTCATGCCTTCCAGGCAGGCCTTCCTTCCCAACGCCATCGCCAGATGGGTTTTGCCCGTGCCGGGAGGTCCGAACATGACCACATCCTCCGGACGGCTCGCGAACTCCAATGATTCAAGCGACCGCCTGCCCCAATCCACCGGAAAACGAATGTTCTCCCAGTCATAGCCGTCCAATGTCTTGACGGCCGGGAAACCGGCCTGCTTGAGCAGCCGGGATCGTTTCGATCGTTCCCTGGACTCGATCTCCGCGTTCATCCATTGGTCCATGAACTCCATTTGCGACGGGGTCGCGGTTTCGAGCTGGTCGGCGAGCACTTGCCTGGTCAACGGCAGTCGGCGCGCCAATCGCATGATCGTTTCCATTTTCCTGTTCGTGGACGCGCGGCGTCGGGTGGCGTCCGGCGCGGGGTTCTGGATCCGGCTCATCGGTCCTTCCCTCCTTCCCGCTCCTTGAGCGTATCGCCATCGCCTGTTTTCATGAAGTCGTCGTACACGCTCAGGTCGGGCGCGGGAACATCGGCCGGCGCCTCGCCGGACGCTATCCGTCTGGCCATGATGCTCAGGCTGCCTCGTCGATCGGTCTGCCCTGGCCGATGATGTGTTCCGCGGCTTTGCAGGCCGCGTCGAAACCGCAAGCGGCACCCACGCGCTCCAACAAGCGGAACGTGGCCTTGCGCCGGGCGGAGTCCTGCGCGTCGATCAGGTTCTCAGGCCCTCGGGAAAATCACCGCGCACGGGTGATTCGCCCCACGCGCGTGGCTTGCGCGCCAATGCCGGCAGCAGCGACGACGGGCTACGCACCGTACCGGCCTGCTCGCCATAAGCCCTGGGCAGCGAGGCCACCTTGCGGCCGTCGCGGGTACGGATCTCCACGTCGAACGCGCGCAATCCCACCAATAGCGGCCAGCTACGCCAGGCCGGGCCCGCGAGGTAACGATACGAACCGACCTGTATGACACCTTCCTTGTCGGCGCGCCGTTCCTGCCAATCGACCGCGTCGAAGCGCACGCGCGGCAATGGCCGCATGCCCGCCCGGTCCTCTTCGAACAAGTCGTTCACGCTTTCATCAGCCGGTAATGCTTGTCGTTGCCGAGTTCGTCACACCGCGACAGCAGATGCTTGCTTAACTGCGCATAGGACTCGACGTTCAGCAACGGGACCATGAGGTTGCGGCGCAGGAACCCGACCGCGTTCTCCACGCTGCCTTTCTCCCAACCGCTCCTGGGATTGCAGAACCTGGCCTCGATCCGGTAATGCTCCAGGAACAACTGGAAGAGCCCGACGATCGTGATCTTGTCCCAAGCGGTCCGGTGCGCGGCCCCTGTGGCGTTATCCATCACCAACACCATCGGAACCAGGCCGATATGCTCGAAGATCTCGACCAATCCCTCGCACACGCATTGCGCGTTCTCGCCAGGCAACGCGACCACGTAACGCTTGTTCGAATACGGAAACGACGCCACCAGGCAATGCACCTTGGTTTTCACGCCCGCCAGCACCACCACGGCCTCGCCGAAATCGACCTGCATGACCCCGGGCCGCCATTCCAGCTCCATGAACCCGTCACAGGCGGGACGATGTTCTTGACGCCATTGCTTCACGTAACGCTGCACCGCGGAATACGAGCCGGTGAACCCTTTCTCCGTGACGAGTCTGTCGTACACGCGTTTGGCGGTATGGCGCTGCTTGCGGGGCATGAACCGGTCCGCTTGCAACCACTCGTCGATCACGGGCGTGAACCCGTCGAGTTTCCTCGGCCGCGTGGTCGATGGTTTGGGTTTGGGCGAGCAATCCTCCATCAAGGCGTATTTCCTGACCGTGTCCCTGGACACGTTCAAATCACGGGCGATGGCTCGCCATGGCGTTCCCTGCTGGTCAAGGAGCCTGATACGTTGTTGAACCGACACCGGTATGGTCATTCCTTTCCTTTCCCGAGAACCGTCAATGGTTGTTTTTTCAACTCGGGAAACTAATCGATAACGACAGACCGGTGTCACTTGTTTTCCATCAACGATGAAATGGACTAATTCCTACCGCTCTTTCGGACTAAAAACCAAACGCTCAACCGGTCTTAAAACCATTGAACATAAACACGTACGGGTCGATCTTGGAGCCCCGGCGCCTGTCCATGGGCGGTTTCGGGGTCATGTCGTCCATATCAGCGTATTTCGCGACCGTGGCGCGGTCCACGTTCAGTCTCCTCGCGATCTCCGACCTGGACACTCCCTGACGGTCCAGTCTCCTGATATCTTGCTGTTTGGGCATCGGTATCGCCATCGTCCTTTCCTTCCCGAGCGCCGCCGGCTGCAACCGGTGGATTCGTTTTTTGGTTACGTCTCGGGAATATACAGGCACGGCGGACCGGTGCCTGTTCTCGTCTGGGCGGTCATACGGTGCAGTTCCTGCTGGAAACCGGCAGCCCATACTGCGGAAAAATAGTGCAGAAATTGCTTAAGAAAAATTGAAGCAAAACAGTCTGGCTGGCGTTCCTGTTCCTGGGCTGCAGCGCGGCCATGCCGCCCTCACGATACGCCTTGACCCAGTTGTGGACAGCTCCGACGCTCACGCCGAGCCGTTCGGCGGCCTGCTTCTGCTGCATGCCGCCCAGCACCAGCTCGATCGCCTTGGTCCTCGTTTCCAGCGGATGATCGGTTTCGCCATATGGCCAGCATACCGGGGATCCTTTGCCAGCCAGCGTTCCAGGCACTGCCTGGTCGGATAGCCCAGATGCCTCACCACCTGGGCCGTTGTCATCGGCGTGGTGAAGTACAGCTCCACCACGCGCTGTCGTTCCTCGGGACTGAACATATGATAATCCTTTCGTTCAGTCTCCAAGAAAATGTCCGCAGCCCCCTACCTTGGAAAAGAGGGCACGAAGCCATGCCGCAGCAGATTCTACAGGTCGACCAGGTAGTGCCTGAGTTCTTGCGCACTACCTGAACCGGTTTATGGATGCAGTAGGTTTGTCGATAAACCATTCGACAGACAACAATATTACCTGCATTAAATTCAGACCGCACCAATACGCTCATATTGCAACTATATTGAGAGGCCAGCATGAGAGGTTAAAAAATCTAGTTACCATCACTTAACGATATGCTGCTCCTGTACAAGGTAAATCGGCCGATTCTTAGTTTGCATGAATACACGGCCCAGATATTCGCCTATGATGCCAAGACTTAACAATTGAATGCCACCAAGAATCAGAACTACCACCATGGTGGACGCATAGCCAGGCACATCTACGCCCCACGCCAGAGTGCGCACTAGAATAACAATCGCATACACAATGGCAGCAAAGGAGACTAAACTACCTGCCCACGTGGCGATTTTTAGCGGCATTGTAGTGAAACTGGTAATGCCATCCATAGCCAAATGAAACAATTTCATGTAATTCCACTTGGTCTTACCGGCCACACGCTTATCACGATCATACAAGAACTCGATTTTTTTGAATCCAATCCAGCTGAACAGCGCTTTAGAGTTCCTCTCGGACTCGTCTAACTGTTTCAATGCGTCAACACACTTGTGATCCAGTAGGCGAAAATCCCCAGTATCTTTCTGAATAACTACGCCGGACACTTTCTGCAACAAGTCATAATACCATCGGCTGGTGATTTTCTTCAGCCAACTTTCCCCCTCACGGGAACGCCTTCTAGCATATACATCATCATATCCTTGACGCCATAGCTCAGCCATTTGAGGGATTAACTCCGGAGGATCCTGCAAATCGGCATCGATAATCACTAGTCCGTCCGTATGCACATTCTCAATACCCGCATACATGGCTTTCTCCTTGCCGAAGTTGCGGGACAGGAAGATGTACTCCACATAGGAGTGTTCCTGCGCATACTGCTTGATCAACGAACGCGTATCATCTGCGGAGCCATCATCTACGAACAGCACCGTGTACTCAAGACCTTCGGAATCAGCCACCAATGCTTCCATACGCTCAAACAACAATGGTAGAGATTCTTGCTCGTTGTAGCAGGGAATCAGCACCGTAATCGTCCGCCTACTAGAAGCCAACTGTTCCTCGATTTGCAAGTCCATACCTCACCTCAAAAAACGCAATCAACCAATTAGATATATGATAGCTTGAGGTAGTTTGGTTTTGTTCCGCATTTCCTTTTACTTGATGGATGCATCGTCTCAGAGCATGTTTGACACATGCTGAGTATCTGATTGCGCAAGAACCACCGGTTATCGTCGATGAGGCCGCGGCTATTAGGACTGAAAGCGGCGGCCTTCATGCGTGTTTCAGCAAATTAGCGTCCACCTTGTGAGTGATGCTTTCCGATGCAATCCCGAGACTCGACGCAGCCAAGAGCGCAGGGTCTACCCCCCCCCCGACAAAAGATTCGCGCACAGCCCCTTCAGAAGCCTCAACGCCTTCGCATGAAATTCTCCCGTGCAACAGGTGCCCTTTGCCATAATCCATCATCCCCTATCAAGTGAGAGGAAACACGGAACAAAAACCAGACCACATCGACTTAACAGACTTCAATATAGTCGAACCACAACGAACACCAAGCAGCGCTCAAAATCACTGTGTCTCCTAATTTGTCACGGACCCTATAATCAGCTATTCACATCGCCGTAAACTGTATTGCACGGTCACTCAGCACACCCTGTTCGCCATTTTGATCATTTCTGATGGCGAAGTAATAGCTGTTGTCATCATTCGTGAACGCCAAAAACTCAGGTTTTTCGGCATCTTTATCAGTCTGCGCACGCAACGTGACGAAAATACGATACTCACCGTTATTAAACATGTCCAGAGGGATTGAATATTTCACTGTATGGTGGCCAGGTTCGATTGGCATGCCCTTGCACTCTGTCTGTGTATCGACGTCATAGACTTGTCCACTTCTACGAGAATCCTGCAAAATAATTCCTAGATAAGCGGGAATGTCCTCGTTAAACTCATACTCAACAGAGAATTCAAGGGGCTTCTTGCCATCGACAATCTTAGGCCCTTCACTAGTCACGTTAAGAACCGGAACGCGAGAATTCAACCCATGGGGGTATATGTATTTCTTTTGCCCCTTGGTCTTGAAGAAATCATTGTTTTGGGCGTTCTCGAGACTATACTGGTCTGCCACGTTGCGAGGATCGCCAGAGCACACGATCTCTCCATTGCTAATCAGTATGGCCTTGTTGCAATACCTTTTCATCGAATCCATACTGTGCGTGACCAGAATGACCGTTTTTGTTGGATCTTCCTTCACACTCTTGAAAAAGGCATCGCACTTCTTCTGGAACGCAGCATCACCAACCGCCAGTACCTCATCGAGCACCAGTATGTCTCCCTGAGCCTTAATGGCTACCGAGAATGCAAGCCTTACCTGCATACCACTGGAGTAGTTCTTCAGCTTCTGATCCATGAACTCGCTTAGCTCAGCGAACTCAACGATATCGTCATACATCGCGTCGATTTCTGAACGGCTGAAACCCAGCAATGCACCATTCAGATACACGTTTTCGCGACCAGTCAACTCAGGATTGAACCCGACACCAAGTTCGATGAACGGTACCAACTTGCCGCGAACATCCACAGTTCCCTGTTCAGGCACATAAATCTGGGAGATGATCTTCAACAGAGTAGATTTACCGGAACCATTACGACCGACGATGCCGAAGAAGTCGCCTCGCTGAACATCGAACGTAATATCCCGCAGTACATGCTGCTCAGTGTATCCTTTAATGCCCTTCGTCCAATTCAAGAACGCCATCTTCAAGCCACTCGCTTGTTCAGTCGGCAATCGGAACACCTTGGCCACATGATTGACGCTAAGAACGACGGGACTCTGATCTTCCACACTCACCCCATACTCACTGCTCATCGTTTACAGCACCTCCGCGAACTTAGCATTGTACTTGCGGAATATGCGCACACCTACTACCACAATTAACAGGGTCAGCACATATGGAACAAACGGCAACCAGCTACTATCGAGATACGTCCATACTGTTGGTATGTATTCCGGAGATAGCAGGTTATGCCGAATATCCATGATGACCTGCGTACTGGGATTCAGCATGAGGAACTTGGAAGCCCATGCGAAATCCGGTGCTCGCTGAGCAATCATACTGATTGGATAGATGATTGGTGTGGCATAGAACATAGCCTGCATCAGTACATCCCAGATATGCGCCACATCACGAAAGTAAACATACAACGTGCTTAATATCAGCGATATTCCTAAAGCCAGCAAATACAACTGCAACACATTGAACGGTACCAGCAGAATACGCCATGTATAGTGTGCGTGGGCAAAAAAACCGAAGCATACGACCACAACCATGTTGATGCCCAGAGAAATCATGGATCCCATGGTGTTGGAAGCAACGATAATGTAATTCGGGAAATGAACCTTGCGCAAAAGGTCTCCACGATCGACAATGCCACGCATACCAACGGTGGTGGCCTCCGTGAAGAAAGACCACAAGCAGGTACCGCACAATAAGGAGATCGGGAATGTTGGCGTGCCGTCTGAGAATTTCAGGAACCGAACAAACACCACATACATCACGGCAAATAGCATGAGCGGTTTCAGCACCGACCATGCCATGCCCAAAAACGAGCCTTGGTATCGGAGCTGGAAATCAGTTTTCACCAGCTCTTTGAACACCACCAATGAATAGCGGTATTTATCCTTCACCCGCTGCACAAGTTTCCTCATAAACATCCAATTCTAGCAAGGGGTGTATCAACGCCAGCCTTGGCTAGCGCGAACACCCAGCTTATGCTCTTGTCCAGTTTTAATAGCTGCTCTAGAAATCCGAAGCTCTGCCACCTGTTCCGTGCAATATGTCCATCCTTGTGAAGAACTCATTCTTATTAAGGCATCAGAACGCTAACATAGTACTCACTGACGGCTACCATATACACTATGACCCAAGAAGTGTTTACTCCAAAAAACATCATCGTGACCGGTGGCTGCGGCTTCATCGGCTCTAATTTCGTCCATTATGTATACAACAACCACCCTGACGTGCACATCACAGTGTTGGACGCATTGACATACGCGGGCAATCTTGACAACATCAAGCCATTGCTCGGAGACCGCGTTGATTTTGTGCATGGCAACATCTGCGACGCTGAACTGCTGGACAAGCTGGTACCCGGACATGATGCCATCGTGCATTACGCCGCCGAGTCGCATAACGACAACTCAATTGCTAACCCGGAGCCGTTCTTAAAGACCAATGTGGAGGGTACGTTCCGTCTTCTAGAAGCGGCACGTAAATACGATGTGCGCTATCACCACGTCAGCACCGATGAGTCTACGGTGACCTAGCTCTTGACGACCCTCATAAATTTACCGAAGAAACGCCTTACCACCCTTCCAGCCCGTACTCTTCCACAAAGGCCAGTTCGGATTTGCTGGTCCGCGCATGGCACCGTACCTTCGGTGTGCGCATGACCATCTCCAACTGCTCCAACAACTACGGTCCGTACCAGCACGTGGAAAAGTTCATCCCGCGACAAATCACTAATATCTTGGAAGGTATTCGTCCTAAGTTGTATGGCGACGGTCTGAACGTCCGTGACTGGATTCACACCGATGATCACTCCTCCGCCGTGTGGACCATCCTTACCAAGGGTGTTTTGGGAGAGACCTACCTTATCGGCGCCAACGGCGAACGGAACAACATCACCGTGCTGAAGGACATTCTTGAAGTCATGGGCAAATCCCCCGATGATTTCGACCACGTCAAGGATCGTCCGGGACATGATCGCCGTTATGCAATCGACTCTACCAAGCTCCAGACTGAACTCGGCTGGAAGCCACGTCACACCAATTTCCAAAGCGGTCTAGAACACACCATCAAGTGGTACACCGACAATCGTGATTGGTGGGAGCCCGTCAAAGCTGCAACGGAAGCAAAGTACAAGCAGCAGGGGCAGTGAGCTTGTTACCGCTTGGGAAAACGTATTGGAACCGATAAGAAAGACGGAATAAATGTCATTGGAATTCGAAAAGGAACTCAAGGTCACCAAGACCAATATTCCTGGCCTGCTGGTATTTGACTTGCCGGTTCACGGAGATAACCGTGGATGGTTCAAGGAAAATTGGCAGCGCGCAAAGATGACAGCTCTGGGACTTCCTGACTTCGGTCCTGTGCAGAACAACATTAGTTTCAATGCCAAAAAAGGTGTAACGCGCGGTATCCATGCTGAGCCGTGGGACAAATACATCTCTATCGCAACCGGTGAGATTTTCGGCGCTTGGGTAGATCTGCGCCCCGGCGACAGCTTCGGCCAGGTCTTCACCACCCGTCTAGACCCCAGCAAGGCAATATATGTGCCGCGTGGAGTCGGCAATAGCTTCCAGGCGTTGCAGGACGGCACCGCTTACACCTATCTGGTCAACGCCCATTGGAGCCTCGAACAGAAGAAGACCTACACGTTCGTCAATCTCGCCGATCCGGAGCTCAACATTCAGTGGCCTATTCCGCTGGAAGATTCCGAGCGCTCGGAGGCAGACCTGCATCACCCGATGCTGAAGGACGCCAAGCCAATGGCACCTAAGCGCACCATGGTATTCGGCAGCAACGGCAAACTGGGGCGGGCAATCCGCCGCTATGCCGAAAGTCATGACCTGCGCGGGTTCGAATACCACGACACCGATACGTTCGATATCGCCGACGCCGAAGCCTACGATGCCATTGATTGGGATTTGTATGGTACCATCATCAACGCTGCGGCATTCACCGCTGTCGATGAAGCGGAAACGCCGGAAGGCCGCAAGAACGCGTGGAGAACCAACGTCCAGGGTGTGAAGAACCTTGCCCGCATCGCCACCGAACATCGCATCACGCTAGTGCACATCTCCAGTGATTATGTATTCGACGGCACCAAGGAACTGCACACCGAGGATGAGGAATTTGCCCCACTCGGCGTATATGGACAGACCAAGGCCGCAGGTGACGCTCTCGTGGAAAACGTGCCCCAGCACTATCTGCTTCGTTCCAGCTGGGTGATTGGAGAGGGACGCAACTTCGTGACCCGTATGCTGGGATTGGCTCAGAACCATGACCATGCGGAGGCACCTTCCGACCAGTTTGGTCGCTTGACCTTTACCGACGACATGGCAAACGCCATCTTCCATCTGCTCGATAGCAGCGCCGCATATGGCACATATAACATGACCGGTTCCGGACGTATCGCCAGTTGGTATGACATCGCTCGTCTCGTCTTCCAGAGCGCTGAGGTCGACCCCGATACCATCACCGCCAACTCCGTGGCCGAGTACGCCCGTGAGCACCATGCCGCCATGCGCCCGCAGAATTGCTCGCTGGATCTCAGCAAACTGGAAGCCACCGGCTACCATCCCCAGGATTGGGAGCAGTCTCTCACAACTTATTTGGCAAAGGAGCTGGAGCAGCGATGAAAGGCATTATTCTGGCCGGTGGATCCGGCACCCGGCTATACCCCCTTACCACGGTTACTTCCAAGCAGTTGTTGCCGGTATACGACAAGCCGATGATTTACTATCCGCTTAGCGTGCTGATGATGGCGGGCATTCGCGATATCCTCATCATTTCCACACCCAAGGATTTGCCTAACTTTGAGCGTCTCCTAGGAGATGGTTCACAGTATGGCGTGAACTTCAGTTACAAGGTTCAGCCGTCCCCAGACGGTCTCGCTCAAGCCTTCATCATCGGCGAAGAGTTCATTGCGGGTGAGCCGTGTGCTCTTGTTCTGGGAGATAATATCTTCTACGGCAATGGTTTGGGAAAGACATTGCGTCGAGCGGCATCTGTGAAGCATGGCGCAACGGTATTCGGCTACTACGTGGATGACCCAGAACGCTATGGCGTGGTGGAATTCGACAAAAATCACAAGGCGATTTCCATTGTCGAAAAGCCTGAGCTTCCCGCTAGTAATTATGCTGTGACAGGACTCTACTTCTATGACGAACGCGTTACCGAATTCGCCAAACAAGTTCGTCCTTCCGCCCGAGGTGAATTGGAAATCACCGATCTCAACCAGATGTATTTGGACGATGATTCATTGACGGTACAGACGTTGGGCCGTGGTTATGCCTGGCTGGATACCGGAACCATGGACAGCCTGTACGAGGCCGGGGAGTTTGTACGCACCGTACAGCGTGCACAGGGTCTTCCTATCGCCGTAGCCGAGGAAATCGCCTATGAAAATAGCTGGATCACTCGTGACCAGTTGCTTGAGGCCGCTGAGAAGTATGGCAAATCTCCATATGGCCAGCACCTGAAGAGCGTGGCAGAAGACCGGATCATCAGTCGCCCGTCTGATGATCCACAACAGGCCTGATTGCGTTCTTCACAACAATTGAATTTTAGTGAAGCTCGGTGCACTACTGCACCGAGCTTCACTATTGGCCTACTTCACTCCAAACGCATAAGTCTTAGTATCAGCAAGCCTGTTATCCGATGTATACACCTCATAATGAGTCCAATACACGCCGGAAGACGGGTACCAATACGCCCACTGTCCTTTGAAACCCGCCACCCACTTACGATGGGTTACGTCGTATATCTTCATTTCATATCTCGCATGCGGATTGTTGGAGGATTCACCCAACAGCACATGACCGCCTTGCCAGCCTGAGTAGGTACCGGTAATGCGCGTAGAACCGGGCTGATACCGGAATGCGATTGTAATTGCCCCGATCGATTCTTTTGTTTGAGAATCGCGTGCCTCAAGATGCAGCCAGTAATCACCGGCCGAGTCAGCCCAGCCTGCCCAATTTGCCTGAGTCCACCCTGCGATGGTCTTCCATTTCTTGGTGCTGAGATTATATGATTGCCACTTGAATTCAACGTTATGGGACGGGGAATTTGCCACAGCGCCCACGGCGATATCCTCTTCACGTATCACCCAAGGCATTTGAAGAGTAGAGACGAACTCCTCACTGCCAAACGCATTCAAATCCACGGTGCCGCTAATACCGTTCACGCTGCCACTGCTGGTGTATTGCCATCCGCGATCGTTGGTCGGGAAAGCAGTATATCCCATCGTGGCACCATACTGGGCCACCCAACGAGTCTTGGCATGGATATTGCTGCTGTTGAGCTCAGAGTCTAGGTACGAAGTGTATGAGTACACGGAAAGATTGTTGTAACCAGCGGACTTCAGCTTGCCATACCAGGCATTCACGATGCTGTCGTACGTGCTGGGATTAGTAGGAGGCGCGTGGCCAGTCCATGTCCACTTTTCCAAATCGTAGTAAACCGGATAGCTCAGATCGCCTGGATTCACCCCAGCCTTACGCAGCAAGCTCACCACGTCCGAGCCTTCTGCAGCACCGGTATTGGCGTCATAAGCATACGAATAGATGTATACGCCAAAAGGAATGCCTAATCGTTTACACTCGTTGATATTGCGAAGCGCCTGAGTGTCGAACCCATTGCCCCAGCCATAGCTCAAACGAATGATTGCGCCTTCCACGCCTGCGTTCTTCACCGCCTGCCAATCGATGGTGGACTGCCACGAAGAAACATCAATCACGCCTTTGGCCTGCTGAACAAATAGCTCATTCTTTATCTGCAAAAAATGCTGACGTGCCATTATAAGTGCCCCAGTGAGCACCCCACTGATTGTTTTGCAGAACAGCAAGTTTTACGGAACCCTTAGTGGCAGATTTGGCGGTGCCGTTTGTAGCGGTTGCGCCGTCAGAGGTTCCATCGGAACCGGAAGTATCGGTGGAGTTGGGCTGTTCTGCGGAATCAGGCTCGTTGGACTGGCCATGCTGTCCAGATTGCTCAGACTGATCAGACTTGCCATTGGATTGGTCGGGCTGACTGGATTTGTTTGAGCCCTCAGGCTGCGCATGAGACACACCAGAATTAGACTGTGCGTCAGCCGCTCCAGCATTCACATCGCCACCATTGGCGGCCACTTTCTGCTTGACTTCATCAGCCTGGACCGGAATGAATGATTCGCCATCGGTCTTGGCAAGCGGATCCGGCTGGGAATCCTGCGTACCCACGATTTCGGGGTCGGTCACTGTCTCACCCGTGGTGATTTCCTTCAGCTCACCGCTCTCAGTAACGGCATGGTCTTCGGAGACCACGGTCGCGTCATCGGGAATATCCGCGGAGACCTGGTCCGGCAATGCAGCGTTCGGATTATCCGGCATCGCATCAGCGGAAGTATCATCCTTGATGGTCTGCGTTTTCAGTTGAGACGACGCGTCAGCCGCAACGTTCTCCACGTTTGCGCCATCCAGATTGGTATCAGTCAGCGCGTTCGCCGGCGCCACACACAACGCACCAAGCACGGCAACAGATGCGATTACCGACAAGGCACTCTTCACGTCTATGCTCACATTCGTCTTTGCCGTCATCAGACCCTCATCCTCTTATTTTCGCGCTCTGGCTACGGTCAATCCCAAAGCCTTATTTTCTCAGGCATACCACCAATATGCGCAACACAGTCCACCATACAATTTCGCCTCGATTGGCACATACCCACAATCACAAAATTGTTCGATATGTCCCACAATCCGACTTTGTTAGAAATACCTAACAGCAAAAGTGAGGTCATGAATCAACTGCATATTGCCGTTCACTCCATTCGGTAACTATCCACTTCTTTCGTGACGCGCGTCGCAACGCTTACCGCTACCGACGTACTAATCATGACACAGGCAGCATCAACAACACAGTATGAAGATACTAAGTATATGTTGAAAAGTCCCTTTTTACCAGCGACTTTACCAAGTATACTTATAAAAGTAGGTAACTCACAGGTAGATTCTCACGCAGCGGAGCACACATCGGCACGCTCGCACGGACATGAAGGAGCCACTTATGGAGCTCAAAACACGCCCTTTATATCTCGACCAGTTACTTGCCGCGAAAGACAATGGACTTATTAAAGTCATCACTGGCATGAGACGATGCGGAAAATCCTCTCTACTAGCACTGCTTAGACAACAACTCACGGAAAGCGGCATCGCGCCGGATCATGTCATCGCTATCAATCTCGAATCGTTCCAATACAGCACGTACGACAGCGCCCATCTATACCGTCACATCACTGACCGCATGCAAGCTGCCGGGCATTACTATCTACTTTTGGACGAGGTGCAGCTTATCAACGGATGGGAGCGTTCAATCAATGCATTGCGCATCGACAAAGACGTGGATATCTATCTGACCGGATCAAACGCACATTTGCTTTCCAGCCAACTAGCCACACTGCTTTCCGGGCGGCATATGGAAATCCATATTTACCCTCTTTCTTTCAACGAATTCATGCAATACACCGGTCAGAATGACCGGTACGCTGCTTTTGAACGATACACACGCTATGGGGGCCTTCCACCCGTCGTGGATCAAGGCACTAACCAAACACTGGCCAGCACCGTGCTCTCCGGCATCTACGACACCATCCTCGTACGGGACATCGCTCAGTATCTGCAGATTCGCAACCCGATGGTCTTCAACGACGTCGCCCGTTATCTGGCAGACACCGCCGGCTCTCCGGTCTCTATCGCCAAAATCGAACACCGTCTCAGCAGCGCGCACAGGCCCGCCTCCAACGCGACTATCGAGCGATATATTTCCGCCCTTACACAAGCTTTTCTGTTTTACCGGGCGCAACGCATCAATGTGAAAGGCGGAGAGTACCTGCAAGGACTGAATAAGTACTATCCAGCGGACCTCGGCATCAGAAACATGCTGCTCGCTACCCGGCAGGCAACTTCGGTTTCCTGCTCGAGAACGCCATTTACAACGAACTGAAGATTCGTGGCTACGATGTGCAGGTCGGGAAAATAGATAATCTGGAAATCGACTTCGTGGCACACCGAACGCATAACGATCTCACACGCGAACGACTCTTCATCCAAGTCAGCGCAAGCATTATGGACGATACCACGCGACAACGCGAACTAGAACCACTGCGACGACTCGTAAATATCTCCAGTGCAGAAAGTACCTCGGGCCAACGCATGGTGCTGACTCTGGACAAATTCGGGCTCGGCACAACTATTGACAACGTCGAAATTGCCAACGCGATTGACTGGCTGTGCTGCCCGTAACGCCATTTGTCATCACCTTCGCATTAGACCGGTCAGCCGGGGTTTGCAGTCAATTCGACACTTTTTACCGCCGCGTGCTTTAATCAAATGAATAGTGGCACAGAATCGATGACATGAGTGCTGGCTTGGTAATACGTTCCAAACCAATCACATCATTGGGGATGCCGGGATTGATGATGGAATCAGTCATGTATGACAGCCGACGTTCCATGTCACCGCGCAATGGCAACGATCCCGGATATCCTCCAAAAAAACAGATACTCATCTAAGCTCATATCGAACGAGTTGCGAGATTGGAAAAAAGCTCAGTCGTTGAGTATTTTTGCTCAATGACTGAATAAAAAATACTCAATCGAGGCACTATAGAGCGGCCTAATACGTCACGCCGCAGTAAGTGACTTCGATGTAGCGGTTGTTCAGACCAATGAACTGGCCTGTAGTAGAGCTGCGAATTGCACCCGTTTCCGGATCGATGATGCCACCGGTTTCAGCGTCAATTAGGGTACCGTCTGCCTGAGTGATTACACCGATCTTGTCGTTGTAGATCGAGCCATCAGAAGTGGCACCATCTGCCTGAGTACCGTCCGTGGAAGTTGAACCATCAGTAGTGGTGGAGTTGTCTGTAGTGGTGGAATCAGTCGAGGTATCGGCCTGATCCACCAGCGGCTGACCGTTACGCAGCTTCTCCCATACGGCATCGGCACCGTCAGCCAGCTGACTACGGTTAGCGTCCTGCACCCACGGCGTAATCGGAATCGTTTGGGAATACAGATTATTCATATTGAAATTCTTCAGGCTGGTGGCCAAGCTAACGAGGGTCATCGTATCGGCCAAGCCCTCACTCATCTGTACCGACTGCAACGCAGCCTTAGCCAACTGGTACAGCTGACTAGTTTGCGTGAAATAATTCTTGGAAAGCGCCGTCTTAATCAGCTGCTTAATCAAGTACTGCTGTCTGGTGGTGCGCATGGTGTCCGAGCCGTCCGTGCCAGTGCCATGACGCATGCGCGCATACTGCGTTGCGAGACTACCGTCCAAATGCTGCATGCCGGGTGAAAGATCCAGTCCCGTATAAGCATCAGTCATCCGAGTTGGGATGCAGATATCCACGCCTCCGATGGCATTGATCATGTTTACCAAGCCGCCGAAATCAACCACCATGAAGTGCTGAATATTCATACCAGTCAGGTAATTCACTTCATTCATCGTGCAACTAGCAGCTGAGGCTACATCGCCGCCCGTGGAATAGCCATTCGCAAAAATGGAGTTAAACATCACCGACGACTGAGCCGGAATCTCACCCTTGGTGGTCTGACATCCCGGGGTGGAAACCATGAGATCACGCGGTATCGATACCAAGTTTATCGTTTTACGATCTGCAGAAATCTGCAGAATCATCGTGGTATCGGAATTATGCAAATCCTGAACATCCGCTTCGTTACCACCGATACCGGAATTGCTATCACCATCACGCGTATCCTGCCCAATCAACAGGATATTAATCACCTCGTTGGCATATGGGTCCACCGGAGTGGTATCGACCTTCTTGGCCCCCTTCTGCTGAATGGCCTTAATTTTCTGCCCCTCGACAACGAAACTGACATCCGCCCAAGTAGCAGCCGCAAACGTCCCCAGAAACACCACGATGGCAATAATGACGGAAGCCACCACGGTCGTCCCCCTGCGGCTCACCCGGTACGCGGTGGTATGGTGCGGACCCTTCACCCGCTGCCAACCGAAATTCGGCGTATTACCCTGCGTGTGCCGGTTTGCCATAACTTACTGTCTCCCTGTTTCGCGCCTCGGTCGTTTCAGGCATGTGAGCCAACCATCCGAGGCGACCCATGCTCTTCATACTTTCGGTATCCGAGACGATGCCACGCCGTGCGGCAACCTCGTAAGAGCACATTGACTCTGCGAATAATAAGTGTTATACGTCGTGAATAAGTGTAGCAGAACGCGCTGAACCTGTTACGGATCCCGAGTTCTAAATAGAAGTGCAACACCTTGTCTAGGGTTGGAAGTGTTCGAAGCTTCCAGCTCAAGAAGGTGTTGCACTCATGGGCCGACAGTATTCGCACCTGTCGTCCGAGGAGAGGATCCTGATCGAGAAGCTGCATTGCGAGCAGCATCCGGGCATCCGGCGGACCGCGGAGAGGACCGGCCGGGACAAGTCCACGGTGAGCCGCGAGCCGAGGCGCGGCCTGTGGTTCGCGTCCAACGAGAACGAGCCGTACCGGCCTACCGGCCGAAACGGCCGAAGACCGGGCCGTGGGCCTCGGGGCCG